>Ga0181607_10003383_pt1 | contig 13899 bp, 9 predicted proteins | sample 041ome_9_FD_132420 | JGI IMG/M metagenome (GOLD analysis project Ga0181607, IMG submission 132420) | Coastal salt marsh microbial communities from the Groves Creek Marsh, Skidaway Island, Georgia - 041413US metaG (megahit assembly) | ecosystem: Environmental > Aquatic > Marine > Intertidal zone...
ACTCACCACGTCGTGCATACTGCATCGTTCTACGCCAAACCCTGGATGTCGCTAGACGCGCACGATTCGGATCTTTCATCGCACGGGCGCACACGTTCTTTCGCGCGCGCGTTCGCCGTCGAGCGTCGATTATCTTCTGTTTTTATTTTAGCGATCTCTTTTTCACATTTTCAAGCAAGCTAAAAAATTGCCATGAAGTTGCAAAATTTTAGCAATCTGTTTTTCAGCCTTACAAGTAGTCCATCGACGACGGTTTCGGGGCCTCGGACTCGCGCGGCTGAGGAAGCGCATAAATGATTCTGCACTCGACGACGCCGTACGTGGCGCAAAAGAAGTAGTGACAGCAAACGCGCGCGCGCACACGCGATACACTCACGCGCGCGTACGGATCGCATCGCCCCGTGTGAGTCTTGAACAGAGTTTGCTCGCACCTCTCAAGTTATGGCTAAAAATAAGTCTCTCGAGCATGGTTGCCTGGCGTGCAGCTTTGGATTTGATTTCAAGCGACGGGGCAACTTGACTCGAGTACGCGATTCAGTCGTGGCGTACACTGTTGGAAATCTCTTGACCTTGCGAGACGTGAAAACACAAAGGCAGACGTACCTGCGGAGCGCGGAGGGGGGCAATATCGGCTTGGTCGCCGTGGATGGAGATGGCACGCACATTGCGATCGGCGAGAATGGTGCGGCGCCGCGAATATCAATATATAGTTACCCTTCACTTGAGCTCGTAAACACGATTCACGGCGGCGCCGCGGCGTGTTACTCGACTGGAAAATTTTCTCCAGACGGACAGCTTCTCGCGAGCGTGAGTGGGCTCCCAGACTATTGGCTCACTTTGTGGGACTGGAAGACAGCAAAGACAGTCCTTCGTGCCAAAGCGTATGGACAAGAAGTGTTTGACTTATCCTTCCTAGGCGCTAACTCGGAGCGAATGATCACTCACGGCGCTGGTCACATTCAGTTTTGGCAGATGGTCAAGACGTTTACTGGATTGAAGTTACAAGGTACTCTTGGAAAGTTCAACGGCGAACCTCTGTCCAATATCACGTGCGTGTTGGAGTTACCCTTTAATGATATGATTTTGACGAGCACAGAGTATGGCGCTCTACTAATCTGGGTCGATGGGCGCGTTCAGTACAAAATAATGCGAGCAAACGCGTCGAGCGACGATGAAGACTGCCACGGCGGTTCGATCGAGACGATGATTTATATCAACAACGGTTCAGTGATTCTCACGGCGGGCGATGATGGGTGGGTTCGAGAATGGAATATTGACGAGATTCGTCGCGTCATATCGTCGCAAAGCAAAGGGGTGGTTTGTATGAAACCCATCTCAGAGCGCTCAATCGATGGAGCCAATATCCGCCACATTTGCGCGCTTGAAAATAAGTTATTCATTCAAGACAGCGGGCGAGGGTTAGTGTGTTCTTTGGACGATGATGATATGGAGCGTCCTGTTGTTTCTGCGCACAGTGGTGTCATCACTGCATGCGAGACTTCGCTGAACAGTACTCACTTGATCACTTGCGACAATATCGGAGAAGTGCACTGCTATGATTATTTATCCCGTGCGTTTCTCTACAAAAGTCGGTTCAGCTGTTCGGCGACGGCACTTACTAACGTACCTTTGAATGTCAATGAAGATGGGAGATGTATCGTCGTTGGATTTGCCGATGGTGTCGTTCGCGTTCTCGTGAGAAACACGTCCTCTTGGCGCTTGGCTCTCGCGCTCAAGCCACACGCGCATGCCGTCGAGCAGTTCACATGGAGTTCTGATGGTGAGTATTTGGCAATCGCTGCTGCTAATAATACTGTGTTTATTTTCAGTTCATCTTCCTTCGCATCGACGTTGCAATTTGAGCCAATTGGTTTCATACGCCTGAGTGCTCGCCCGAAGAAGATATTTTGGGATGGTGAAAGTATTTTTGGTGCTCAAATCGAGGACGAGATGCACTGCTTTGCCGTCCATCGTGACTTGGGTGAGTCTCGTAAAGATTCGTACGAAATCGATGTCACTCCTCGTATTACCACCGATGTAGAAACCAAGAACGCCGTTGATGAATCTTTCAGCGCGATAACGTATGATAATTCTTACTGCGTTAAAATCTGTAAATCGGGATCTTTTGAAGTACACGCGTTAAGCGATGCTTCTCCATCAAACACACACTCTTCAATCGATGAGGCGCTGTGCATCTATCCAGAAGTCGAAGCGATCGACACACTCTCCGCACAGTGCGCGTCCATCGAAGAGGTACTGCAGCGAGAACGCGCGAAGGAATTGAGCGAGGAAGAAGCGGCAGCACTTATACGACTCTCGAGCTTGGTGGCGCTCTGTCGAGATGAATTCAATGTCATCATTGAAGAAAATGCAAAACTTCCTCGAGAGATGCGAATCTCTGGCGCAGAACTTCTCGTAGACGATACACAAATGCGCCGAATTCGCGAGGATTCAGTACACTGGTTAAAAGCGACTCACGACAAGCTTCAAAGCTCAGTTATGTGTGCTGAATCTGTCTCAAATCAACTGCAAAAAAGTTATTACGACAAAATAATGGCCCTTCCTCGTATGATTCATTCATCTAGCGAAGCTTTGACGTGCTCATCTTTTGCGTTGCGCGCTGGAAGCGAGGGTGATTGGCAGACAACTACGGTCGCAGAGGCGACAGTTCATGAATGCGAACAAGAGATGCGTGTCGTTCATGTGCAAAATACTTGCATAAGTGAAAATGCGCACGAAAGACAGAGCATCGAAGGCTCTGAAATGAGTTCAGAGGCTCGACGGCGCTTCAAAAGATTACGGAGGAACGAAGAGTTGAGAAAATTGGAGAAGGCAGAGCCTTTGAAAGACCAAACAGACGACAGCGAAGCGTTGAAACGCGACAATCTTGGCGATGGGTTTCCATTGCGTTGCGTTCCGGATTCACGTGTACCACCTGAAGACAAATTAACGACGGAGGGTAAACTTTCCGAATTGAGATATGTCGATGGTCAACTACGCGGCAACCAGAGCCGGTTCAATCGAGAGTTTGATTGCATCGATGCGAAGGACGCTGTCACCGATGAAGATCTTATCTCGCTATGCCATCTAAAAGCAGATATCATCGCGCGAAGTAAAGTCATTGAACTTTCTCGTATTGTAGTGCATCGCGAGCTGAGCGTCATGCCTGAATATGACGTGAAGAACACCGAAATGCAAAATGCTCAACGGCAAGCAAAGGAAGAGGTCGAAACCGCTCGTGCGGCGGTAGAAAATGCCCAGACGGCCGTAAACGATCAACAGACCAAATTAGAGGGGCAGAACGGAGTAAAAGCGGAAATCGAGGCGACATTTGACAAATTCATGATTCCAGGCGTCCCGCGAGCGGCATTGCTCAAAGTTTTCCACAGACGCGTCGTCAATAAAACCGAACAAAAGAGCGACAAAGGTGACTCCGATTCCGACTTAGACTCTGATTTTGACGATGATTCGTACTATTCGTCGTCAGACGAAGAAAATGGCGACACTTGCCCAAAAGGTTGCGACAGTGCTGTCTACGAGCGCGTGTGCGATCTTCGTTTGCAAAGAATCGAAGCCATGGACGCAATAACTGAAATACAACGGGCATTGGATGGGAAGAAAAAGATTCACGATGCCGCACTGAAAAAGTTGCGAAGTTTGGAGGAAAACGTACGGGTACTCGAGAGAGATGCGGATGCTTTTGAGAAGGTAAAGCAGCAAAGTTTGAACGGGCTCAGGACTGCATTCGTGTTGCCGGTGAGCTGCGTCGAGACGAGTCAAGGCGACATGGACGACATGATTATTTTCTCCAAGACTCGCTTAGCAGAACTCGAGAATAAAGTCGTAGAGTGGGATGCAGAAGTCTTAAAATTGAAACGTCAGCAGCAGGAGTTAAAGCGAGAGCACTCCTCGCTCATCGCGCAACGTTCCGCTAAGGCGAAAGAATTTCAGAGTCTGCAACGCAAATACTCTGAGACTCAGATCCGAAAGTTTGGAAAGCTCATCGTTCTGGAAGATTTAGACAAGGTTGTGAATAATGGTCAAGGCACAGAAGATTTACGCGACAAGCTCAAGGTACAAGAGCTGGAGAATGCGCGTGAGCTGCGAGAGATTAAAAAAGACATCTCAAATGTTGAAAGAGAAGTGTTGAATCTCACGGAAGCGCATACCACGTGTCTCAATGAACTTCTCGCGCTGCGCTCAGTCAAAGTCTAATCCACTACTATAGCATACAACAGCTCTAATGTCTATACAAAATCGCCAAATTCATCGTCATTGTCGGCGTTTTGCGGTGGCGATGGAGACTCCACGGCGATGTCGCCAAATCCAGCGAACGGATCCATACTCGGAGTCGACTCGGCGACTTTCGGTGCTGACTCGAGAGAAATCAAATCAAACTCTGCCAAGATTTCTCTCGGTGCTGCGTCATCCACGGACGTCTCTTCCTCGTCCTCCTCGGACGCAGACGCCTCCGCGCTCGCCTCGCGTTTGACGTTGTCTCTAAAGCGATCGAACGCCTCCTTCGTGAACCGTCCATCGCCTACGACCGCTGCCGTACCTAACCCGCCGAACGACTCCTTTTCGGCGCCGTCGTTCGTCGATCGAGCCTTCCCTCTCTTCAACAACCGCCGCGCCGCCTCGGCGAACTCGCCTTCGTTCGTCAAAGCAATCAAATCAAACTCCCCACCGCCCGTCGTCGTCGGCGGCGGCGGCGTCGGCGGCGGTTCGTCACGCATCACCGGCGTCGTGACCGTTTTCATCGTCGTCGCCGGCGTCGCGAAATCCCCGAAATCGTCGTCGTCGTCGTCGTCGTCGTCGTCGTCGTCGTTTTCCGTCGTCCCATCCGCGAACGCGCGCGCGGGCGTCGCGAACGCGCCGAACGACTCCCCGTCCGACGCGTCATCGTACTCGACCGTCGTCCTCGTCCCCGCCTCGACCTCGTTCTCGCCACATCGCGCGTCGTCCATGACGCGCGCGCGACACTGTCGCGCCGCACTCCCGCGCGCGCGACGCATTTCGCGCTCCGTCTCGCGTCCCTCGCGACCGCGCGCACGAGCCGCGCGATGACGGACACGTGGCATCTCAGCGCGGTGGCGAGCCTGGTGGAGAACCTGGACAAGCGCCTGCTCGTCGCGCTGCGCGACGGCTCGAACATCATCGGCACGCTGCGATCGTTCGACCAATTCGCAAACATCGTCCTCGAGAGCGCGGTCGAGCGCATCATCGTCGGAAAGATGTTCAGCGATATCCCACTCGGATTGTACATCGTGCGAGGCGAGAACGTCGTGCTCATGGGCGACGTCGGGGCGAACGGGGACTTGGACGGCACGGAAGGGTTGATTGAGGTGGACAACGCGGAGATCATACGGGCGAGGGAGGCGGATCAGACCGCGGAGGCGATGAAGGGAGACATCTTGAAACGAATGGACTTTTTAGATGAGTGATGATCGAACGCAAAGGGGGCGCATGGGACGACGAGAGGTGCGTGTGGAGATTGAAGACGCGACGATCGCTCGACGGCGACGACGAGGACGACGAAGACGGAACAGAGGCGATGATGACTTATAATCATGCTAATCCTGATTACCCATGATAAACGATCGATAGGACTGAGCCTTTCCTGATGTCGTCGTCATCGTCGTCGTTGAGATCGATCCAGCGCGAGGAAGCGATGATGATTGCGCTCGTTTTCGCACTACTACGGTGAGAGCAAGCTCGGTGAAACTAGTAAATACCAATGGATCCTTCTGAGCTTCCTCGCGCGTGTGCCGCGAATGTGCTGGGAGAAATCACGCACCGATCTCACCAGCTTGACTGACGATTTGACGAACTGTAGGCGTTACGAGCTAAGGAAATAGAACAAACTAGAAGGAAATTTGCAAGAATCAAAGCGTAATTGTATCACAACATCGACGTATGGTATCGTTTTAGTTTACAGAATCGTATCGTACAAGTATGAAAATCGTATCGTCTTTGTAAAGTAGAAATCACGCGCTCTTCGTCGGGAAGGATGGTGCCGTCGTGATTCCGCACTGACCCGTTTCAGCGCTGATTCGTCGAGCCATGCGAATGAAACCACCTTCGCCCCACTGATTGCCCCACGAGTTCTTGACTTTCCAGAAGTGCCTGTGGTGGTTTTTGTGGTGATGGTGCGTCGCTTCCGTTGCGTTGGGATGATCGTCGTAGCCGTAACCGACGACGAGAACGCCGTGATCGACTTGAGAACCGCACTCTTTGGAATCGAAAACGCCGCCTTGGTAGAGCATAAACGCTTTTGTGTCGGCCTCGATGGCGATGCTAACAGGTTGTTGCGACACAGCTTTCTCGAGCTCTTTCTCATCTCCCGGAGGTACGTCCTCGAACCCGTCGATGGTGGCGACGTGGAGTTGAAGCTTGAATTTGTTGCACGAGAGCTTCTCCGCGGCGTAAGGGTACTGAAATTCAGAGTCAATTCCGCCGTTCTTTTGCACCCATTTGAACGCGTTATCCATGAGTCCACCGTTGCACGCCATGTTCTGGGTCGAACACGACACGAGCTCTTGTTCAGAGAGCGACACGAGCCTGCCAGTACGAATTTGATTGATGCCCTCGATCGCGCCCGTCGTCGAAAACGCCCAGCACGAGCCGCACTGTCCTTGGTTCTTCGGCGCCGTCACGGCGCCGCGTTCGACCCAATCGACGTTTTCCAGTGGCTCGACGCTGGCATACTTCCAGTTCGCCTTGTATTCGTCCGCATCGCGCGTGGCTCCGACGGTTTGCGTCGCGTCGCGCAACTCGGGCTTGTACCCGAGCATGCGCTTGAACTCCTCCCGCGTCGTCGCCGCGAGGGCGTTCAACGCCACCCAATGCGAAATCTCTCCCAAAACGTACTTGGCGTTGTGCTCCACCACAAACGCCGCGTTCTCCACGAAAATCGCCAATCGCTTCGCGTACTCCTCTCCGTCTCGCAGATATTCCTCGACTCCGTGTTCGACGCACCAGCGCTCAAACCGACGCGCGAGCGTCGCCGCGTCCGCCTCACCGACCTCTCGCGCCGTCGCCGTCGCCCGTGCCGCGCCGAACGCATCGCGCGGCGTCACCGTCGCGCTCTGCGTTCTCGGCGCCCACGCGCGTTCGATCGCGTTCGTCGCCACCGTCCAAAACGCATCGGCCATCGTCGAGGTCGTTTCGGTCGTTTCAAACGCGCCCGCGCGTCGCGCCGCGCGCGCCCCCGTCGCGACGAGTCCGAGCCCGAGGCCGAGCGCGCGCAGCGCGTCACCGCCTCGCACGCCGCCTCGTCGTCGTCGTCGTCCTCGCCCGCGTCGTCCGCGATCGTCGTCCATCGTCGGCGTCGGCGTCGTCGTCGTCGTCGCGTCGCGCGGTGCCGACGCCGCGTCGACCGACGCGCGGGTCGTCGATCGATCGACGATGCGGTCGATCGATCGACGCGTCGAGGTCGACGCGCCGCGCGCGATCGACGCGGCGACGATCGAGCGTCGCGCGCGCGATCGACGGATCGCGAGACCAAACACGAACCATCGGCCGCGCCGGCCTCGCGGGCGAGGCGCGACGCGCGCGAACCGCCTTTCCCACGCGCGCGCGCACGACGGACGTAGAGCGAAGACATGCCGCCTAAAGCCCCCGAATCGAAGGCCGCCAAGGCCGCCAAGGCCATGGCCGGCGGGAAGAAGAAGGCCAAGGTGCGCGCGCGCGACGGCGAGGCGCGATCCGCGGAGACCCTAAAGACGAACGGGACGCGCGCGTCGCGGGGCGTCGGCGCGGACGCGCCGGCGCGGCGATCGGCGGGCGAACGGACGGCGGTGGGATTTTAATGCGTCCGGGACCGGCGTCGCGCTCGATCGAGCGCGATCGAGGGCGACGCGCGCGGCGCGACGATGGCGCGGGGCGCGCGCGGGCGATCGACGCGAGGACGGAGGACTGACGACGACGACGAATCGTGTTCGCGAACGATAGAAATGGTCCAAGGGGAAGATGAAGGAGAAGGCCAACAACCAAGTGTTGTTCGAACAGGTGCGTGCGATCGACGGGGAAGCTCGGACGAAGGCGCGGGCGATGGCGGGACGGAGGACCAAGCCCTAGGCGCGGCGCGGCGCGCGCGCGAGACGTCTTTGAACGAGGGCGACGCGCGGTGACGACGAACGATGCGCGCTCAAAGGATGGCAATGAGGATGACGACGCGTTGACGCGGCGCGCGAACTCGTGACTGACTGATGCGTTCGCTTTAAATCTCGCAGTCCACGTACGACAAGCTCCTCGCCGAGGTGCCGAAGTACAAGATGATTACTATTTCCATCTTGTGCGATCGCCTTCGCATCACGTGCTCCCTCGCGCGCAAGGGTATCGCCATCCTTTTGGCGAAGGGTTTGATCAAGCCGCTCGTCCTTCACTCCAAGCAGCACATCTACACGACCGCTGTCGCGACGGAGGCGTAAGGTCGTTCAGTCGACTTTTGGGGCGTTTGGGACAGGCGTAGCGCCTCTCGGTTTAGAACCGCGATGGGCGACGTGCGTCGAGAGAACCGCGTAGTGAGTGGAATTAGTGCAAATGTGACAAATGGATATTTGTTTGGTTAAATCACCGCTCGTCGAAATGACTCGTCGCGTCGCGCGCGGTTTCGTTGACAGAGCGCGCCTCGCCGCCCCTCGACTGAGGAATGCGCGTCGCGTGCGATATGCGCTCGTGTGCGCGGACGACGACGACGACGACGACAAGTAATTCATCGTCATTCGTCGCCGCGAGACCACCGACGCGATCGCGTTTCGCGCGTAGGCGCCTCGAAAGTCGCGCCTCGGCGTTAGCTGAACCATCGGCGAGCGCACTCGAAACGTTCGATGGGGCGTGGCGCGGGCCCGATATGGCGCAGCGGTCGTACGAGTGGACGATTGAGCTTTCGCATGAACACGTGCGGGAGATTGACGACGCCTTAGCGCGCGCCAAGGCGAACGGGGTGCGGGAAATCGTCGAACTCGGTCCAGAAAACTTTTCTCTGCCGACGCTCGGGCCGACGCTCGAAGACATGGGACGAGAGCTCGTCCACGGGCGAGGTTTTGCCCTGATGCGAAATTTTCCCGTGCATAGATATTCTAGTTGGGAGCGCTGCGCGGCGTTTTACGCCATGGGTCGGTACATGGGCACGTGCGTGCCGCAAAACAAACTGGGGCACGTCGTGGGCCACGTGAAAGACCTTGGGGGCGATCCGAACGATCCGCTCACGCGTTTATACACGACGAGTGCAGCGCAACCGTATCACACTGATTCTGCGGATATCGTGGGATTACTTTGTCTGAGTCAAGCGACGGAAGGGGGGCACAGTCAGGTGACGTCTTCGGTGGCGATTTGGAACGCTCTCGTCGAGCGCTTTCCGGAAAGCGCGGCCACGCTTCAAAAAGAGTTCGTCGTCTCGCGCAAAGGAGAAATTCCGGTCGGCAAGGAAGCGACGTATAAAATACCTATTTTTCACGCGCACGAAGGCAGGTGCGCGGCAATATACGACCGTTCATTCATCAACTCCGCGGTGGCGCTGACGGGCGTTGAGTTGAGTAAAACGCAAACCGCGGCGCTCGATCATTTGGACGCGCTCGCGTGTTCGGACGAATTGCGTCTGGACATGACCCTTGAACCGGGTGATATTCAATGGCTTCATAATCACACCACTTTACACGCTCGAAGCGCCTTCAAAAACGAAGGCGCTGAGCCGAGGCACCTCGTCCGAATGTGGGTGTCCCCAAACGAGCGCGTCGGCGCCATGCCGCTTCCCGAAATATTCGCGGAACGCTTCGGCACCGTCGAGCCCGGACCGATGCGCGGCGGTATTCGCGTTACGGGTCAATCCAATCAATCTTTAAGCTGTCCTCTCGACGCCGAACCGATGCGTAGAACGTAGTAGTCTAGCGCTGTACTTGACAGAACGTACCGCGAGCCGTCGCCGCACATATCGACGCCTTCCCTCGACGCTGGACACCGAGAAGCGCTTTGAGGCGTCGAGGTCATCGCCACATCGACCTCGCGCGTCGCATCGCGTCGCGCGCGCCCCCACGCTCGCGTCATCGCAAAAGTTTGTGTCGCCAACGGTAATCCACCACCGTCGCCATGGCGTCCGAAGATTCGCGCGCCTTGAAGGTTGCGCTCGCGAGTGCCGCCGTCGCGAGCACTGGTCTCGCTCTCGCCCTCGCGAGCGCGTCGGTGTACGCGTCTTACTTTGCCCGAGACGCGCGCGGTGGATCGATGAAGAAGAAAAAGCTCGCGCACGAGACGTGGTACGCGGCGACGGACCAAGACGGACGCATCGCGTCGCTCGCGGAAGTGCGCAAAGGCGCGCTCGATGGAGGAATTCCGCACTCGTTGCGAGCGGAGGTGTGGCCGGTGTTGCTTGGGGTGCGGAAATGCTCGAACACGAGCGTGGAGCACGAGCAAGGGAAACGATCGAGACGCGAGCAATACGGCGAGTTTCTAAGGCGATGCGCAGAGCTGGAGGGGTGGCTGACAAAACCGGTCAAAGGATTGGCGAATTTGCCGAGCGATCTCGCATCGTTCACTGAGGCGTCGAGGATCATCGCTGCGGACGCGCCGCGGACGACGTTCACCTACGGTACGTTCGCGCGGGATTGGGAGAGCGGGATCCTGAGCGGCGACGACGAAGACGAATTGAAGATGGAATGGAGACTGGCGCAACGTCAACGCTTGACGAGAATTCTGGAGGCGTACGCTATTTTGGATCCAGTGATAGGCTATACGCAAGGAATGAACGATTTAGCCGCGGTATTTCTTCGCGATATTAGTAACGAGTCCGAGGCGTTTTGGTGCTTTGCGAAATTCATGGGAGGTTCGTATCGATGTCACTTTCTCATCAATCCGCACGAGAGCGCGCCGTCGGCGTCGAAAGGTCAAGAGGGCGTGAGCGATCGATTGCGAGTGCTGAGTGAGATAATTAGAATTGCAGATCCACCTCTGCATAAGCACTTGAAGTTTCTCAACGCGCAGGAGTGCATGTTTGCTTTTAGACCCGTCGTCGTGTTGATGTCGCGAGAACTCGCCGACGCCGAGATTGGTCTTTTGTGGGACATGTTGATTGCCGGCGGCGATCACGAACCCACATCCAGAGCCAACGGCACACTCGCAGGAGGTGGCGCGAGACTGTTCCTACACGTCGTCGCCGCGGCTTTGGTGAGCATGCGTTCGCAGGTCATGGCGTGCAAAAAGAACGACGACTTGATGCAGCTCGTCGCTCGAAAGCTTCCAGCCCGAAAATTTACCGCCCACGAGCTCGTGCGCAAAGCCATGGATCTGATGAAGACGACGAAAGGATTAGGCGAAGCCATCGAAGTGGCGTCGCGCGCGTCCATCGCCCTCGAAGGGTTGTAACTGTACATTTACACATTTTCGAGCCCGCGCCGGCGCGCCGGCGTCCGACTCGCCCGAAGCCCGGGCGCCAGACCGCCGCGCGTCGTCGTCTTCATGCGCGAGACGCTCGCCGACGTCGCGCGTCCTCGCGCGTGGCGCGCACGCGCGCGCGTCCAACGCGCGCATCACCGTCCTCGCGCAGCCGTCGCGCGCGTCGCCGTCCTCGACGACGTCGCCGCCTACGCCTTGGTGACAAAGTCGGCTGATGATTTACTCGACGACGTCCGACGCCTCACTCGGGACGCGTCGTCGTCGTCGCCGCGAACGACGAATGCGAACGTCGTGACGTACTCGCCCAAGGTGTTCGTTCCGCTCACGCGCGCGTGTCGGGACTCGTGCGGATACTGCGCGTTCGTCGACTACGAACCGAGCGCGGCTGGAAAGCGCGTGTACATGACGCTCGAGGAAATCGTCGACGTGGCGCGACGAGGCGCGGCGGCGGGGGCGACGGAGTGTTTGTTGACGTTTGGTGATCGACCCGAGGCGACGCGGGAGGATGCGCGAGAGGGATTGAGGGAGTTGGGATGCGCGAGCACGGCGGAGTACGCGGCAAAGGCGTGCGAGGCGGTGTTGCGAGAGACGGGGTTGTTGCCGCACGTAAACGCGGGTGTGTTGACGAGAGACGAGTTGAGGATGCTACGACGCGTGAGCGCGTCGCAAGGGTTGATGTTGGAGACGACGAGCGAGCGGTTATTGGGGCCGGGAATGGCGCACGACGGGTGTGAGACAAAGCGACCGAAGACGCGCCTGCGGTGCATCGAGCTCGCGGGAGAGGAGCGCATCCCGTTCACGTCTGGATTATTGATTGGGATCGGCGAGACTCGCGAAGAGCGTATCGATGCACTTCTGGCGCTTCGCGATGTACATGCCAAGCACGGACACATTCAAGAGCTCATCATACAGAATTTCTTATCGAAACCCGGCACCGCTATGGCTGATTTTCCAAATCCTCCGCTGGAAGAGTTGACGTGGACGGTGAGCGCAGCTCGCCTAATTTTTGGCGCAGACATGATTATACAGGCGCCACCGAATCTTACACCAGGCGAAGAGGCTGGCTGGCGCGCCCTTTTGCGCGCCGGTGCGAATGATTGGGGAGGAATCTCGCCGGGCGTCACGCCGGACCACGTCAACGCCGAGGCGCCATGGCCGCACATAGAAGAGCTCGCCACCGTGTGCGCCGATGAAGGTTTCGCGCTCGTCCCGAGACTGCCAGTGCACCCTAAGTACTTGAGGGTAGACGATGATCGAGTGAGCGTCGGGGGATCCGCAGTTTGGCTCGACGACAAAGTTTCGCCGTATCTTCGCAAACTCGCCGACAGCGAGTTTCTCGTTCGCGGTACGACATGGTCGCCAGGACGTCCGGATGATGAAAAGAAAGAGTTTGTGGATATCGTCGGCGTGAATGGCTCTGTTCCTTGTCGTGGTACCAAGAGACGTATATCGAGCGAAGTTCTGGCCGCCATAGCCGCCATAGTGGACGGAAACTATGAGTTGGACGACATCGTGACGTGCTTACAAGCGAGAGGCGCCGATTTCGACAAGGTGTGCGAGGCCGCGAATACTTTGCGAGAGCAGCAGTGTGGTGATACCGTTACGTTTGTGAACAATAGAAACATTAACTATACGAATATCTGCACGTTGACGTGCACGTTTTGTTCGTTTTCCAAGGGAAAGGCTGCAGAAGAACTTCGCGGTTCGCCGTACCTGCTCGACTTGGACGAAGTCGCAAGGCGAACGGCCGAGGCTTGGGAGCGTGGTGCGAGCGAAGTCTGCATGCAAGGCGGCATTCATCCCTCGTTCACAGGCGAAGATTATATGGCTTTTATCAGAGCTGCGAAACGAGGGGCACCGGACATACACATTCACGCCTTTTCACCGCTCGAAATCGCTCACGGAGCGCAGACTCTCGGTCTGAGCGCTCGCGAATACTTGCGTAAACTCAAGGATGCAGGGCTGGGATCGCTCCCAGGTACTGCTGCCGAGGTTTTGGACGACCAAGTTCGCGAAACACTCTGTCCAGATAAACTCACCGCGAAAGAATGGCTCGATGTCGTCGAAGACGCTCACTTTGTGGGCGTGCCAACGACGAGCACCATCATGTTCGGTCACATTGACGCCGACGGCCCGCGCGCGTGGGCGCGACATCTCGTCTCCATTCGCGATTTGCATCTCAAGACGGGTGGATTCACGGAGTTCGTACCACTACCTTTCGTGCATTTCGAGGCGCCGACGTATCGTTTCGGCGCGTCTCGGAAAGGTCCAACGCTGCGCGAGTGCATCCTGATGCACGCCGTCGCGCGTCTCGTGCTGGGACCGGCGGGAATCACGAACATTCAGGCGAGCTGGGTAAAAATGGGTCCCGAGCTCGCCTCACTTCTCCTGCACGCTGGATGCAACGATATGGGCGGTACACTCATGAATGAATCCATCACTCGCGCCGCGGGTGCGACGTTTGGGCAAGAAATCGACGCGCGCGAAATGCGTCGAATCATCGAAGCC
>Ga0181607_10003385_pt1 | contig 13891 bp, 11 predicted proteins | sample 041ome_9_FD_132420 | JGI IMG/M metagenome (GOLD analysis project Ga0181607, IMG submission 132420) | Coastal salt marsh microbial communities from the Groves Creek Marsh, Skidaway Island, Georgia - 041413US metaG (megahit assembly) | ecosystem: Environmental > Aquatic > Marine > Intertidal zone...
ACGAACGAAGTACGATGGAAACAGGGTTGAAAAACCCACCGCGGCGGGCCGCTCCATGAAATAGTTTGAAATACGTGGTAAATAGTATTTCAATGAGCCTGCCTGCGGAAGGCAGGCTCGATTTATTTCCATTGTATTTTGACTGTATTTCTTTTAAAAATCAATCATTACAAATCCCAATAAAATGTCCAAAACAATCATTTTCACCCCTGAAGCTCCCGCCCCAATTGGGCCTTATTCGCAAGCGGTACTTGCAGGCGATACCCTCTATGTATCGGGCCAAATCGCCCTAGATCCAGAGACAGGCGAGCTGATCAATGAAAACATTACGGAAGAAACGCATGCGGTCATGAAAAACATGGAAGCCATCCTGAGGGCTGCTGGTTTTGGGTTTGCAAATGTGGCCAAATGCACGATTTTTATCCGAGATATGGGCCATTTTGGTACCATCAACGAGGCTTATGGGCAGTACTTCAAAGCCGATCCCCCTGCTCGGGAGACGGTGGAGGTAAGCAAACTCCCCAAAAATGTACAGGTGGAAATTTCTTGTATTGCTGTAAGGTAAAGGCATGAACTGGCTGCCTTTTGGTCGGGAAACTCTTGTAAGCTCTTTATCGAAGGAGCAGCTCCTAGATCGCTTGTCGGCAGTTACTCGAGGGGCTCATTCCGAAGGGTCCCCAGAATTACCTCCCCTATTTAATGGACGCGTCGAGGCAAATGGATTTCGAATTTCTCGAGTGATTGAAAAAGGAGACAACTTTCTCCCCTTACTAGTGGGAAAGGTGGAGGGAACTCCTCGAGGCAGCATACTTTTTCTTCGTTACCACCTTTTTTCAACTTCTCGTTTTTTTCTTTGGTTTTGGACTGGGGTACTACTGGCGTTTGCTCTTTATTTCTTTTTAGTGACTCAGCAACACTTTCAAGGAGGCATTTGTCTTTTTCTGCTGGGCTTTAATTACATCCTGGTCCTTGTTTTATTTCATCGGAAACTGGGGCATTGTAAAAAACTTTTAAAAGAAGTAATCAATTTTCCTGCGAGTAACATGGAATCCGCTAGCAAGTTTTAGGCAAAAAGGGACTTTGGATGTACCTTTGTGCCCTAATCTTCACCTATTTATTTCGACTACCATGTCCATCCGTATAGAAAAAGACACCATGGGGCCTGTGGAGGTTCCAGCATCGGCCTACTGGGGCGCACAAACGCAGCGCTCAATCAATAACTTTAAGATTGGCGGGGAGAAAAACCGCATGCCCCTCGAGATCGTCCATGCCTTTGCCATATTGAAGAAAGCAGCGGCATTGACCAATGCGGAACTAGGGGTTTTGGAACCTGAAAAGGCAGAAATTATCGCTCAGGTATGTGACGAAGTGTTAACTGGGCAGCACGACAGCCAGTTTCCATTGGTGGTTTGGCAGACGGGATCAGGTACCCAATCCAATATGAATGCGAACGAGGTAATTGCCTACCGAGCGCACGTACTTATGGGAGGGTCTTTGGAAGATGCAAAGAAAAAAATCCATCCCAATGACGATGTCAACAAGTCTCAGTCCTCTAACGATACCTACCCCACGGCCATGCACATTGCAGCTTACAAGATGGTTGCTCAAACGACTATTCCTGGGGTAAAGCAGCTTCGCGATACGCTAGCAGCCAAGGCAGAGGCCTTTAAGCAGGTAGTAAAAATCGGGCGAACCCACTTTATGGATGCCACTCCACTTACCTTGGGTCAAGAGTTTAGCGGTTACGTGGCGCAGCTCGATCACGGTTTGCGAGCGCTCAACAATACCCTTGCACATTTGTCTGAGTTGGCTTTGGGAGGCACGGCAGTAGGTACTGGTTTGAATACTCCGCAGGGCTATTCTGAATTGGTCGCAAAAAAAATAGCTGAGTTGACTGGACTTCCTTTCGTGACGGCGCCAAACAAGTTTGAGGCGCTTGCTGCGCATGACGGCATGGTTGAAACGCATGGGGCATTGAAGCAGTTGGCTGTTTCCTTAATGAAAATCGCCAATGACATTCGCATGCTATCCTCAGGTCCTCGCTCGGGCATCGGGGAGATTTTGATTCCAGAAAATGAGCCCGGTTCTTCCATTATGCCGGGCAAAGTTAATCCGACACAGGTTGAAGCGATGACCATGGTAGCTGCTCAGGTAATGGGAAATGACGTGGCAATTACTATTGGAGGGGCTAGTGGACATTTTGAACTAAATGTATTCAAGCCGCTCATTGCAGCTAATTTCCTTCAATCTGCTCGATTGCTAGGAGATGCTTGTGTTTCCTTTGATTTAAATTGTGCTGTAGGCATTGAACCGAATACTCCGATGATCCAGCAGCATTTGGAAAATTCCCTGATGCTGGTGACGGCATTGAATCCTTATATTGGCTATGAAAATGCTGCAGCTATCGCCAAGAAGGCGCATAAGGAAGGAACTAGCCTACGAGCTGCAGCCTTAAGTTTGGGCTTGCTTACCTCCGAACAGTTTGACGAATGGGTGAAGCCTTCGGACATGATTGGAGGCTTGAAGTAAGGCGATCCAACCCATATCTAAAAAATGCTGGCTTTGGGTCGGCATTTTTTCGTTTGCAGGAGAGTGATACAGGGCAGGTGTTTTGAGTTTGGATTGAAATTCAGTAGGTTAGAGCAATTAACAACAGCATGAAAACAGCATTTTTATTTTTTCTGCTTCCCATTTTATTTCTGTCCCAGGAAGGTTTTGGGCAGCGTCTGATGGATGGAAGCCGCCGGACAGTGGGATATATTGAAGGGGAGCGAGTGAGCAATGGCTCTCGCTCTACGATTGGTTACTTGGATGGGAGTCGGGTTATGGATGGGTCACGTCGGACGATTGGTTATGTGGAAGATGGACGGGTGATGAATGGATCCAGATCTACCGTGGGCTATATCGAAAATGGGCGCGTGATGGATCAGTCCCGCCGGACAATTGGCTATATTGAAGATGGAAGGGTAATGGATGGTTCGCGTAGGACTATCGGCTACTACGAGGGCGTGCGGATCACCAATGCCGCACTATTTTTCTTCTTCTTTTTTTATTGAAACTTGCTTATCTGCAGTAATTCAAACAGGTTTTTTTCTGTTGGCACAAGGTTGGAGCTAATCAAATTAAAAAATGTAATGCAATGAAATTTATCCCCTTCATTTTTCTTTTTGTAGGAGTTTCTATTGGACTGAAAGCCCAGGACTCGGCCATATTAATTCGTGCGCATCAGCAGAAGCTTACTGAGGCGATGCGGTATACGCTTGAGGTGGCAGAGAAAATGCCGGAAGCGCAGTATGGGTATCGTCCTTCTCCCGAGGAGATGTCCTTTGGGGAGCAGCTCCTGCACCTGGGGGATAATTTAGTTTGGCTTTCGAGTAGCTTTTTGGCGGAGAAACCTTTGCCGCACCGCTCCAAGGTGGAGGGTCAAGATGTGAGTAAAGAGGAGGTGATGCGCTTACTTACTGAATCCTATGACTTTGCTTTGCGTCAGCTGGAGGAGCTTGATGCGAAGAGCTTGACAAAAGAATTTCCTTGGAGGGGTGGGGTCATGAATAAAATTCAGTTTCTCAACTTGATTCAAGACCACCAAACCCACCACCGTGCTCAAGTAATTGTTTATTTAAGGCTGAATCAGTTAGTACCACCTCCTTATCGGGGTTGGTAACTGCTTGTTTGTTGCTGGGTTCTAAAAAGGATCGATTATGGGATTTCTTTAGTTTTTTTGGATTTCTCTCAGAAATATTTTTTTGATTATTCTTGATGTTGTCTTCTCCCTCAATCGATTTTTGCTGCCGGCCGCTTTTCGGTTCCAGTCTGCTTAGTGAGGTCATCTCCTAAGGTCAGTCGGTAATGGTCAGCTAAGGCGGTCAAAGAGGCGACGATGGCGGGATGGGATGGCGCTAAGTCGACAAGCTCGTCTGGATCCGTTGACAAATCGTAAAGGGCAAGTGGGACTTGCATGGATTTATAAACACCTGGAAAACCGTCATTGCCTCGCTGGGTATTGAGGTAAGTTTGTGACGTATGAGGGAATACCAATTTCCATTTTCCTTGTCGAATAGCCTTCAGGCTATTCGCGTCATAATAATAAACAAAATGATCCCTAGGACTGGTATCAGTTACCTGTTGAAGTAGGGGTAATATATTCACTCCATCAATTTTTTGAACCGGTAAAGGGGCGTCAATTAGGGCTGCTAGTGTGGGTAAGATATCCATGGTGGTGGCAAGCTGGTTGGCGATTGTTCCTGCAGGGATCACGCCCGGTAAGCTCACGATACAGGGTACACGTACCCCACCTTCCCAAGCCGAACCCTTCCCTTCTCGAAGGCCTCCACTGCTGCCGGCATGGTTGCCAAAGGTTAGCCAGGGGCCATTGTCACTTGTAAAGATAACCAGCGTATTTTGGCTGAGGCCATTTTTGGTAAGTGCAGCCATTACTTCTCCAATAGAATCATCTATTTCGGTCATCAGATCTGCAAATAGCCCAGCTCCAGTTTTGTTTTTGTAGGGATCAGACACCGCAATGGGTACATGGGGCATGGAGTGTGCAAGGTACAAGAAGAAGGGGCCCTCCTTATGCTGCTCAATAAATTTTACTGCTCGTTGGGTGTATAGGTGGGTAAGTTGGGCTTGGTCTTCTAGTGTTCGGATGGGTATCACGGGATCATTGTCTTCAATTAGGAAGAGCTGAGGATACTTGTATTTGCGGTCTGCCGTGTCCGTTATCGGCTTTCCATCGTAACCCACTGGCCACATGTCATTCGAATAGGGAAGGCCAAAATAGGAATCAAAGCCATAGGAGGTGGGTAGGTAAGGGGCTTTTGCGCCGAGGTGCCATTTTCCAATCATGCCGGTTTGGTACCCTTTCTTTTTTGCGAGGGTGGCGAGGGTTTCTTCCTCGGGATTCAGAGCTGTGGTGGACCAGGGCATAAGTGCTCCAGAGATGCCCAGTCGATTGGGGTAGCAGCCTGTAAGTAGCGCCGCTCTAGAGGCACTACAGACGGCCTGGGCTGCGTAGAAATTGGTAAATCGCATCCCAGAAGCAGCGAGTGCATTCAGGTGTGGGGTCTGCTGTGGATAGCCTCCATAGGCTTCTAGGTCTCCATACCCCAGGTCATCCATAAAAATAAGGACGATGTTGGGGGGGGCTTGATTTGGCAAATTTCCCTGTGCAAAGGCACTGAAATACAAGAAACAAGAGAGGAAAAGGGAGAGATTTTTCATGGATTAGGGATCTTGATTAAAAAGTTAGTAATAAAATGGAGTAGTAAAAATTGTTTTTTTGGCCAATGCCTACTAACTGATTGTCGTAAGGTTCCATCCCATTCAAAACCTGTTTTTTGTCTCATGAGGGTCAACTGAATAGCAACCAAAGCAGAGGGCATCCTCGGAACAAGGAATACCTTTTTCGGACACGATATTTTATTTGGGAAAGAGTGCTCCATTTTTTAATTTGATATGCAAAAAAGTACAATTCTGGCATTTGCTTTAAATGCTTAGGAGTTGAAGCATTGCTTATTCTTTCCAATTTGATGAAAAAGTCTAGCCTTATTTTTCTGCTTTCATTCGGGCTGTATTGGGCTTCCTTTGGCCAGGCCAAAGAAGAAACCAATGTGCTCTTGAGCTATCAATTTGGCAGAATTACGGATAATCAACTAATTAATTTTCCATGAGCAATTCGTTTTTAAAAAAGGTAGTTGGTGAGACCAACGAATTTGAGCGCACTCCGATTCCGAGTGGCAGTCTGAAAGGAGCGAAAAGTTTTTTGGGAATGTATGCAGGCGAACATACAGCTGGGACCGAGTTTGTCATTGGTCCCTTGTTTGTGGCACATGGAGTATCGGCCGGAGACCTCGTATTTGGATTATTGATTGGAAATCTCTTGGCAGTGCTGAGTTGGGGATTGATTACAGGGCCAATTGCAGCCTCCAAGCGGCTCACCTTGTATTATCAATTGGAGCGAATAGCAGGCAAAAATGTGGTGCGCTGGTACAATCTTGTCAACTCATTAATGTTCTGTTTTCTTGCCGGGTCAATGATTGCTGTTTCAGCGACAGCTGTGGGTATCCCTTTTGACCTTGAGATGCCCACCCTATCAGACTGGTTGCCAAGGACGCCAGGCTGGATATTGACTGTATTTTTAATGGGCGGAGTAATTACGTTAGTGGCAATTCAGGGATACACTCAAGTGTCCAGATTTGCAAATGTGATGTCTCCTTGGATGATATTGGTCTTCTTTGCAGCAGCTATTGTGGGTTTGGCTCAACTCGGGGTGGGCTCATTTGAAAGTTTGATTCGCATTGCTCAAGAAGTGATTTGGAATGGAGTTCCTCTTGCGGGCATGTCCAAATTCACGATTTGGCATACGATTTTTTTTGCCTGGTTTTGCAATATGGCCATGCACATTGGAATGTCAGACTTGACCATTCTTCGCTATGCAAAGTCTTGGACCTACGGATTTTATTCCTTTGCAGGAGTTTTTTTAGGACATTTTGTGGCGTGGATTGCATCTGGGATTCTCTATTCGGTATTTCTTCAGGCCGATTCTGCTTCACAGGAATTTGCTCCAGGAGCCATTGCATACAAGACCCTAGGAATTGCTGGGGCGATTTGTGTGGTGATCGCAGGTTGGACTACTGCCAATCCTACAATTTATAGAGCTGGACTAGCACTGCAGGCGATTTTTCCAAAGGTTTCAACTTGGAAAATTACAGCTAGTGTAGGGGTAGTGACTAGTTTGGCTGCTTGTTTTCCGGCTTTGGTGATGAAGTTGTTGGATTTTGTGGCCTTGTATGGGTTGCTGCTAATGCCGATGGGGGCAGTAATTTTTGCGGATTTTTATTTTTCCAAGAAAATGGGTTTCCAATCTGAAGCGGCGTTGAATTCCAAGTCTGTTTTTAGTATTCCAGCCTTGCTAAGCTGGGTTTTAACCTTGGTGTTCTGCTTGGGGTTGAACTTTATTTATGGGGTAGAAATTTTCTTTCTAGGACTACCGGGATGGTTTGTGGCAATTGCAATTTTCGTCGTGCTTTCAAAAATAAAATATCCACTTGCTAAATCGTCTCCTCTAGGATAAGGGATTCGATAAATAAGTTCATCTTGAGATGAATAGAAGTTTTAAACTGAGGTAATAGCATATAAAAAAATGATAAACCCATGAAAATTCTACTAAAAACAGGATCTTTCCTTGGCTTGGCGCTCACCCTTGTGCCACCGATTGTCTTCTTTGTTGGGAATCTAGAATTGAGTCTAATGAAAGGGTATATGGGTATCGGTATGGCGCTTTGGTTTGTGACGGCACCATTTTGGATCAATAAACCATCAAAAAGTGAGCAATTTTAATTTTTAAGAGGAATTAATTCTAGCTCTAGTTTTTGAAAAATTGGACCCTAGGTCAGTAATTACCGAAACCTGTAACAATAAAGCCAAAAATGCCAACCGACTTTCACCAAAAATCCCTTGCCCTCCTATCCGAACAGTTAAGCGAAAGGGGATTAGCTATCCAATTTTTAATTCAAAAAATAGCCTCGTTTCAGATTGCTGTTCCTTCTTGGGCTTTAGGTGCTGGAGGAACGAGATTTGGGAGATTTCAGATCGGTGGTGAACCAAGAAATCTCGAAGAAAAACTGGAGGATATTGGGCTTCTGGCCAAGTTGACCAAGCGAACGGATGCTGTTTCCCTCCATATTCCTTGGGATATCCCTCAAGATATTCAGTTGATTAAACAAAAGGCAGCAGATCTCCATATCAGATTTGATGCCATGAATTCAAATACTTTTCAAGATTATGGACAGCCTTTGACGTATAAAATGGGCTCCTTAAGTAATGCAGCAGCTGACATTCGAAAGCAGGCTGTGGAGCATAATCTTTTTGTGATCGAAGTTGGGAAAGAATTGGGTAGCAAAGGGCTTACGGTATGGTTGGCAGATGGAAGTAACTTTCCTGGTCAGGCGCATATCCGAAAGGCACTTCAATGGACTACCGAATCACTTCAGGAAATAGTTTCCGGCTTACCGGCGGACTGGAAGCTTTTATTGGAGTACAAGCCCTACGAACCGAATTTTTACCATACGGTGATTCCGGATTGGGGTACAGCAGCACTAATTTGCCGGCAGCTCGGAGAGCAGGCCAAGGTTTTGGTGGATTTAGGTCACCACCTCCCCAATACCAATATCGAACAGATTGTGGCGACACTGATGCATCAGAACATGTTGGCAGGATTTCACTTCAATGACAGCAAATATGGAGACGATGATTTGAGCACAGGAAGTATCAAACCCTATCAGCTGTTTTTGATTTTCTGTGAACTGGTCAACGGAGCCGAGGAAAAGACCCAGACTTGGGAAAGTATTTCTTGGATGATCGATGCAAGCCATACCACCAAAGACCCTTTGGAAGACTTAATTCAGGCTTTGGAGTCTATTTCTCAGGCCTATGCTAAATCGCTTTTAGTAGATCGTAAAAAACTAAGTCAATGTCAGTTGGAAGGAGATGTGGTAGGGGCGCAAGAAATACTTCAAGATGCGTATTTAACGGACGTAAGATCTTTGGTCAGGGAAGCTAGAATTCAAAGTGGAGGGGAAGCCGATCCTTTGGGTTACTATAGAAGTGAAAAGATTAGAGAAAAGCGAATCCTACAAAGGGGTAAAAATAGTCAAGCAAGCGGTTTGTGATCCGGAAATATCCTAATAAACCTAATGCGGAAAATTTAAAGTTGTACCACAAAGCAACTGTAGTGAGTGACGAGTGTACAGCTCTCGATTGGATTAAGTCACTAACTTTTGCTGCTCACTTACCGAATAAAATTTCAAGCGATACGAAGGCCTTATTCTAGTTCTGGTAATTTCCAGTTCTATCGAATGATTTTCACTTCTTGAATTTTTGTAGGAAGCCAAACTTGCATTTCATTTTGCCCGCGATTGGCCCAGGTATAATACGGGATCGCAGTTATTTTTTTGGTTTCGGATCGCAGATTTGTTCCATCTTCCGAGCCCGACATCACCTTCATTTCTGCCTGGATAGCCATTACTTTTTCATCCAAAACCTGGTGTTGAAAAGTAGTAAAAGTGGCATTTTCTGGAATCACCATATTCCATGCTTTCCCATTGTTATCTGCTCCTTCCACACAATAAACCAAAGGACCTCGCTGAATTGCGATTCGATTTTCATTGGCAGTGACCTCTTGCCGCGCAACTAACTTCCGCACTTCCATCGGCAAGGTAAATTGGATTTGGTCCCCCTTTTCCCAAGCTCTAGTGATGGTCAAATAGCCATTTTCTTCCGAGTAGGGAATGACGTTGCCGTTGAGTAAAAGCGTGAATTTTTCCGTTCCTTTCCCAGTAAATCGGTACAGTCCACCCGGAACAGGTTCCTCCTTTGCCCAACCTGGTAATCTCAATTTCAAGGAATAGGTAGCTTTCTGCTCAGGAGTAAGGGTCAGGTGGATGACCCCGTCAAGCGGATAATTGGTGGTCATTTCCACTGGAACTTCCACATTACCCATCTGGAATTTGGTTTTGCTTCCAATAAAGAGATTCACCCAAATGGCGTCTTCAGATTTTGCATAAATGTAATCGCCCACCGAAGCCACCAACCGGGAAATATTGGAGGGACAGCAGGCTGTGCCAAACCAATCTCTTCGAGTATGTTGCCCCGAGGATGCTAATGGATTGCCATAAAAAAATCGATTTCCTTCTAAGCTCAGCCCATCCAATGCAGCATTGTACAAGCTCCTCTCTAATACATCAATGTACTTGGAATCGCCTTCCAGTGCATTCATTCGCTTATTCCAAAAAACCATGCCAACCGAAGCGCAGGTCTCGCTGTAGGCATTTTCATTGGGGAGGTCATAATCTATTGAAAAACCTTCGTTACTTCCCGATGATCCTATCCCTCCTGTCACATACATATTTCGGTACACGACATCCTCCCAAACTGTCTTCATGGCATTCATGTAGCCCAAATCGTTTTTTGCTGCAGCTACATCGGCAGCTCCTGTGTAGAGATACATCGCTCGTACCGCATGGCCTGTAATTTCCTTCTGCTCCTTTACCGGCACATCATCCTGCGCATACTTGGGCCCCCAATGAGGATTGTCCCAGATTCCACCTTTTCCATGGCCCTGTCCTCGCTGTTCCAAAAACCAATCGGATAGTTCCAGGTATTTTTTATCGCCAGTAGTGACATACAATTTGACCAAAGCAAGCTCAATTTCCTCATGTCCAGACACCCAGGCTCGATTTTGTTTCCGGAAAGTATCGTCGATATGATCCGCCATCTTGATGTCCACATCGAGTAATTTTCGTTTTCCTGTGGTTTGTAAATAGGCTACACCTGCTTCTATTAAGTGTCCGGCGCAGTAATCCTCATGCTTCTCCATATCCGTCCAGCGATTTTCGAGACCGGTGAGCGAATAAAATGAATTGATGTATCCATCTGCCTCTTGTGCAGCAGCAATTTTAGCAATCCATTCGTCTGCTTTTTGTTCTATTGCAGGATCTCTTTGGTTTTTTAGAGAGTAAGCTATGGCTTCAAGTGCTTTGTACACATCACTGTCATCGTAATAAATGCCTTCGTGCTTCTCGTTCTGGTGGCGTGCCACTTTTTCATAATTTCGGATACGACCTGTGGCTACTTCAGTTTGATAAATCATTACTGGAACAGCTTTATTGGCAATTTTTTCAAGCTTTGGTTTCCAAAAATCATCAGTAATGGTCACTTGCGAAAAATTCACTGGGTCCAATTTGGTGATTCCGGATTGAGCCAGTGTAGAAAAGGATACTGCTACAAGAAGGATTGAAAGTGTGGATCGCTTTGGCATAGGGCTATCATTGATGAAGAAAATAAAATAAGAGGTGAAACAGATTTTTTATGGATGAAGGATCCTGAATAAAAAGTTAGCAATAAAATGGAGGAGTAAAAACTGTTTTCTCGGCCAAAGTTACTGTCAGAGTCTACGACCTTTAGCGGGTTTTAATCCTAGGCCACCCAATATGTCTGCTTAGAACGAATTACTTTCATGTAAAGCATAGTGGGATGGAGCAATGGTGCGATAGGATTGCATTATTATTTTGGAAATAGGGCTTATTTTGATAATTTAAAAGGCTTTAAAATACAATTTCAACCTTCATTTAATCAGTTTAGGAATTTTGAGAGTGCCAATTCTTTCAAGTTGATGAAAAAGTCCATCCTAATTTTTCTACTTTCATTCGGAGTGTATTGGGGCTCCTTTGGACAGGCCAAAGAAGAATTCAATATTTTGTTAATCCACGTAGACGACTTAGGTTGGGCAGATATTGGGGTATTTGGAAGTGATTTTTACGAAACGCCCTTTATCGATCGATTGGCAGCAGAAGGGATGCTATTTACGCATTCTTATGCTTCAGCAGCGATTTGCTCTCCCTCCCGAGCAGCCCTGATGACGGGGAAGTACCCTGCTCGAATAGGGATTACCGATTGGATCTATGCCCGATTTCAGGGAGTAGGGACTACTGGTCTGCCAGGAGAATATGCTGAAAATCCGGATCAACCCCTGCGGACCCCTAAAAATCAAGGGTTTCTTCCCTTGGAAGAGCTTACCCTAGCAGAGCGATTGAAAGCTCAGGGATATACGACCTTCCATGTAGGCAAATGGCATCTGGGGGAAGAGGAAAACTATCCTGAAAAACAAGGATTTGACCGCAACTTTGGAGGCAATGACCTGGGTCAGCCCCCCAGCTACTTTGATCCTTACGAACCAGCTACCCCCACGCCTTTTTATGCCTTTGATCGGGTGACACCAAGGGATCCCGGCGAGTATTTAACAGACCGGGAAGGGGATGAGATTGTGGATTTTCTTCAATCTCAAGCCCATAAATTTTTTATTCACTGGGCACCCTATGCCGTGCATACACCCATCATGGCTCCGCAAGAGTTAGTTGAAAAATACAAAGCCAAGGCTGGAGGGAAACAGAAAAACCCTATTTATGCTGCGATGGTCGAAAACTTAGACCAAAATGTAGGCAAGGTGCTCGCTGCTTTGGATCGCTTGAAGCTGACTGACAAAACTTTAGTGATTTTCACCTCAGACAATGGCGGGTTGATCGGGAATCCTACAAATCCCATCACGAACAACTATCCTTTAAAGTCTCAAAAAGGGTATCCCTACGAAGGGGGTATTCGGGTACCTACAGTGGTGAAGTGGCCTGGGCAGGTGGCTGCAGGAAAGCAATCAGCGCTTCCTATAGCAACATTTGACTGGGTACCTACGATCTTGGACTACTTGGGATTAGATCCGCGCGAGCAAGGGCTAGATGGGCAAAGTTTAGCTGGGGTGTTGAAAGGGGGTACACTAGGTGCACGGGACTTGTTTTGGCATTTTCCCCACTATAGGGGACCGGATGTTGTACCCTACTCCATCATTCGCTCGGGGGACTTCAAGTTGATTCATTACTTTGGGGAGCGGCCCGATGAACTTTTTTCCTTAACGAATGACCCCGGAGAAACGATCAATTTGGCGGCTCAATTTCCAGAGATAGTCTCACAACTTAAAGAATCGCTACAAGCTTGGTGGAATGAAACAGGTGCCAGATTGCCTCAAAAAAAATAAAATGAATCCCTTCAATTAAGGTTGGGCGTATTGAAAAATAACTATGAAAAAAGTAGTCTTTAGTTGTCTAATTTTTGCGGGAATTACCTTCGCCATCCTTGCTCAAGGGAATGGGATTGGTCAAAATGAACGTCCAAACATCATTTATATTCTTGCAGACGACCTTGGCTACGGGGAATTAGGGGTGTACGGTCAGCAGAAAATCGAAACCCCGAATATTGATGCCCTCGCAAAAAATGGAATGATTTTTACGCAGCACTATTCAGGGGCACCAGTTTGTGCACCGGCGAGATACATGCTACTGACTGGTACCCATGCTGGTCATGCCTACATTCGAGGAAATGATGAGTGGAGCGATCGCGGTGATGTGTGGAATTACCGAGCAACCCTCCTGGATTCTACTTTGGAAGGGCAGCGCCCCATCCCCTCATCGACTGTTTTACTTCCCAAAAAACTAAAAGAGGTGGGCTATCGCACAGGAATGGTGGGAAAATGGGGTTTAGGGGCTCCACATACAGATGCCATTCCTACAAAAATGGGATTTGATTTTTTCTTTGGGTACAATTGCCAACGCCAAGCTCATACCTACTACCCTGTACATTTGTATCACAACGAGCGACGGTTCTACTTGGGCAATGATACGATTGCTCCCTCCACCAAGTTGGCTCAGGGGGTAGCTGTTGAGGACCCGTTGAGCTACAAAGATTACACCTTGACGGCCTATGCACCAGATATTATGTTTGAGCAAATGCTCTCATTTATTGGAGATCAAAAAGAGAATGAGGCCCCTTTTTTCTTGTATTGGGCTACTCCATTGCCACATAACCCTATCCAAGCACCGCAGCATTGGGTGGAGTATTACAAAGCCAAGTTTGGAGAAGAAACCCCTTATTTAGGTGATAAAGGCTATTTTCCGCATCAAAATCCAAGAGCAGGCTACGCTGCTATGATTTCCTATTTAGACGAAAATGTGGGAAAACTTGTCGCATACCTCAAGGAAAATGGACTGGATAAAAATACGTTGATTCTATTTAGTTCTGATAATGGGGTGACGTATACCGGTGGAACGGATGGGGCTTATTTTGAGAGTTCAGGAGTTTTTGGTGAAGCGTATGGAAGAGCAAAAGGATTTGTTTATGAAGGAGGAATTCGTGTCCCCTTAATTGCCAATTGGCCTACCAAAATAAAGTCGGGTTTGCAAACTGAACACCTTTCTGCACAGTACGATGTCATGGCAACCCTCAGTGAGCTGACCGGATTTGAACTTGAGCCCAATAACGATGGCATCAGTTTTATGCCAACGCT
>Ga0181607_10003388_pt1 | contig 13883 bp, 13 predicted proteins | sample 041ome_9_FD_132420 | JGI IMG/M metagenome (GOLD analysis project Ga0181607, IMG submission 132420) | Coastal salt marsh microbial communities from the Groves Creek Marsh, Skidaway Island, Georgia - 041413US metaG (megahit assembly) | ecosystem: Environmental > Aquatic > Marine > Intertidal zone...
TCCTATAGAGCCGTGGTAGACCACCACGTTGATAGGCTGGATGTGGAAGCGCAGTAATGCGTGCAGCTGACCAGTACTAATAGCTCAATTGGCTTGATTTATGCACTGAAAAAAATTTTAAGATGACTAAAGATATAAATTATTGGAATAAATTTTATAAAAATTCTCATACTAAAAAACCTTCAAATTTTGCAAAATTTTTAATCAAAAATAATAAAATTAAAAAACCCTTGTTAATAGATTTTGGATGTGGGAATGCTAGAGATACATTTTATTTTTTATCAAAAAATTATTTATGTTATGGCATAGACTCGTCTAAAGAAATAATTACAAAAAATAATTATTTTATTGAAAAAACCTTTTTTAATTTAAATTGCTGTAAAAAAAGTTTTTCTTTTCAGATATCGAAAAAAATTGACTATATTTATGCAAGATTTTTTATTCATGCTATAGATCAAAAAAATGAAAAAAATTTCTTTTCGAATTTAATAAAGATTTGTGAAAAAAAAACTAAAATTTTCCTAGAGTTTAGAACACCTAAAGATCCCCTATATAAGAAAGGTAAAATTTTAAGTAAGTATGAAAGATTTACAGATCATTATAGAAGGTTCATTGACCCCAATCTTTTTTTAGATAGATGTAAAAAATATGGTTTTAAAAAAGAATATATGAAAACCAGTTTCAACTTTGCTAAATTTAGAAATCAAAAACCTCACATTTGTAGAGTAATACTATCTAAAATTTAATGGCTTGTTTTATCTTTGCTAAAACCTTTTCGGATAATGAATTTAAATTTTCTTTAAAATTGTTTTCTATAAGAATATTTGGTTTTTTAGGAAACTCAGGCTTAATATTTTTACCCCATATATTTTTGTTGTTGTTGAGATAAATTTTTTTTTTTGAAAAATTAGAAATTTTATTGATATCTGATTTTATAAATATTTCCATATAGTTTTCAATTTTTAATTTATTATTTTTTTGAATGTCATGAAACAATGAAATGGTAGCAAAAATCAAATTCACTTTTTGATCAACAATTGTTTTACAAAATAAAGAATATTGCTTTGCTAGTTTATATCTATCTTTTTTATCATAAGATTTAATTTTAAAAATTTCTCTTAGATCATCACCAGAAAGTATAATTGTCGGCCCATAATTTTTAACAATTTCTTTATGAATTTTTTTTGCAATAGAAGTTTTTCCTGAGCCAGATAGTCCAGTTATCCAAAATAATATTCCTTTGTTTTTTTTAATTTTTTTTTTCACGTTAGATATTGATTATTTCTTCATATAATTTTAAAATTTTTGTATAAGATTTATGATTTAAAATATGTATTGAATAATTTTCCTTTATTTTCATTCTAATTTGTTTATTTGAAAATCTATTGTAATTTGGTTTATTAATATTATTCATTCTATTAAGGGTTGTTTCAACCGAATGGATATTAATACAATTTTTTATTAACTCTATGTTTACCGGTAAATTAAAAAATTCTAATATTTTTTTTAATGATTTTTCAGGTTTATCGTTTATTTCATCAAATTTAATTATTTTTATTTGTTTTTCTTTTAAGTTGTGACGCCAAAATGAAATATATTTTTCATAGTCACTTATTTTTTTATTCAAAATATCCATTATATGTTTTTCATTATTTATATTTTTTACTTTTTTAACAGCAGATGAGAGCACTTCATTATAAGGGTCTCTTAACAAGACTACTATTTTAGATTTAGTTAGATTAAATATATTATCTCTATTTCCCAATGGGTACCTTGAAAAAAAAATCAATTTTTCAGAATTTTTTAAATCATTTAAATTTTCTTTACCAAGTTTATCTAAACTAAATTCATTTTTATAATTCCCCATTATAATAGAATTATGTGAAAATATATCTTTATTTAAATAAGAGTTATATTTTGGTATTCCATTTCCATAATTATTATTGATCTCAAGGTACGATGATAAGACCAGTCTAACGAAAGTGCTCCCCGAGCTTGGGGATGAGATTAAAACTTTATATTCATTTATGTTTTTAAGTATTTTTATTTTCTTAAAAATATAAACTGTAGTTTCATAAATAATTTTTATAAAAAATATTATTTTACCTGCATATTCTATAATACTTTTCATTACAAAATATTAGTTATTTTTAAAACTAATAAATTTATCTTTATATAATCTGAATTTTAATAACCCTTCGATAATTCCTGAAAAAATAAAAGTCGAAATTAGGCTATAACTGAAAAAAGGAATTGCTAAAGTATAGCATAACAACAACCCTTCAATTGTATATGGGTATTGACCTAAGATCCATACCCCAAAGTTTGTGATGGTGAAGAATAAGCAAGCTCCAATCAAAGACCCTAAAACTCTCCATAAAAGAGATTTATTGAAAAAATTTGAAATATAGCCAATTATTAAAACACTACCCCAGGTGAATAATGTTAAATTATGGAAACCAATAATCATATCTGTAAAAATAAAACTCAAAATTAGTATAGGCATAAATTTCATACCAAAAACTAAGGGAATGTAAAAACTCAAAGCAATTAGGCTAGTAAAGTTTGGTGGATGTGGAATAAAACGACTTAAAACAAGGACTAAAAATATTCCAAACGAAATTTTTAAATAATTAATCATGATTTATTTTATCTGGCAAAGAAATTGATTACAAGTGTTATGTTTTTTTAATGATTTTAATTTTAATTAAAATGATTTTTTTAAACCAATATTAATTGTTCGAGGAATGCCAGTGTAAAGATTAGAATTTTCATAATCTTTATCTAAAAGATTTTTGATTGAGAAATCTAAATTATAATTATTGCTAAATTTATAAGTACTTGCTAAATCAATTAAAAAATATTCATCTAAGATCTGATCTCTATAACCCTGATCTGCGGTTCCATAATCTCTAGTTCTTCCTTTATATGTTAACAATAAAGAACTCTTTAAATTTTCATTTAATTCATAATTAATTTTTGAACCAAATGCATGTAATGGTACACGAACCATTGCATAATCTATAGGACCATTATCAAGGTCAAGACAACTTGTAAGCCCAAATGTATCTTTTAAAGGTTTATCACAATCCATACCTGAGTAAGATTTTGTGTACGTATAATTGAAGTCAATACCCAATTTATTTTTTGTCCAGTCTGCAGTCAACTCAATACCTTTACTAGTGTTTTTGCCACCAGCATAATTTTGCTGTATATAGTCAATATTTGAACCCATCAAGGGGTCTTCAATTTTAATATCAAAATAAGTAATATTAAATTTTATATCTAAAGCATTAAAATAAGACTCATAACCAATATCGAAACTAGATGTTCTTTCAGCATTAATATTATCCGGAGTTGTTCTTGTGTACATGTAACCAGCACTTTCATATAATGATGGGAATAGAAATCCAATACCATATGAAGACCTAATCTTGCTGTTACTACCTAGATTATATGCCCCACTAATTCTGTATGATTGTTCATCTCCTGCACTTGTATGTTTGTCATTTCTACCCCCAATAGTTGCATAAATATTTTCATAAGGTCTAAACTGATAATCAACATACTGGGAATAAATTTCTGCCCCAGATGTTAATTTATATTTTGGACCAGCACGTTCGTGATCATACTCAGCTCTAAGAAATTCTATATCAGTTCCATAAACTATTTTACTATCTAGGTTAAAATTATATTCACCTAAATAAGTATATATATCTTTTGATCCAGCAAAATCATTTTCCTTTCCAGTAGCTTTTGTTGTTTTTCTCGTTGAACCAGATTTACTAAACCCAAAAGTATTTTTAAAATTATTATTAGTGTTTTTAAATTTAAAACTATAGTGAGCCTCAATATCGTCTGTCTGAGGTTTAAAATCATTTTGACCATTTGTTGGACTATCATATTTTAAGAAACTATCAATTATTCTTAAAGAATTTTCAATTTTATTATTTTTTGAAATTTCGTAACTGTAATTAGCTGTTAATGTATTATTTTCATAAGGATCATTTTCTGAATTATCATTATTCATTGCAGAAATTCCATCTGTTGAATAATAATTAAAACCAACATAATAGTTTTGTTTTTCATTTGCTCCATCAATTGAATAAAAAAAATCTTTTGTATTATTGTTACCCCTTCTTGCAACAGCATTTTGGTGTTTGCCTGATTTACCTTTTTTAGTAAAAATGTTAATTGTTCCACCAACTGCACCATTCCCATATAGCGAGCTTTGACTTCCTTTTAAAATTTCAATTCTATCAATTGAATTTTTCATTAAACCTTGTGAATAAAATCCATTATCACTTGCAGAAGGATCATTCATTTTCACTCCATCTATATAGACCGTAGAATAACGCTTAGGTAGCCCTCTTAATTGAATCCCAGTATTTGTTCCTTTTCCGCCAAGTTGAAAAATATTCAATCCTTGAACTTCATCGTTTAGAAGATCAGTTAAAAATGACTCAGATGAATTTTCTATAGTTTTCGAATTAATTACAGTAACTTGAGATCCTACTGAACTATACGATTGAGGAGTTTTTCCGGCTGAAATTACAACAATAGGCACTTCTTTAGATAATAAATTTCCAGCAGAAAAAAAATAACAAAACAAAGCTAATATTCTAACAAACATAAAACATACCTTTCCATAAACTTTATAAATCTAAAGTTAAACTAGCTATGCCGATGTTAATTAAAATTGTAGAACTAGACTTTTCCTGGCCATCATTCAACAGCGGACTATATTGGGTGGCACTCGGACTATACCGTTGCAGGAACAGCTATTGATTTTCACAATATTTCCCACCAAGATTCAATACAAATTTTAATTAAGAGTATTTTAATTAAAAGTCAATTAATTTTTAGACATGTTAAACTCAATGCAATATATAATATACTTAAATTGTTAAAAAAATGAAATCTCTACTTATTACAGGTGGCACAGGTAGCTTTGGAAAAACTTTTACAAAGTATGTCTTAAAAAATATACCATCAATTAAAAGACTAGTAATTTTTTCAAGAGATGAATTAAAACAGCATGAAATGATTCAGAATACTAATCCAAAGTATTTGAACAGGTTGAGATTTTTTATTGGAGATATCAGAGATAGAGTGAGATTAAGAAGTGCTTTAGAAAATGTAGATTTGGTGATACATGCGGCAGCACTCAAGCAGGTACCATCTGCAGAAAAAAATCCGTTTGAAGTTATTAAAACTAATATCATTGGAGCTCAAAACCTGATAGAAGGTTGTCTTAGTAGCAATGTAAAAAAAGTCATAGCATTATCAACAGATAAAGCAGCTGCACCAATTAACCTTTATGGAGCTACGAAACTTTGTTCAGACAAACTTTTTATATCTGCCCAAAACTATGTTGGCAAAAGAAATTTAAAATTTTCAGTTATGAGATATGGAAATGTGATGGGAAGTAGAGGATCAGTTTTACCACATTTTTTAAATTTAAAGGATAAAAAAACATTTCCTATAACTCATAAATCTATGACAAGATTTAATATTTCACTTAATGAAAGTGTTAAAAGTGTAATATGGGCATTCAAGAACATGCTTGGAAGTGAAATTTTTATACCTAAAATAAAGAGTTTTAAAGTTACCGATTTAGCTAAAGCAATTAATCCAAATTGTAAGTTTAAAATAATTGGAATAAGGCCTGGAGAAAAAATTCATGAAGAAATGATCACTAGAAGCGATTCAATTAATAGTGTTGATTTTGGAAAATATTACGCAATCTTATCACCATTCTCCAAATACCCTTTAGATAAATATGTAAAACTAAAAAAAATTAAAAAAGTAAGTCAAAATTTTAGTTACAGCAGTGATAATAATGGAAAATTTTTAACTACTTCCGAACTTAAAGAAATTATAAAAAAAACAAAAGTAACTCAATAATTATTTAAACAGTATTCTAGCTTCATTGAGGTGATTAATCTGAATATTTAAAACTTTATTCCAAGTATTAATTCCTTTTAAATTTTGATCAAATATAAGCAATATTCTTCTTAAAACTTCACTTGTTGAAAAAAAATAAAAATAAGGAAAAAGTTTTTTAATATCGGGAAATTTTTTTGCAACTTGTTTAAGAAAAATTTTACTAATTTTTTTTTGATCATAAGGATTTTTTATTTTGTTTTTAGTTATTACTTGTTTACAAATTTTCAAACAGCAAAAACTTAATGCAAATCCAGGATTAACTTTTAAACAAGAGTCTATATCCAAAAAAGTGATATTTTTTCCAGATGAGATTAATATATTATGCGGATGTAGATCAATATGAGATAATTGTATTAAATTTTTAGAATATTTAAAGTTAGAATTTTCATAATAAATTTTTTCTATTTTATCAAAATGCGTATTAAGTTTTTTACTTAGAGATATTCCAAAAATTTTTTTCCATTTACTTTTTTTGGATATTATCATTTTAAATATTTTAAGATTTGATTTCTTGTAATATTCTATTTGTTTTACCTTTTTTGATGTTCTAATTTTTTTTAAAGTTTTGAAAAGTCTACCTATAGCTAATGTCAATATTTTGTACTCTTTTAAAGAGCCAGAAAAATGATTTGAGTTTATAAATTTGAATAGAGTCCAATATCGATTATCTATTTTAAAAAAATTTTTTTTATCAATTTTAACAATTTCAGGTGTCTCAGAGTTTAATTCGATAAGTTTCTTTTGCAGATTAAGTGTAGCATTAATCTTTCCTAAATCTTTATTGATTGGCCATTTTTTTAAAAGAAAATGATTATTTTTAATTTTAATTTTAAAATTTTGAGAATTGGCCTCAATACCAATTTTTTTTTTAACATAAACTAAATTACCAATTTTTTTTTTTGAAAAAAAATCTTTAATATTTCTAAATTCTTTTTTATTTAATAGATTTTTTTCGCTCCATGAAACTCTAGTATCAAAAAAAAAGTCTTTTTTAAAACTACTTCTCACAAATAACTTTTTGTTAATCCACCATCAACTGATAAATTAATACCATTTATATAAGCACCATGGTTAGAGCATAAAAATAAAACTACATTTGCTATTTCATCTGGATTAGCAAATCTTTTTGTTGGAATACTGTTTTGTGCAATTTTAATTAAAGAACTATAACTTTTAGAAATTTTTTTACTTTTTTTCAAAAATAGATCTTTCAATCTATCCGTTAAAACTCCACCTGGGCTAATGATATTTGATGTTATATTGTATTTTGCAAATTCATGACAAATGGCTTTATTGAATGATGACAATCCTCCTCTAGCTGTAGCAGAAAGAATCATTTCAGGTGAAGGTTCTTTTGTAACAGTAGAGGTAATTGTTATGATTCTGCCCCATTTTCTTAATTTCATAAATTTTAATACATATTTTGAAAAACGTACTACACTTAGAAGATTGGTCTCGATTGCCTTTTGCCACTGATTTTGATTTATTTCTAATAAAGTTCCCATAGGAGGACCTCCTGCATTATTAATTAAAATATCAACATTTCCAAATTTTTCTTTACATTTTTTAAAGATTTTAAGGTAAGATTTTTTATTCGAAACATCCGCATTTAAAAAAGAAATTTTTTTATTAATTTTTTGCAATTTCAAACAAGCTTTTTTTAGATCTTTTTTATTTCTGGAAACTAAAAAAACTTTCGCATTTTGTTTAGCGAACCCTTTTGCTATTTCAAAGCCCATGCCTCTACTCGCGCCTGTAACTAAAACTACTTTATTTTGAAGTTTTAAATCTAGCATATTCTAATTTAATTTATTTTTGAAAAACTAATTAAATTTAGGAAATGAAGTAGTAAGTTTTTTGATTTTTTATCTATCATTGGCAAAACAAATTTTTTAATTTCACTTAAATAATTTTTTTTTATTTTTAGATTTTTATTATTTCTTAATAAATACAAATTATCAAGCTTATCAAATATTTTTGTAAAAATAACATTATCGCCAGCCTTAGCTAGCCTAAAATAGTAATTTTTTTTGTAGTTTTCTTTATTTTCTCTATTTCTATCAACAGTTAATATTTCTAATTGGCTAACAATTTTTTTACCAAAAATTTTTTTTACAATTTCTTTATCAATATTTGTTGTTTCAAAAATATTATGAAGTAAGCACAAAGCCATTAGATTTGGAGAAATTATTTCTTTAATTTTTGTAGATAATATACAAACTCTTAAAGGATGATAGAAATAAATATAACTTTTCAAGCCAGGATGCTCATAGTGCATATTTTTTGAAAAATTATAAGCAATTTTTACAATATTGTACCTTTTATCTGAATTAATTTTTTTTTTTATTTTTTCCCAATCTTTTTCTGCTTTATAATCACGCTTATTGTTAAGCCATCTTTTTCTTATATTTAATTGATTAACAAAAAATTGATTATTGTTTTGAAAAAAATTTTTCATTATACTTTAGAGTATTTTATTTTTCTTTAATAAATAGATTTCTTGATTAATTTTATCTAATGGCATTGCAATTTTTTTTGAGATTTCAAATATATTTCTTTTTCCATCTGCATATGAAATTAAATTACACCTATCGATGAATTCTTGTTTGTTGAAAATACCTTTTTTTTTGAAACCTTTCTGACTTATTAAAGGATACAAGTTGTATTTTCCAAGTTGTGGTTCACATTTAATTTTTGTTTTAGGGTATAGTCCAGTCTCAAAACTATCAATTATAGATATCAAAATATTAAGACTTTCACCTAAGCTTTTTGAGCTTATTATATTGAGATTATCAGCGCTCGTATGATACTCTGCATATTCACCATATTTACTTCTACTAAAACCACATACAGGTAAATCTATTCCGGGTGCACAATATTGTCTTTCATCTGAACCTCTAAATAAATATGAATATTTTTTTATATTTTTTTTTCCAATAAGAGCTGCACTTAAAGCTTTGTCAGCTAAATTATTTCCGTTTCTAGATTCTATATGACTATAACATCTACCATCTCCAACGCATGATAAATTAAATCCAGCTAAAATATTTTTTTTCATTTGATAGTGATTTTGTGACAAATAGGCAATTGATCCTATTGTTTCAGGAATAAAAATAAATCTATACGTATAATTATTTTTTTTATAGGTATTTTCTAAATATTTTATTAATGCAGACTGCACAACAATAGATGAAAGATTGTCATTAGCCATTGAAGGGTGACAAAAATACGTGGAAAAAAAAATTTCTTTTTTACTTTTGCCCTTAATTAATTTTTCAGCTACTTTGAGGTAACCCTTGCTGTGTTTGGAACTTATACAAACCTTGTATTTATTATCAGTCATTTTTTTTTTAAAATTTTCTGAAACACAAAATCCCCAATTTTTTTTATAGTAACTTGTTACATATGGGATTAAATGAGGCTGATTAGGTTGCGTATATAAATGTCTAAATAATTCTTTTCTTGAAATTGTTTTCTTAATTGGAATTGAATATCCTAATAAATGCAAATTATTTTTTTTAAAATCAATAATTTTTTTATTTTTTAGATTTTTTATATAGGCATCATTTACATTCCAAATTTCAGGAATTGTCCAATCAAAGACTTTTTTTCCAGTTTTAAATTTAATTATCTTGATCTTAATACCTATTTTTGAAATTATATATTTTAAAGTTTGATCAACCCCTGAGCCAGTTAAGGATCTGCAATAAGGAAACAAATCCCTCATCCATAAATACATTTTTTTATTAAAATCATTCATATTTAAATCTTATAATTCGGTTTTAATCCAAATTAAAGTTTCACTCTCAAAGTTTTTATTTTCTTTTGTTGTGTCGTCATGCTCCTTTACAGAAAAACATGCTCTAAAAAAACTTTGATTGTATATTTTTTTGTATGAAAGCATACCTATTTGATTATCAAAATCTCTATCAATTGTAATTTTCAAAGATTTTGTTTTATCACCCAAATATAATATATTTTCAGTTGCACCAACAGCTTGATTTGCTGAAATCAAGTGTGAAATAGCTCGCCCATGATCAAAATCTTTTTTTTTAATTAAAAATTTTTCTAATTCTTTTCCACCATTATTTGTTTCAAAATATAAATTTTTTTTATAAATTTTTGGATTTAAAGTTATGTGGTTTAATCTAACCGATCCGTAAATATTTTTTTTTAGTCTAATTTTATAATAAATACCAATTCTATTATTGTAATTGTCGAAAATTATTTTTTTAAAAATCTTTCCTTTATCAATTTTAAAGACACATTCAATGATAACTATATTATTTAGTTTTTTTACTTTAATATCAGGCTTATGTAAGTCGGTAATTTTAAATTGTCCAAGAGGCTCAATAACCAAATGTCCAGAGTAAAAATCTACCCCATATACAATATCTTTAAAATAACCATGAGGTACATAGCCAAAAATAAACTCTTTTGAAACTCTATGATCGTAAAATTTGTCAATTACACAACCTTTATTTTTATTAAGCATTATTTCAATATTATTACCTTTAATATTTATTGAATTTCTTGAATTATTAATAAAGATAATATTTTTTTTATTTGTTGAGTAGCATGATTGTAGAAAATTTTTTTTTGAGGGTAAATTTTTTTTTTTTAAATCATTTAATTTCAAGAGATATTTTTTCCATCTTTTTGATGTTATGTGTGTTCTAAAATCGCTACTCCATAAGAAACAAAGCTTTTTCCAGCTTACTAATTTCTTCTCTTTTTTTAATTTAAATTTATTAAAAATTTTCCAACAAATTGTGTTAATTTTATTGTCATCTCGACCTGTAACAGCCCACCGAAGTATATTATATTTTGATTGTTTTTTGGTAATGCAAGGAAACTCTGGATTAGTTAAATCAACAAATTTTGATCCAAATCTTTTATTTCTTATTTTTAAAACTTCCGTTGGATTTATGAAGTGAAAATTTTTATCAACCAATTTTTTTATTAAAATTTCAAATCTCAACCATTCATCATAAATAATTTTTGTTTCTGTTTTAAATCTTTTTGTTCTAAAGTTTATAACTTCTAAGTCGCTTGCGTATAAACATAAACTGTAATCCCTAAAATTTTGCTTTTTTGATATAATAAAATTTAAATATTCATTTAAACTTATTTCACCATGAATATATCTTTGAAACTTTTGAAAAAAGATTGAGCTTGACCAAATTAAATTAATTTTTTTTTTATTTTCAGTATAAATTTTTTGTGAAAAATAAAAATATTCATCTTTAAAGTTGTTACCTACCTTAAAACAGTTATCCCAATCCATAATTACATTTTCATAACCATTGGATATGTAATTTTCTAAAATCCCTCTTGAAAAAGCTTGTTCATTTATTAAAGCTGTTTTAGGCTTTATATTTAAAAATTTATGATAAATTTGATTACCAATTTTTAGATTGTAATTATTTATCTTAGCTGGAACTAGTGGACCAATTAATTGCGAATATCCACTACCAATAAAATCACAAAGACCTTGAAAAATTAGATTTTTAAGTTTTTTTATTAATTTTGTGTCTATTTTATTAATTTCTTCAATAGTATAAGCTGAAGCTTCGATGCCTATAGGAATTTTAAGTTTTTCAATTATTTTTATTAAAGGCCAATAACATTCATTAATTACTTTCTCTCTTTCTTTTTCTTCAATAGATGAAAAGCACAAATTTAAATGAAAAATAAAATGAATTTTCAAATTTTTTTCTCCAACTTGCTCTTTGTGAATTTATTCGCTAAATAAATTGCTTTTTCCTTAGATTTAGCACTTGTTATAATAAATCCAGCTCTCATAGTGTGATCGCTTATTTTTTCTTCTTTTATTTCTTTTGTTTCTATAATTTTAAACTTTTTAACAAATTTATTTTTTTTTATTTGAGATTTAATTTTTGATATATTTTTTGGCTTTTCAAAAAAATATCTAATCACTACTGGTTTAATTTTTCCAATATGCAAATCTTCAATTTTAGGATTTTCATTCATTGCAATTTGTATTGCTATTTTTAAAAAATCTATTCCAGTTGCTAAAGGGATTTGGTCACTACTCATCCAACCACCAGAAAGTCTTGTTGCAATTTCTATTATGTATGGTTCCCCTTTATGAAACACTATATCTCCCTTAACAGTACCATATTTTATTCCTAGGCATCTACCAGCCATTACTGTAATTTTAGAAATTTTTTTTAAATTTTTTTCACTAAGGTTAACTGGCTGTTGCCCCCCATTTTCAATGACATGAGGTTTAAATTTATTAAGATATTCATAATTTCTTTCTATCATTCCGGGAGTAAAGCTTTTTTCACCATATATAATTGACTCAGAACTTATTTGTTTTCCATTTAGAAACTTTTCAATCATAATCTTTTTTTTTTTTGAATTTTTTAAACAATAATTATAACTCCAGAGCAGATCACTGTTTTTATCAATTTGCAAAACTCCTCTTGAACCCCTATTATCTATTGGCTTAATAATATATTTTTCTTTTTTATTTTTTAATATATTTTGAAGGTGTTTAAAGTTCTTTATTTCTGAATACCAAGGTACTTTGATATTTGCATTTTTAAGTTTGTCCTTCATCATTAATTTATTTGTGGACAAAATTGAACTTTTTATTGAATTACTTTTGAGATTTAGCTCTTTTGCAATTCTTGCTACAGCAATTGGCGTATCAGAGGCCATTGCAATGACCCCATCAATTTTTTTTGTGTTATCATTAAATTTTTTTGTTATTTTTACCAATTTTTCATAATTATATATGCTTTCGTAAATCTTATAATCAGCATATTTAAAACCAGGTGCAAATTTATTTTTATCAGCAACTACAATTTTCAGTCCCATTTTTTTGGCTTTTTGAATACCTGGCACAGCTTCATGACTTGCATTTAGAATTAACAGAGTCTTCATGATTAAATTTTGAAAATTCTACCGGATTTGTGCTTTGATTTTTCCGAAATTATTTGTAATATTTTTTTTGCAACATCAACAGGTTTTTTTACTGTTCCTACTTTAATTTTAGCCTGTTTTTTTTTATTTATTTCTGTCCTAATCATTTTTGTATCAATTAGGCCAGGCGCGATTGTATTAATTGTAAAATTTTCTTTCCCATAAATATTATTTAAAGATTTTGTTAATGAAATTAAACCGGCTTTTGTTATTGCGTAATGAATTTGAAATTTACCTCCATTTAATCCACTTATTGAGGAAATGTTAATGATTCTTAACCAGTTGTAATTGTGAGTTTTTGTTAAAAAAAATTTAGTCAAAAAAAAGGGACCCCTCAAGTTAGTATTAATCATATTATCCCAGTCATTTTGATTAATTTTAAGCAAATTTTTAATTTGAGATATGCCTGAGTTATTAATTAAAATATTTATCTTTAAATTTTTTTTAAAAAAAAAGTTTAAAGCTTTTTTAATAGAAACCACATTTCTATTGTCCATTTTAAAAAAATTAACATTTACTCCTAGTTTTAAAATTTCTTTTTTTAATTTTATTGCTTTTTTTTTGCTCGTTAAGTATGTAAAACAAATGTTTATTTTTCTTATTGCTAATTCTTTGCAGATAGAAGATCCTATACCTCCTGTTCCGCCTGTAACTAATGCAACCTTATAATTATTTTTTTTCATTACTCCACATATTATCTAAAGTTTCTCCAGCTAATAGCATAGGGGATAACTCCTCCTTGCTGTCCACTAAGCAATGAAGCAACGCGGAACCTCTATAATTTAAAAATTTTTTAAGTTTTTTATCCAGATCTTCCCGTTTAGAGATTGTTTGAGAATAAATACCATAATTTTTAGCTATATTCTCAAAGCTAGGATTCCATTTTTCACCACAAGCAGGATCGTCTTTCCAATTAATTTTTTGAAATTGAGATACAATTCCCAATCTATTATTATCCAAAACAATTATTTTAACTGGAA
>Ga0181607_10003390_pt1 | contig 13882 bp, 10 predicted proteins | sample 041ome_9_FD_132420 | JGI IMG/M metagenome (GOLD analysis project Ga0181607, IMG submission 132420) | Coastal salt marsh microbial communities from the Groves Creek Marsh, Skidaway Island, Georgia - 041413US metaG (megahit assembly) | ecosystem: Environmental > Aquatic > Marine > Intertidal zone...
CGTGCGACTGACCAGATACATCTGCTTCAGCAGGTCTTCGTAGGGAATCTCGGGAAAGTCTCTCGCCACCGACGCGTCATGCAGGGAGGTGAACTGCAGGCGGCCCGTTATGTCACACCACCGCAGGATCGCAATCTGGCTGCGGCAGAACCGACACCGCCCATCGTAGAGCACGGTGTCGCGATCGGGATGGTGCTTGGTAGTAATCATCTTTGAATTCTAGACCGCAGACCGCCACGAGGCGGGCGGCGGTGGAGAAACAGCTGATCGGCTGTCGGAAAGAGGCGTTTTCCTGCCACGGGCCGGTTTTGGAAAACCCCCGCGGCCGACTGGTTGGGTATGCTCGAGCAGGAGGCCTGCCGAGGCGAGAAACACCGGCGGGCTGCTGACCACGAGGACTTCATGAACGCATCCGGGTTGCTGACCACTGTCGCCCTGTTTCTGGCACTGCTTGCTGACGCGGCCACGGATCCGCCGCTTCCGGAGGTCCCTGCTGGCGTGGTGCTCAAAGAAACCCGGTATCCCGACGGCAGCCTCAAGACCCGCCAAGAAACCCGCCGCAGTCGTGCTGGGGCCATGGAAGTGCTCGGACGTCGTTGGCATTACGACCCTTCCGGACGGCTGGTGACGATCTCCTCATGGAACGGCGCGTTTCGTGACGGCCCGTGGGTTGAGTATGGACGGCAGGGCACCGTCCGGCTGCAGGGCAGCTACAGCCACGGCCATCGGGATGGCACGTTCGTCAACTACGACGACGCAGGACGCAAGCAACGCGAGGTCACCTTTCGCGACGATCGCCGCGAGGGGCCGCTGCGGGAGTGGCACTCGTCGGGCACCGTGGTGCTGGAAGAAAACTATGCAGCTGGCCGGCTCGACGGGGTGCGGCGTGAGCGGCGGCCTGACGGCAGCTTGGAAATTGAGGAGTATTACCGTGACGGCCGTCGCAATGGACTCGTCACACGTTGGTTTCCCAGCGGCGTGAAGCAGCTGGAAGTCGACTATCGTGACGGCCGCCGCCACGGCCAGTCATCGGAGTGGTGGGAGAATGGCAAGCCACGGCAGCAGGTGGGCTATCTCTCCGGCAGCATGCACGGCCCATACCGGGAATGGTTTACCGATGGCGGCTTGCAGGTTGAGGGTGCCTACGACCGGGGCATGCCGAAGGGTATCTGGAAGAGCTACCATGCCGACGAGGGGCATCCCCTCGCCACCGAGCAGCTCTATGTCGATGGCAAGCTCGACGGCCCGGTGAAGGCCTACGACACCGAGGGCAACCTGCTTTCAGAGGTCCGCTGGCAGAAAGGCTTCCAGCACGGTCCGTGGGAGGAATGGTATGCCGACGGCACCGTCCGAGGCCGCGGTGGCTGGGATCGCGGCAAGCCGTCCGGCGTCTGGGAGTTCTGGTACGAGGATGGCAGCCGCTGGACCCGCACCGAGCATGCACGTGGTCAACGGCATGGCCGTCACCTGGAATGGACGGCCGATGGTGAGGTGATCACCGACGAACTCTACGAAGCAGGCGAGCTGGTGGCCCCGGCGGCTGCGCCGTAAGGCGGGGAGCTTAGGAGAGTGAAATCTTCTTTGGCAGCGTGCAGAAGTGGAGAATCGTCACTGCCCCGGCGGAGAGCAGGGTCCAGGGCGCCCAGTCGGGGGCGATGAAGGTTCGTGGTGCGGTCTTGCCGGCGTCGATCACGACCGAGTCGACGATCAGCAGTTCAATGCCCACGATGCACGAAAAGATGCCTGCTGCGAGAAAGAAGGTTTTCCACATGCTTTACTCCCACCAGCGAACTGGCGGCGTGCGAGGGATGGTGGTCACCTTTGTTATGTCGGCAACGGAGGCTGGTTGGGTTCAAGGATTGCCACAGACCGCCCGGTTGTGCGGACTCTACCGTTCGCAAGGGCCAGGACGCTCGCAAGGGCCGGTAGATGACGCCGTGGCCACGGTGTTCCTCGATGTAGGCCCGTGGAGAACGTGATGGGCCAACGACGCGTGCGAACCTGGCGAGCGAAGTTTGGCGACGCGTTTCGAGGCGTTTCCCGGAGTGTCCGCAGCCAGTCGAGCTTTGCCGTCCATCTGACGGTCGCTGCGGCTGTTGTCGTGGTCGCGGCCGTGCTGCGGGTGTCGTTGGTGGGCTGGTGTCTGCTCACCTTTGCGATGGGCGGCGTGTTCGCGGCCGAGGTCTTGAACACCGCGATGGAGTCGCTGGCCCGCAGCCTGGGTCCACGGCGTCACCCTCGGATTCGCGATGCCCTCGACATGGCCAGCGGCGGTGTGCTGCTGGCAGCACTCACCGCCGCGGTGATCGGCGTCCTCGTTCTCGGCGAGCGGGCAGGCAGCCTCCTCGGCTGGTGGTGACCGCCGCCGCCCTTCGTCCGCCCTTACTGCTGACGGATGTCGTAGCAGAGCAGGTGGTCGCTCTCCCGCAGGTAGAGCATGCCATCGACGATCACCGGATGCGCCCAGCTGGGACGCGACTCATCGTTGTCGCTATGAGGAATCTGGAAGTGGCCCATTTCCTCAAAGCCGGCAGGATCTGCCTTCACGAGTGACAGCACACCGTTTTGGCATCGCACGTAGAGGTGGCCATCGGCAGCCACAACGGCTGCGGAGCCACGTCCGCTGCCACGACTCTTCCAGACAATCTCACCAGTCATAAGATCGGCACAGAAGGGAATCCCCTTATCGTCAGAGTCGCCGTAGAGATGATCACCGACGAGCACGATGCCACCATGCTTGTTGGCGAGTTCTTGCTTGAGTCCGTAGACCTCTTCCATCGTGACGCCGCCACCCGCACCGGGCAGTTGTCGCAGCAGCGCTCCACCACGGCCGTAGCCTGCAGAAAAGAACACCAGGTCGTCGCGGATGATCGGCGTGGGGATCACCGCCGTCGTCTGATCGATCGGATACGACCAGAGGAAGCGGCCTGTCTCTGCATCGACAGCAAAGCAGCCGGCAGCAGTGGTCTGCACATACTGCGTACGGCCACCAACATGGCTCTTCACGATCGATGAGTGGCCGGCACCACGGTCGCCCGCCATCGGACAGGTCCAGAGTGGCTCGCCGGTCATCTTGTTGAGGGCCACCATCGTGGCCTGCTCACCACCAGGCGTGCAGACAAGCCGGTTGCCGTCGATCGTGACGGACTCGCTGTAGCCCCAGCCGTCACCCTTCTTGCCACCGAAGACCGCCTTGAGGTCGATGCGGAAGCGGTCCTGACCGTTGGCCGTGCTGCAGCAGATGAGCTGGCCATGCGGCGTGACCACATAGACGCGATCGCCGTCGACGGTCGGTGTGCTGCGGGAGCTCTGCCAGGTCGGCTGGCCTTCGTTCCAGGCAGGGCCGGTCTTGTGGATCCAGAGCTGTTCGCCCGTCGTTCGGTCAAAGCAGGAGAGGTATTCATCAGCATCAGGAGCGGTCGAGAGACCGTCACCAAGCAGATAGATTCGGTTTCCCACGATCGTGGGACTGGCATAGCCGCGTCCGCAGCCGACCGATTCCCAGGCCAGCGGAGGCCCTTCCTCTGGCCACGAGGTGAGCAGATTCGTGTCAGGAGCGACTGCAGTGCGGTCGCTGCCGCGGAACGTTGGCCAGTCTGCAGCACAAACGGGCAGGGAATACGTGACAACAGCGAGGGCAGCAACGGAAAGGCACACGCGGTTCATGGACCTGGCTCACTTGTGGACGCGGGTGGATAGCAACTTCGACGGGCATACTATACGTGTCGGAGCCGTTCTTCGCGATTGAGGAATGGCGTACCGCCATCCTAGAGAGAGGAACGGCCATGCCAGGCGTACGCGTTGGCGATTCTGCCCCCGATTTCACTGCTACCACACAGGATGGCAACACGGTCAGGCTGGCCGACTATCGCGGCTCCCAGGCAGTGGTGCTGTTCTTCTATCCTGCCGATGACACACCAGTGTGCACGAAAGAAGCCTGTAGCTTTCGAGACGCCTACCAGGCGTTTCGTGACGCTGGAGCGGAGGTGATCGGTGTCAGTGGTGACTCTGCCGAAAGCCACCAGCGGTTTGCCGGCAAGCACAAGCTCTCCTATCCCCTGATCAGTGACCGAGATGGCAGCTTGCGAAAAGCGTTCGGGGTGCCGAAGCTGCTCGGGCTCTTTCCCGGTCGCACCACCTACGTGATCGACCGCGAGGGCATTGTGCGGCTGGCCTTTACCGCAGCGTTCTCCTCCGAGGGACACAAGCGTGAGGCGCTCGCGGCGGTCAAACGGCTCCCGTCACCGTAAGGCTTGGGGAGTCCGTTAGGGCAAACGGCTGGTGAAGCGGTAACTGCCAGCCCCAACGTCGAGGATCACGGCAGCCGGGCCGACCTCACGGACAGCAACACCCTCGGCGGGTCCGGCGGCCAGGGCCTGTCCCCCACAGGACACCTGCTCGAGGCTGTCGGCTGGCACATGCACTTCGGCAGTCGTGTTGGCAGGTACGACTACATCCATCACCAGTTGCGTCTGCTCACGCCGCCAGTGGCTGCTGATCAGGCCACGAGGGCTTTCGTAGTCAGCCCGCACCCAGGTCAGTGGCTCTCGCTCGGGATTGCTCTCGGCCGAAGGGATCTGCGGACGGATCCGGATGCGGCCGTAACCTGGTTCGAGACAGTCAATTCCTGCAAGGGTGCGGTAGGCCCACTCCATCACTGCACCGAAGGCGTAGTGGCTGAAGCTGTTCATGGCCGCGTTGTTGCTGCCGTTGAAGCCCTCGAAGCCATGCTCCTTGGTGAAACTGTCCCAGCGTTCCCAGACGGTGTTGGCCCCTTGTTCCACCTCGTAGCCCCAGCTGGGGAAGTCGCGGCTCTGGAAGAGCCGGCAGGCGAGGTCGTGCTGGCCGTGGGCGGAGAGCACCGGCAGGATCGACTTCGTGCCCAGAAAGCCGGTAGCCATGCGGACATCGTTGGCCAGAATCCGCTCGACGAGTTGCTCGATCACGGCCACTGTGGCATCGCCGCTGATCACGCCTGTTTGCACGGCCAGCACGCAGGCGGTCTGGGTTTCGACTGCGAGGGATCCATCGTCACGCACATACTGCCGGTGAAATGAGTCAGTGATATCGGCATGCCGCTGGCGATAGCTGCCCGCCGCCTGATCATGGCCGAGGGCTTCTGCCATCTCGGCCATCATCTGACTGGACCAGGCGTGGAAACAGAGATCGACGTAGGGAATCGGTGTGGTCTCGTTCACGTTGAGCCAGTCGCCCCAGGTGTTGCCCGTCTCGATCCCCACAAGCTCCGGGTCGCGTCGCAGCCTCCAGGCCATGAAGGCCTCCATCGATGTCCAGTGCTCGGCGATCAGGCGACGGTCGTTGTAGACCTGCCACATCGTCCAGGGGCAGATCACGCCGGCATCCGTCCAGGCGGTGCCAAACACCGCTCCCGGCTTGCCATGGCCATAGGGATAGGGCGCGTAGTCGGGATAGGCTCCAGCCTCTGGGCCACTGGTGACCTGGGCCTCGCGGACATCTTCAATCCACTTGGTGAAAAAGGCGGCGACGTCGGCGTTGAAGCTGGCGGTGCGGGCATAGATCTGGGCATCACCCATCCAGCCAAGCCGCTCGTCACGCTGGGGGCAGTCGGTGGGAATCTCAATGAAGTTGGCTCGCTGGGTCCACTGCGTGTTCTTCCAGAACCGGGAGAGCAGCTCATCACTGCAGGCGAAGCTGCCGACGAAGGGCGTGTGGTTGTGGAGCACACAGCCGCTGATCATCTCCAGCGGCGGAACGCTTCCCTCCGGAAGCCCAGAGACTTCGACGTACTGAAAGCCGTGGTAGGTGAAGCGGGGTGTCCAGGTCTCCAGGCCGGTCCCGGCGCAGATGTAGGTGTCGACGGCCCGGGCACGGCGGAGGTTCTCGGTCATCAGCCGCCCATCGGAATGGAGCATCTCCCCAAACCGCAGCTGGATCTCCGTGCCGGCGGGAGCCTCCACCGTGAGCCGGGGAACGCCGGCGATGTTTTGGCCGAGGTCGAAGATGAAGACGCCGGGAGCCTGCTCTCTGACGCTCTCCGCCGGCAGCAGTTCGGTGATCTGGATTGGCTCAGCGGCGTAGCCATCGATCATGGCAGGCTCCACAAACCCAAGTTCGGCTTCTCGCTCAACGCCCGCCTCATAGAAGGCCGCCGTGATGCTGCCCGTGCTCGTGGCTGGGAGAGCAGGCTGCCAGTGGGTGGCGGGCTCGTAGGCAGCGGTGTTCCAGCCGGGCATCTCGAGTCGGGCATCATGCCGCTGGCCCATCAGAAAGTCCGCCTCACGAATCGGGCCTTCGCGTGTCGCGAGCCAAGACGTGTCGCTGGCAATCCGTTTGCGTGTGCCATCGGTGTAGTCGATGTCGAGCACGCACCGCAGCGCAGGCACCACTCCGTAGATCGAGCGGCCGGTGTGGTGCGGGCCGTAGCCGACCAGCAGGCCGTAGCCGAGGTAGCCGGCATACCAGCCGTCGGCGAGCACGGCGGCCAGACAGTGTGGGCCTTGCTCTGTGATCAACGCGGTGACGTCGTAGCTGCGAGCCGGCACGCGTTGCTGGTAGTCGGCCCAGCCAGGCACAAACAGGTCGTTGCAGACAGGATGGCCGTTAAGCGAGAAGTCGACGATGCCTAAGGCAGTGCCGTGCAGCACGGCTCGACGGATCGGCTTGGTGGTGTCGAAGGTGGTGCGGAAGTGTCGTGCTGGGGGCAGATGCAGTGTGGCTCGATCGGTGTGCAGGGGCGGCTCGCCAGCGGCAATGATCCACTCACCACCCCAGTCGTCGGCGGTCAGCAGGCCGATGGTGAACCTGGCCACGTCGCTCCAGCGGCTTGGCTGTCCGGCATCGTCACAGACCTGCACCCGCCAGAAGGCCTGCTGGCCAGACGACAGTGGCGTGCCAGCATAGGCCACGTCGAGGGTCTCGGATGAAGCGACATCTCCAGAGTCCCAGAGGTCGGCTCGTCCCGGCTCCAGCAACGCCGGATCGCTCGCCACGAGTAGCCGGTAGGCCGACTGACGTTGGCTCCGCTGCTGCGAGCTCACTTTCCAGGAGAGCCGCGGTGTGGTCGTCATCACGCCCAGCGGGTTGGCCAGCCATTCACACCGCAGCTGCGTCACAGCAAGCCCCTGCAGCGGCCCGGTGCTCGTTGCTGCGGCCACTGGCACAGCACCGACAAGTTCGACACTGATAGCGTCGGGGGCCATCACTTCTGAGGTGATCGAGCCGTCAGGCTGTCGCTCATGCCGCACATGCACCGCGCCGTGGGGCGTGGGGTAGCTACCCTCGGCCCACGCAAGGTCGCCAAGCTCCGGAGCGATTCGCACGCGGGCAAAGCCAGGCTCCAGCGGAGTGATTCCGAGTACATGCCGGCTCATCCATGAGGTCGGTCCGCTGGCCCAGCCGTGGCAGAGGCTGTGGCGGAAGCCTTCATAGCAGTAGTCACCAAAGTCACCGTGGATGTCGGCCTTTCCTTTGGGAACAAGCTCGTCGATGCCAGCTGCGTTGTCCGTCCAGGCGAGGTTGAAGTCTTCCCAGAAGGTGGTGGCGCCCAGGTCGAGCATGCCGCCCCAGTATTGCCGAATCAGGTTCAAGGCCGCCTCGGTCTCGCCCGCTTCGGCCAGGGCTTCCAAGACATAGAGTCCATAGAACGTGGAGACGCCCTCAGCCCCGCCAGGCAAGAGCACCTCGCGGGCGGTGTCAGCGGGATCCCGCATGCCGGCCAAGACCTGCAGGCTGGCCCCCGACTTGGAACCGTTGTCGTCGGGGAGCACCACAGCAGCACGTGCAGCCGTCTCTCGGCAGAGGGTGGCTACTCGCTGGTCACCGAGCACGTCCATCAGCCGGCTGCCGCTCTCGAGCGTCATCACCAGCAGCCCCTGCAGGCCGGCAGTGACGCCCTCCTGATTCGGCGAGCTCGGCCAGTCGAGAAACCGCATGCCGTCGATGCGTTCCTTGCCATCTGGTCCCACCAGGGCCGCGAGCCGTTCAAGCAGCTGCCCAAGGTATGGCTGCTGGGCGGCAAGGTAGTCACGGTTGCCATGGTGCATCCAAAGGTCTTCATGAATCAGCACCCACCACATCGAGTAGCTGGAGATGCCGTTCATCCATTGCTCAACCGGTGTGACATCGCGGGTCAGGTCGAGCGACCGGGTGACGACGTCGTTGAATCCGAAGACGGCATGGATCGTGGAGACTTCCGGATGCATGTCGCCGATCCAGACCAGTCGATCCCTCTTGATGCCATCCCAGAGGTAGTCCTGCATGCACAAATGAACGGTGTCGGCACCCACCTCCCAGATCCGGTTCAGCCGCTCGTCACTGCAGCGAAAGCTGCCGAGCTTGGGAATATCGCGGATGCCGAGCACTGCCCGCACCTCAGCAAGCTGCACGGGATGCTCCGGGTCGATCGCGTCGATTCGCACAAAGCGAAAACCACTCGGGCCGATCGTCTTGGCGCCGAGCCACGGTAGCCTGACAACCTGGTCACGAATCGCATGGTCGTTCTGGGCGTTCTGCTCACCGCCGAGATCCGCCATCGCTTCACTGGCAGACTCACCAAAGCGAATCCGCACCGGCACCGGCTCCTGGGACGGCGTCATCGGCGTGAAGAGTTCGACATGCCCCTGCAGTTCTCGGCCGAAGTCGATCAGGATGCCGGCGGCACCCCCTTCACTGGCCGTGAGCGTGCAGGGGGGCAGCGGATCGGAGAGCACAACCTGGCCTGGCTTGGGGGCGAGCAGGGAGACTGCGTTGGCCACCCCCTCGTCGCTCTGCCAGAGGATCCGCGTGGGGGCCACGCGAAACTGGGTGATCGGTGAGATACTCGCATCACCAGGCAGCCCAGCCACAGGGGTGCCGCCGGGTGGTCCGGCAAGGGCTGGCAGGCCCATGAAGACCGCTGTCAGTAGAACGAGCAGGGAGCGGATGAGGGTCATGGGGCCTCCTGTGTGGTTGCCAGTGGTGGAAGTGAAGGATGGTGCTCGGTGGGCCGCAGAGGACGCGGTCACTCCGCCTTCATCCACACCGGTGCTGTCACAAACCAGGCCACTGCCGAGACGAGCATCACTATCTGCATCGTGGTGTGCGGCATTTGTTTCATCATGAACAGGGCCGGTGGCACGATCGTGCCGGCCAAGGCAGCCAGGCCGATGAGCATTGCGAGCTTTTTCATGAAAGGTCTCCGTGTTGGGTTGTGGGAGAGAGCATCAGCCCACAGCGAGGCGGCGGTCGGCCGCCCGTGACTGCATCTTGGAGAGCACCGCGTAGAGCACCCCGCAGGCGATCGCCGAAGGCAACGGCAGGTAGCTGGCAAACACATCGAGGCCGAAGTGCAGGCCCATTGCCACGCCCACCGGGAGCAGCCAGGAAAGCACCACCACGCCGTTGAAGTTCATCCCCAGGCTCGCCGCGGGTGCGCGACGGATACCGAGTCGTTCAGCAAAGAAGTGGTCGACGATGATGATCGCGCCGACAGGGGCGAGCACCGTGCCGTAGATCCCCACAAAGCCGAGCAGGTTCATCGCAAAGGCTGGAAACACGCCTGCAGCGATGCAGACGCTTCCGGCCAGCAGCGTGGCCACGTTTCTGGGCATGCTCGGCACCATGCCCTGGAAGGCGAGGCCGGCTCGATAGATCGTGGGGTTGGCGGTGGTCCAGCCGGCGATCACCACACAGGCCAGGCCCGCCCAGCCGACCGCGTCGTTCACCATCGTGCCGGGGTCTTTACCGACTGCTGGATCCACACCCTTCTCGCGAACCCAGTAGACCAGCAACAGTGCCGCGCAGATCCAGGCCACGTAGTGCCCCAGAAACATGCCGGCGGCGCTTGCCCAGCCAGCGGAGGGCTTCTTCGCGAATCGCAGCACCGAGAGGTCGGCCATCCCTAAGTGCATCGCGGCGTTGCAGAACCAGGAGAAGCAGACCACGCCTAAGAAGCTGATCTTCTTTCCGTCAGCGGGCTCCACGGTCGGCGTGAGCAGGCCCCAGATGTCGGTGGTCTCCAGCCGCCCCAGTGTCACGAGGGCACAGGCCACAAACACGAGAAACATCCAGGGGGCTGCCAGATGGCCCACCTTGGCCACCACGCTGTAGCCCCGCATCGCGACGACAGTCATCGCCCCGCCGATCGCCACACAGGCGATCACCCAGGCGACACCTGTCGGCATCGTCGACTCAAAGGTCGGCATCTTCACCGTGCCTTCGGGAAAGAACTGCCCGACGGCGGTGGCACTGACGGTGATCATCGCGCCGGCCAAGAAGCAAAATAGCAGGCCGTTGGCGAGGTTGTAGAGCGTGACGAGGTGCCGGCCCGCAATACGCTCCATGGTGAAGTAGAGGGTCAGCCGTTCGCTGCAGGCGATGCTTGCGGTGAGATACCGCCAGGTGAGCACGGCGAGTAGGTTGCCGATCAAGAGGCCGAAGATCAGGCTGGCGGCATCCGCACCCCAGGCCACAAACAGCGGCCCGATCATGAACTCGGTGCCAGCGGTGTGTTCGCCGGCATACATACCCCAGAAGGCGGCCGGCCCCTTGAGAGCCTTCTCAGGCACCCGCTCCCGCTCGTACTCCGAGCTGGTGCTCGTGGTATCAGCGTTGCCTGCCGTCGCCTCTGCTGTGGTCATCTGCAGCCCTCCCCTTCAAAGTCCGTTGCCGCCTGCTCGGGTGATGCCTGATGGCGGTGTTTCCCAACTGGCAGCCGAGGTCATCCCTGGGTGTTCGCCGTGACGCTACCGTTTGCTGGTCACATCCCGCTCGTAGCCACGCACGACCTCAAGCCAGTCACTCCCCACCGGCACACCCAAGCGAAGACAATACTGATCCCAAACGCTGCCGAAGGGAAGGCTTTTCGCCTCCTCCTGGAGGGCCAGCCGGGCAGTGGTGTCGCCGCCGGCTTCGGCTGCGCGAATCGCCGGCGGCTCGAGCAGCCCCAGGAGCACGCCCTTGAGCAGGTTGCGGGTGCCAATGACCCAGGCAGCGACGCGATTGATGCTGGCATCAAAGAAGTCGAGACCGATGTGCACCCGGGAGATGTCGCCTGTGGCCACAATCTCGCGGGTGATCGCCAGCAGGTCGTCATTGAGGGTGACGACATGGTCGCTGTCCCAGCGGACACCACGGCTGACATGCAGCAGGATTTCCGGCAGATAGAGCAGGGCGCTTGAGATCTTGTCGCTGATGGTCTCGGTGGGATGGAAGTGGCCCGCGTCGAGGCAGAGCAGTGTTTCCCGGGTGATCGCATAGCCGAGATAGAACTCATGGGAGCCGACGGTGCAGCTCTCGGCGCCAATCCCGAAGAGCTTTGACTCCACCGCGTCGAGCAGGTGCTCTCGCGGCAGCGGCTCGGCAAACACTTCGTCCAGCGACTCCGCGAGTCGGGCACGGGCACCCATGCGGTCGGCGGGTGTGTCCTTGAAGCCGTCGGGCACCCAGACGTTTGTCACGCAGGGCGTGCCGAGGGCCTCACCAAAGCCTGCCCCGATCTGCCGGCAGCGGGTGCAGTGTTCAATCCAGAAGTCGCGGATGGCTTTGTCGGCATGGGCGAGCGTGAAGCCGTCGGCTGCCTTGGGGTGGGCGAAGCAGGTGGGGTTGAAGTCGAGACCAAGCTTCTGGTCGCGGGCCCAGTCGACCCAGCCGGCAAAGTGCTCAGGCTCGATCTCATTTCGGTCAACTTTTTTTCCACCAAACTCGCCGTAGCAGGCATGCAGGTTCAGCCGGTGTCGGCCGGGGATCAGCGAGAGGGCCTTTTGCAGGTCGCTCTTGAGTTCCTCGGGAGTGCGGGCTCGGCCGGGATAGGAGCCGGTGACTGCGAGGCCACCGCCGATCGCATCACCGGTCGACTCAAAGCCCTGCACGTCGTCGCCCTGCCAGCAGTGCAGCGAGACGGGCACTGTGGCGAGGGTCGTCATCGCAGCTTCGACGTCGACACCGCAGGCGGCGTAGCGTTCGTTGGCAAGCCTGCCAGCCTCTTCGATGGCTGCTGACTGTCTCGATTCTAAACCCACGGTTGTTCTCTCCCCTGGCGGCGGCCGACGTCTCATGCTGCAGACAACAGCACGCGAGAAATCGTATCGTTGCGAGCACAGCCACTCAAAACGTGGCCCGTCGCTCCGCGGCCAGAGCGAACTCTCATGGCGAGCAGAGCGGACTGCAGATCAGCTCTTCGTCACTGCGGGCGAAGATGAAGCCGTTGGCAATCGCCGGATGGGCCCAGACCACACCGTCGCCCCGGCCAAGCTGCACACGCGTGGGGTCGATCAGGTGGGCCCGCGACTGTTCGTGAAAGCCGTCGGGGGCGAGGGTAGCGAAGATCAGGTCACCGGAATCGTTGAGCATGATCTCACGAGTGCCATCACGAATGATATGGATCGTCGCCCAGCGGTTGCGAGGCACGGCGGTGAGATCCTCCCACACGCGGTCGCCAGTCTTGAGATCCAGGCAGCGGAGTTCGCCGTAGCTATCCACCCCGTAAATGTGATCACCCTTGAGCATCGGTGTGCTGATCATGCAGTGCAGGGCGTCGGTGTTCTTCTCGTCGCGGCCGACGCGATACCAGACCTGCTCGGCAGTTGGCGTGTCTTTTGAGAAGCGGATCAGCATCGAGCCATCGTAGAACGACGAGACGAACAGCAGGTCATCCTGGATCACGGGCGTGGCCACGCCGATCGGCATGTTGCGTGACGCCATCGGCACACTCCAGAAGACCTTGCCAGTGGAGGGCTCGAGTCCTGAAATGCTCGCTCCTGTCCAGCAGACGAGCACATCCTGCCCACCCTGCTGAATCAGCACAGGTGCGCTGTAGCCGGCAGGCTCGTCGAGGGCCCGCCAGCGTTCCGTGCCGGTGGCCACATCGAGCGCGACGACACACGCACCACCCTGGCCAGCGGCCACCTGAATCACGAGATCTCCGTAGACCAGTGGTGATGCGGTGATGCCCCAGATCGGCATGGCGGCGTTGTAGTCAGCAGCGAGATCACGCTGCCAGTGAACGGCTCCGGTGGCTGCGTCGAAGCAGTGGAAGTGGCCCATCGCCCCGACCGCAAAGGCCCGGCCGTCGTGGATGGTCACCGACGCACGGGGGCCTGCCCGGTAGCCGATCGTGTAGACCGCGTCGTATTCATGCTGCCACAGCGGCGTCCCCGTTGCTGCGTCGAAGCAGAGCACCCGCTCGACGTTCTCCCGCACCTGATCGGTCAGATAGACCCGGCCCCCCGCAACTGTCGGCCCGCTGTAGCCACTGCCGACCGGCTGGCTCCAGGTGTGAGGCAGCGGGCCCTCGGGCAGGGTCGTGAGCAGCTCGGTGTCATGGACCACGCCATCCCGGTTGATGCCACGCCATTGCGGCCAGTCTTCGGCATGGGCTGCGGTGCAGGCGATGCCCAGGCAGGTGGCGACGAGGCAGAGTGGCGCGAGTGTGGCGAGGCGGTGCATGGGGGGCTCCGGGGGCGGTTACGGTGTGGGGAGATTCTATTGTCGGGCGGGTCTGCGGAGTGGGGCAACTGGTGGGGCCGTTCGGGGAGCCCAGTGTTGTTCCACCGGGCGTTCGCTCCGGCATCCCTGCCTTCGCTCGCTCGAGGTATCTCGCTTTCGCCTTCCAGGCTTCGCTCGAAGACCCACGCCGGTGTCACAGCACCGGGCTTCCCCTCACTCGTCGATTGGGAGTCAGACGGAGCAGTGGTCGTGAGGCGGAGGGGCGCATGAAAAACCCCGACTCAGATGAGCCGGGGTTTCAGTGGTGGTTTGTGGTGGTCGGTTGGCTTAGGCAGCCTTCTTGGCAGCCTTGCGGCGGCGGTAGCCGGCGGCGGCGAGGCCAGCGATGGCGAAGCCAGCGAGGGCGAAGCTCGAGGGCTCCGGCACCACCTGCAGGACCTGGCCGTTGACGGTGCCACCGGCGAAGTTGGCGTTGGCA
>Ga0181607_10003392_pt1 | contig 13874 bp, 10 predicted proteins | sample 041ome_9_FD_132420 | JGI IMG/M metagenome (GOLD analysis project Ga0181607, IMG submission 132420) | Coastal salt marsh microbial communities from the Groves Creek Marsh, Skidaway Island, Georgia - 041413US metaG (megahit assembly) | ecosystem: Environmental > Aquatic > Marine > Intertidal zone...
ATCGCCCCGGAATGCGTCCAGCCAGGTATCGCCATCCCGGCGGATCGCTGTCGCCAATGCAAAAGGCAGGGAGAACTTGGCGGCGAGCATGTTGGTTGGGGCAGCGTCATCAAGCTCCGTTGCCATGGTGTAGGCGCGGACGTCAATTTGCTCGACAGTTTCGGGTGTGATGTCGCCGTGGTTCGCCATGCGCAAATCTTCAAGCGCATCCAGGGCTGCGTGATTATAACGACAGCAGGCGTGGCGCTTGAAATAGCCTTCTGCAATCGCCCAGTCCGCTCCAAGGCCAGATGTTAGCGCTGAAGCATCCCATGCGGACCCGATGACAGCGCCGAAGACATTTTGAAGTGCGCCCTTGTCCCCCGTAAAGCCTGCTTTGATCAAGCGGCGCGCCTGGATTGCGTGCTGCGCTGAAAGGCCCGTATAGGCGTTCCGCACCGTAGCGCCTTCAAGCATGGACGGGCGGCTGGTTGCGAGTGCCATTGAGGCCGAAAGGCGGATCGTTTCGTCGATTTCTTTAGCATCTGCGCCATCGAAAACAGCAAGCGCGGCGGCACCGCCAACGACGCCCCATACCCCATGGGGATGCATTGTTGGACGGAGCGATGCTCCAGCGCCGGTTCTGGTCGCAACTTCATATCCAAGGGCCAACGCATGAAGGAACCGCGCGCCATCGCCGCCTTCCTGCTCTGCCCAGGCTAGAAGCGGTGGAACAATATGAATGGCGGGGTGGCCTTTGGATGCAGCAGATCCTTCATCTAACTCCAGGAAAACGCCGGCGCATCCGTTCAGAAAAGCCGCCTGGCCAGCCTCAATTTGCCGGACATGTCCAAGTGCCGTTGCTGGCCCAGCGCCGCCCGCTATGAGCGTTGCCGCCGCCAGGGACTGCATTTCTGGCTCCTGCGCGCCCGCGAGGATGGCGGCGCATGTGTCAGCCAGCACCCGAGCGGATTTTGCATAAACAGCGTCTGGCAAGCTGCCGACAGATTGCGCCGCCAAAAAATTACTGAGTTCGATAGACGCCATCTGGTCCGCTCCTTCATTCAAGAATGCGAGCGTACCTTGGATTCCCGCTGGATCAACGGACTGTTTTCAGGGCCATTAAATCTGCGAGAGAAATTTTTGCTAACAGCGTGTTCTGCGGCCATTTTTGATTGTCGTCTGAGACCAACCAAATCACTATGCGGCCTTGTTCCTCTGCGATGGCCAAGCCTTCCCAGTTCTCACTGGCAACAATACCTTTGAGGCTAATGTGGCGTTCAGCAGTGATTGGCTGATCTCTTTCCAAAGTCGCTGCTGCGATATAGGCGATCCGGGCGGAAAAGAATGGCGGAAGGAAGCCATTGAAGCGCCGTTCCAGAACGAGGAGATCGCCATTGGGCAGTTCAGCGGCGTCAACGGGCTCAAACCCGTCGGAGACTGGGTATTCGCGGGCAGCAAGGATTGCATTGTCGATGATCCAGGCTCTACGCAGATCGCCGCTGCCGCCTTCCGAGATCACCAGTAGACGCCCGAAGTCGAGAACCGCTAAAGCCTCAATCCCAGCATTCCGAGGCAGTGCCTTGATCGCATGTGGCCGCAATACGCGTGCCGGTCGCATAAGCAGGCCCTCAGCATCGCCCTCATACCAGGCAATGCCTCCGCCTTGCTCAAAGCTAACGATCCATGTGTCACCGGGGCCACGGCGCAGAGCTTCCGGATCGTTCAGCCTGCGGGGCAGTTTGATTTGGCCAATCCGGGCCATGGCTTGATCTGCCTGCATCGGCATGCGGTACACATCGCCCCGGTCGCTGAGCGCTATGAGCGTATTTGTCTCACGGTGCCATTCCAACCCAGACAGACCACCGGTGAGCCGCCCATCCATATGGCTGCGCGGAAACAGGCGGACTGTCGCCGGACTATCGCCATCTGCGATTACGGGTGTCGAGCAGGCAGCTAGCAGCAGCGCCAGGGCCGCGCCTTTTATGCGCTTCAACAATCGTCTGGCACGGGCAGCGATAGCTCGGCTACAGCTTGGCAAAGTTGGCGGAGGTCGCTTTCGCGGGATAGCCGATGGTCGCCGTCCTTGATGAGATGGAGGCGCGCATCGGGTGTCGTGGCTTGGCCCAAAATCTCCAGCGCCAGTTCCCAGGGCACCGAATCGTCCAACATGCCGTGCAGTAACCGGATACGGCCATCGAAATTGAACGTGCCCGTTAGAACAGAACAATCGTCACCGTCATCAAGCAGTGCCCGGGTGAACACATAAGGGTGCGGATCATAGGGTGTGGGGCGGCCGATCTGGCCATCACGGGCGAGGGTCGCTTGCTCCTCGGCAGTAAGTTCATCACGGAAACGGCGGGTGAAATCGGGCGCGGCAGCGATACCAACGAGACCGGCAACCCGGCCTGGGCGGTCTAGGGCAGTGCGCATCATCAACCAGCCGCCCATGCTGGACCCAACGACGATTTGTGGACCTTTGGTCAGTTGATCAATCACAAGGGCTGCATCATCCGCCCATTCGCTCAACACTGTTTCTTCGAATACGCCTGACGATTGGCCATGGCCCCGACAATCGAAGCGCACGAAGCTCTGGTCACGCTCAGCGCAGAATGCATGCAGGCGCTCTGCTTTGCCGCCGTCCATGTCGGACCTAAGCCCATGGATGAATACCACGCCCGGTAGGCTTTCCGCCTTGCCGACATGGCGGCGGTAGGCGATATATCCGCCATCAGGCCGATCAAGGCGCTCGGGCGGGGGCAGGGCGGTATCTGCGTCTGTCATTATGATCGCTCTTCAAAAGGATTCAGTGGTGTTATTCCGGCCGAAACAGCCGCCGCTTCGCTTCGCCCATTCTAGCGGCGCGTTGGCGCTTGACCAAGCGTCCCGGGATGCGATGCGGAGTGTGTTCGCTGGCATGGGGCAGCGCCTGACTGTATTGCAGCTTATGCCGCGTATAGAGGCGGGCGGCGCCGAAATTGCGGCATTAGGTGCAGCGGAAGCCGTGGCACTTGGCGGCGGTCGTTCAATTGGGGCAGCGGCGGGCGGGCCGGTTGAGCGCTTGAAGCGTATCGGCGCAGAATTCGCAGAAGCCCCGCTGGATGCACGCGGCCCTGTTGCTATTGGCCGGAATGGCAGCCGGATAAAGCGGCTCATTGATGAATATCAGGTGGATATCGTTCATGCCCGTACGCGCGAAATCGCCTGGGCCGCACGCCAGGCAACCAAAGGCTCTCGCGCTATTCTCGTCACCACATGCGGCGGTGACGCGCCTTTCAATGATGCGGGTAAGGATGCCGGCGCGCTTGGCGAAGGCGATCACATTATCGCTGGTTCCGAGCATGTCCGGGGCTTGCTGATCGACGATGACAGTGCGCGCGATGGCAAAATCTCTGTCATTCCAGACGGCGCTAATCTGGCGGTATATGCCGCCGAAGCGGTTGGGCCGCAGCGGCTAACAACGCTCGCCCGCGCTTGGGGCATGCTGGAGGAGCCTGCGCCGACAATCTTGGCACCAGGGCCGACAGTGCCGGAACGCGGCAAGCATGTCCTTGCCCGCGCCCTTGGCGAGATTGCGCATGCGCCGGGACACGCGGATCTCGTCGCGATTATTCCGGGTGAATTAAAGGCCAAGGACACATACGCGCAGCAACTCGCCTGGATCGCCCGCAAGCGAGGTGCCACGGGCCGGATTTTTCTGGCGGGCGCTTTGACCGATATTCCGGCTGCAATGATGCTGGCGGATATTGTCGTCTCTGTACCGGTGGAACCCTTGGGGCAGGACCCAATCGCTGCAATGGCGGCGGGGCTGGGCAAGCCCGTGATCGGTGCGGATATCGGGGCGACCGCGGAAGTGGTTGTCGATGGCGTAACCGGCAGGCTTGTGCCGCCGGATGACCCAGAAGCACTTGGCCGCGCGATTACAGAAATTCTGGCTGCTAGCGCTAAGGAGAAGGCTGACCTATCAGCTGCGGCCCGAACCTGGGCGCTCGCCAAATTCTCTGCGACTGGCAGCGCGTTAGCTGTTATCCGGCAATATGCGGAGCTGATGAAAGCTGCAAAATGAACCTCGCATTAACTATAAATGGCGACTAAGGTCCGATCCGTTAGGTTTTGGGGGCGGAATTGGTCGTCGCGCGCGTTGACAGCTGCGCAGCGAGCGCTAACTTCCGCGGCTCCCATTGCAATCGTAGTTTAAGAGGACGCCATGGCGAGTGACGCTCAGGCGAATGCCGAAATTCATGTGACCCTGCCGGACGGCGCTAAGCGCCCTTTGCCGGCGGGTGCTACAGGTGCCGATCTTGCCGCCAGCATCGCTAAAAGCTTGGCGAAAAAGGCGATAGCGCTGAAACTTAATGGCAAGGTTGTTGATCTTTCAACGCCGATCAATGCGGATTCAGCCGTTGAAATTGTGACGCCTGATTCCGAAGATGCGATTGAGCTGTATCGCCATGACTGCGCTCATGTGCTGGCTGAGGCCGTACAGGAATTGTATCCGGACACCCAAGTCACCATCGGCCCGGCAATCGAAAACGGCTTCTATTATGACTTCGCCCGCGATGAGCCCTTCACGCCGGACGATCTTGCGACCATCGAAGCGAAGATGAAGCAAATCATCCAGCGCAATGAGGTCTTTGAGCGTGAGGAATGGGACCGGGACGAGGCGATAGCTTTCTTCGAAAAGAAGGGTGAGGCCTATAAGGCTGAACTGATCCGCGATCTGCCTGAGAGCGAGACCATCTCTGTCTATCGCCAGGGTGAATGGCTGGACCTATGCCGTGGTCCGCATATGCCGTCCACGGGAAAGATCGGGACCGCCTTCAAGCTGATGAGCATTGCGGGCGCCTATTGGCGCGGTGATCACCGGAACGCCATGCTGCAACGGATTTACGGCACCGCTTGGCGTACGGACAAAGAACTCAAAGCCCACCTCACCATGCTGGAGGAGGCGGAGAAGCGCGACCACCGTAGGCTTGGCCGCGAAATGGGCTTGTTCCATCTGCAGGAAGAAGCCGCTGGCTCTATCTTCTGGCACGCCAAAGGCTGGACGCTCTATCGCCAGTGCGAAGCCTATGTGCGGCGGCGCTTGGAAGCTGCAGAATATTTCGAGGTGAAAACGCCGCAACTCGTCGACCGCGCACTCTGGGAGGCATCTGGCCACTGGGAGAAATTCCGGGAGGCCATGTTCACGGCTGAATCGGACGATGACCGCACGCTGGCGCTAAAACCTATGAACTGCCCGTGCCATGTGCAGATTTTCAAGCAAGGCCTGAAAAGTTACCGTGACCTACCAATGCGGATGGCGGAATTTGGGTCTTGTCACCGCAATGAGCCATCTGGCTCGCTACACGGCATCATGCGCGTTCGGGCATTCACCCAGGACGATGCACATATCTTTGCGACCGAAGATCAGATTACGGATGAGTGCAACTCCTTCTGTGAGCTATTGCTGTCGATCTACAAGGATTTCGGCTTCACGGATGTGAAAGTGAAATTCTCTGATCGCCCAGATGTTCGCGCTGGCGAAGATTCCGTTTGGGATAAGGCAGAGAAGGCACTACTCGACGCCGTTGGCGAAACCGGGCTGGAGATTGAAATGAACCCAGGCGAGGGCGCGTTCTATGGCCCCAAGCTTGAATTCGTTCTGCGTGACGCGATTGGCCGTGATTGGCAGTGCGGTACATTCCAGGTTGATTTCGTGCTGCCAGATCGCTTAGGCGCCACGTATATCGGTGAGGACAGTGCACGGCATACGCCGGTGATGCTGCACCGGGCAATTTTGGGTTCGTTTGAACGCTTTATCGGCATTCTGATAGAGAATTATGCTGGCCGTTTGCCGCTATGGCTTGCGCCTACACAGATTGCCATTGCGACCATAGTTTCCGATGCAGATGACTATGCATATGAAGTCATGGCGGCCTGTAAGAAGGCTGGCCTGCGGGTTGAACTCGATCTCAGGAATGAGAAAATCAACTACAAAGTCCGCGAACATAGCTTGGCCAAAACGCCGGTCATGATGGTCGTGGGTAGACGTGAAGCGGAGGAGGGTAAAGTCGCTCTCCGCAGGCTTGGCGGCAAGAATCAGGAAGTGCTTGCGCTTGACGACGCAATCCGTACCCTGTCAGAAGAGGCGCAGATGCCGTCATCCGCTTAAGGGATGGCAGCGGTCTTTAACCAAAATCGCCGGTGTGCCGGAAAGCAGCGTCTCGCTTTTTCAGTATTGCGCACCGGGGTTAAACTAGGAGCTTGATCAATAGCGCGACCACATCCCCAATCCGCACCCGTCAAAGACGGTCCCCGGATTAACGAAATGATTGACGTCCGCCAAGTGCGCCTCGTAGGTGCAGATGGTGAGATGATTGGCGTTGTAGCCACTGTCGCAGCGCTCGACGCCGCTGCCGAAGCGGGGCTGGACCTCGTCGAAGTATCGCCGAACGCGGACCCGCCGGTCTGTAAGCTGCTGGACTATGGCCGCTTCAAATATGAAGCGCAGAAGAAGAAAAACGAGGCCAAGAAAAAGCAGAAGGTCATCGAGGTCAAAGAGATCAAGATGCGCCCGGCGATTGAGACGAACGACTACGAGATCAAAATGCGTGCCGCTCGCAAGTTCCTGGATAACGGGGACAAAGTGAAAGTGACGATGCGTTTCCGTGGCCGTGAGCTTGCGCACCAAGACCTTGGTGCGAAGGTGCTTGAGCGTGTCCGGGGTGAACTGGATGAGACCGCGAAGGTCGAGCAGATGCCGCGCATGGAAGGCCGCCAGATGGTGATGGTTATTGCACCACGCTAACGGGGCTGAATGAGACGGATTGAGCGGCGGCGTGTCCTAGGGACATTGCCGCCGCTTTTCGTTTGGGCATCACATTGATGCATCGCCATCGGTGATACGGCCAGCGCCCGATGGATGCATCGTCGCCGTCATTCCGGGCTTCCAAACCCGGTGGAAGCGGTGCGTCATATAAGCGGCAGCGACCATGGGCCCTGCAAGATTAACAATCGGGATCGTGAATAGCAGCGTCAGCACGATACCGTCCATGAGATTCCCGCCGAGCTTTTGCTTCCGAAGAACAGCAGCCTGTAAGGGGTCCATACGGCGAAGTGCCAGGAGTTCAAAATACTCCCGTCCCAACAGATATCCGTTGACCAGATAGTATGGGATCGGTGCCAGCGGTGTCGCCACAATGAGTAGAATTATCCACACGAACAGCAGCAAGATATTCAAGCCGAGGACGACAGCCATAAGCCGCAGCGCCGTCCAGATGATCTCTGACATGCGCTGGCGCCGGGCTTCTGGGAGGTGCGGGTAATGTTTGTTTTCAACAACTTCTGCAACAGTATCTAAGAATAAGGATTGCAGTCCGATTGCAGCCGCAGGGAACAGCATTAAAGCGATAATGGTCGCGAGTGCGAACCCGGCCGTGTCGACAAGCCACTGCAGCGCCATGTCGATGAAGGAAATCCCGAACCAAGACCCGGTTGTTATATCCCAGGCCCCAATCAGATATGCCACACCGAAGATAAGCAGCCCCATTAACAGCACCGCGAGTGCTAGGCTGAGCAGCAGAATCTTCAGAAGCTTTGGGTCGCGCAGTTGCGCGATGGCCTTGGAAAGATCGTTTATCATATGCGTCTCGCGGGACAGGTGCCTGCCCCATCTCCTATCTCTAGTAGTCTGGCGTCGCGGCGCTATACTCTACGCTTGATTCGGATATGGAGCTTCATAGCGTATGGCGCAAGCTGGGCTTGATGTAATGGCTCTCGGCAATGCAATTGTCGATGTGATTGCGAAGGTGGACGATGCTTTTCTGGCGTCTCACAACCTTCCCAAAGGCGGAATGACTTTGATCAACGCTGATCAAGCGACCGCTATTTATGATGCGATGGGACCAGCGCGTGAGGTGTCTGGCGGGTCTGCGGCCAACACGGCAGCTGGCATTGCCTCATTTGGCGGCAAAGCCGGTTTCATCGGGCGCGTACGCGATGATCAGCTCGGCCAGATTTTCGAGCATGACATTCGCGCTATTGGGGTTGGGTACGAAACGCCTCATGCAACGTCTGGTCTGCCGACTGCCAGATGTTTCGTGTTTGTGACGCCAGATGCTGAGCGCACGATGATGACATTCCTCGGTGCTTCGACGGAAATTGCGCCGAATGATGTTTCGGCAGACGCCCTTGGCGGTGCTAAAATTCTATACATTGAAGGCTACCTTTGGGATCAGCCGGCGGCGAAAGCGGCGGTATTGAAAGCGGCTGATCTTGCCCACGCAGCGGGTGCCAAAGTTGCGTTTTCTCTGTCGGATAGCTTCTGTGTGGAGCGGCATCGCGACGAATTCAAATCTCTTTTGCGGGACCAGGCAGACATCGTATTCGCCAATGAAGCGGAAATTATGGCGCTGTATGAGACACAATCATTCGAGGAGGCGGCAGATCATGCGGCCCTGGATGTTGGCGTTGCTGTATTGACCCGTGGTGCGGCTGGATCGCTTGCAATCGCTGGGGAAGAGCGCGCTTCGGTGCCCGCTGAAGACGCTGGTACAGTCATCGACACCACAGGGGCTGGTGACCTCTACGCTGCTGGGTTCCTCTATGGTTGGGCGACGGGACGCGAACTTGAAACTTGCGCCAGACTTGGCGGTTTAGCTGCAGCTGAAGTGATTTCACATTTGGGCGCGCGCCCGGAGACGTCTCTTGCAGACCTCGCCACCAGACACGGCCTCTAGCGCCCAACCTTTGACTGGGGGTGGCGGTGCCAGCAGCGCCCGTAGTCCGCTTGGCGTTGGCCCGAGGGCGCGGCGTATCCGGCTGATTGGTGGTCTCGTGCTGTTCGTCTACGTGGCGACGCACTATCTGAACCACATGCTTGGCCTGCATTCCCTGGCCCTCATGGAAGCCGGACGTGACTGGTTCCTGGCTGTATGGCGCTTCCCGCCGCTTGAGATCATTTTGGCGCTGTCGCTCGTCAGCCATGTGGCACTGTCGCTGCTGAAGGCGGCGCAGTCGCGCACATTCAAGATGACCAAGTGGGAATGGGCGCAGCTTGCCCTGGGTTTAGCGATACCCTTCCTGCTGGCGGGCCATGTCATCGGTACGCGCGGCCTGTCTCTGCGGGATGGGCTGACGGATATGTACGCTTGGTCCGTGTGGGCGCTATGGCCGTCAAATGCTCTACTCCAAGGCATCGCGATATTTACCGTATGGGCGCATGGCTGCATCGGCCTGCATTTCTGGCTGCGCCTACGGACCTGGTACGCGCCACTCGCACCCTGGCTGCTGGGTTTGGCTGTGCTGTGGCCAGTACTGGCCTATGCCGGGTTTGCGGATGCAGGCCAGGAAATCCAGCGCATGATTGCCGCCAACCGGGACTGGGTTAAAGACCTGTTGAACACAGTCGGCTTTGGCGGAAGCGACTCCTTCAACTGGGTAAAGAGCACAACTGAGACCGCCAAAATTGGCGCAGGTGTATCGATTGCCATCGCCGCCATCTGGCGCACGCTGTCATGGTACAGGGCTAAGCGGGCGCAGGGCGTTAAGGTTCTGTATCCGGACGGAACCAGCATTCAGGTCGCACCCGGCGTGTCTGTGCTGGAAGCGAGCCGTTTGGCCGGCGTGCCCCATGCAAGTGTGTGCGGCGGGCGTGGGCGCTGCTCGACCTGCCGTGTCCGAATTACCAGCGGATTAGATGATGCACCAGCGCCAGACGAAGGCGAGCTTAAGGTGCTGAAACGGATCAATGCATCAGATGGCGTTCGATTGGCCTGCCAACTCCGACCCAACAAAAACATCGCCGTAGCGCCGCTACTGCCGCCGAACGCGACCCCGAAGGATGCCCGGTCCCGCGCTGATCACGAGACTGGGGCGGAGCGTGAGATCGCGATCATGTTCGTAGATATTCGTGCATTTACAAAGATTTCTGAAGATAAGTTACCATTCGACATCGTCTTCTTGCTCAACCAATATTTCCGCGCAATGGGGGAGGCGATTGAGCAGAATGGTGGGCAGCTCGATAAATGCATCGGTGATGGCATCATGGCGCTGTTTGGCATCCAGGCCGGGCCGGGCGCTGGGTGTCGACAGGCGCTAGCAGCCACGGCTCAGATGTCGACAGCGCTTGATGAATTGAACCGCACGCTTGCCAATGATCTTGATGCGCCGCTGCGCATCGGCGTTGGCGTGCATGTGGGGCCAGTGATTGTTGGCGAGATGGGCTACCAGAATGCGACCTCCGTTACCGCTATTGGCGATGCTGTGAATGTCGCGAGCCGGTTGGAGCCGATGACGAAAGAGTACGGTGCGGAAGCCATCGTCTCGCAAGAAGTGTTGACGACTGCTGGCATTCCAGCCGGGTCTTTCCCCGTGACAACCGTCGAAGTGCGTGGCCGCGATGCGCCTTTGGACGTTGTGGTTCTAAAGACAGGCTCCACCATCGCCACGGCCCTGGAGGCCGCAGGGGCCGAAGGGTGAAGGCTTGAAAGCCGATTGGCGCCAGCGGCTGAGGATCGCGCTGACGGTCTACATGCGACCGCGTCTCCTGCTGATTCTCGCACTTGGTTTCGCAAGCGGCCTGCCGTTCCTAATTACCTCATCGACGTTGACGATCCGGCTGAGGGAATCTGGCATTGATTTGGGGGCCATTGGCCTGTTCTCGCTTGTTGGCATTCCCTATGCCTTTAAGTTCCTGTGGGCACCGCTGCTAGACTTGGTCCGCCCGCCGGGATTTGGCCGAAAGATGGGGCTTCGCCGGTCGTGGATATTGGTGATCAATCTTCTTCTGATCGGCTTTATCGCCATCCTTGGCTTGATCGAGCCAAATGATGCGTCGATCTATTTGATCGCACTCGTGGCGCTCACGGTCTCGTTTCTGTCCGCTACCCAAGACGTTGCCATTGACGCCTATCGCATCGAATTGCTGAAGGTCGAGGAATACGGGGCCGGTGCAGCGATGGCAGTTTACGGCTTCAGAGTGGGCATGTTGATGGCCACGGCGGGCACGCTTTATCTTGCAGATGGCTTCAATTGGGAAATCGCTTACGCCGCGACTGGGGCGACGCTGCTCGTTGGCGTAATCGCGATCTGCTTGGCACCGGAACCGCCGCGACAAGAGGTTGAGCCAAAGAAGGATGTCGCATTTGGCCGTCTCGTATGGGACGCCTATGTGGAGCCGCTGCAAGAGTTTGTCAGCCGCCGGGGCTGGTTGGTCGTTCTGGCATTCGTGCTTCTGTTCAAGTTCGGCGATGCGTTGTTGAGCCAGATGGTTGGCGCGCTGTATGTCGATTTGGGTTTTGAGAAATCAACGATTGCGACTGTTAGCAAGCTTTTTGGGTTTGTGGCTATTTTGGTCGGCACGTTCATGGGCGGTCTGTTGATTGCCGTGTGGACTATGGGTCGGGTTTTGCTTCTCGCGGGCATTCTGCAGGCGATCTCAAACCTGGGCTTTTGGCATTTGCATCAAGTCATTGGCGATGGTGGGGCGGCAGGCGGGGATGAGCCATATTTCAATCTCTTGAGCTGGGTTGTCGGCTTCGAAAATTTCGCATCCGGCCTCAGCCAAACAGCGTTCGTCGCCTTCGTTATGATGCTGTGCGACAAGCGGTTTGCGGCGGCGCATTTCGCATTCATTACTTCGATCATGGCGTTTTCGCCCAAGGTGATGGTGGCACCCGCTGGGTTCGTCGCAGAATGGCTGGGGTGGAGTGATTTTATCCTGCTAACAGCTTTTGCGGCCTTGCCAGGGATCGCATTGCTGATATGGATGCGATCAATATACCCGGATGTTTGGCGGGATCAGTATTCCAAGGAGAATTGAGCAATGCGCGTCGGTGTCCCATCGGAAATTAAGACCCATGAATATCGCGTCGGCCTAACGCCGATCAGTGTGCGTGAACTGGTCCATCACGGCCATGAGGTACTGCTGCAGGATAACGCGGGCGTTGGGTCCGGTTATTCGAACGCAGACTATGAACGCGTTGGCGGCAAGATCGTCGCGACGGCCAAGGATGTGTTCGATGCCGCCGATATGGTCGTGAAGGTGAAGGAGCCGCTGGCACCTGAGATTGCGATGCTGCGCTAGGGCCAATTGCTATTCACATATCTGCACTTGGCGGCAGACAAGAAACAGACCGAAGGCCTGATGGCATCTGGCTGCACGGCAATTGCCTATGAGACCGTGACAGCGGATGACGGCAGCCTGCCGCTTCTGGCACCGATGAGCGAAGTCGCTGGCCGCATGGCGGTGCAGGTCGGCGCGCACTGCCTTGAGAAAGAGCAGGGCGGGCGTGGCATGTTGCTTGGTGGCATTCCGGGCGTTGGTGTTGCGGACGTTGTGGTTATCGGCGGCGGGTCCGTTGGTGCGAACGCAGCGCGGATGGCTATGGGCCTGGAAGCGCGCGTTACCGTACTCGATAAATCCATTCCGCGCCTGCGGGAGCTTGAGCTGCAATACGGCACGACGCTCAACACGATTTATTCCACGGTCGGTGCGTTAGAACAGCTTCTGGCAAAAGCAGACCTGGTGATTGGAGCTGTGCTGGCACCGGGTGCCGCGGCACCCAAGGTCGTTAGCCGTGAGATGATCAAACTCATGCCGCAGGGCTCAGTCGTGGTTGATGTTGCGATCGACCAAGGCGGCTGCTTCGAAACAAGCCGCCCGACCAGCCATGATAACCCGACCTATGTTGAGGAAGGCGTGATCCACTATTGCGTCACCAACATGACGGGTGCGGTGCCGCGCACATCTACCCAAGGCCTTAGCAATGCGACGCTGCCATTTGTACTCGCATTGGCGAACAAGGGGTGGCAACAGGCATGCCGGGATGACAAGCACCTGCTGGAAGGGCTGAATATTCATGATGGCCACGTGACCTATGAAGCCGTCGCGCGGGATCTGAACCTTGCCTATAAACCGGCGGCGGAAATGCTTTAGTCGCGGTTACACGCAGCCTAGAATCGGCTTAGGTTGGCACCATGTCTGAACCTGCCATCCTTGCTGAACCTGAGCCCGTCGTCCTGCCCGATGCAGAGCGTGAGAGTTTGCTTGCAATGCTGCAGGAAGTGTTCGGCTATCCATCGCTTCGCCCTGGCCAGGAGGATGTGATCGGTGCCGTTATGCGCGGCGATAACGTGCTGGCCGTTATGCCAACGGGTGCGGGCAAATCCATGTGTTTCCAGCTCCCGGCATTGGCGCGGGGCGGGCTCTGTGTCGTCGTCTCTCCGTTGATCGCATTGATGCGAGACCAGGTGGCGGCGTTGCGCGCTGTGGGCGTTGAGGCAGGCAGCCTGAATTCATCGACCACGCCCGAAGAAGCCGACAGAATTTTTGGGGCGCTAGAGGATGACCGCTTGCGGCTGCTCTATCTTTCGCCCGAACGCCTGGCCAGCGGCAATGCGCGCTTTCTGGATGACGCAAAGGTCGATCTGCTGGCGATTGATGAAGCCCATTGCGTTTCTCAATGGGGCCATGATTTTCGGCCAGAATATGCGCAGCTCGGTGATGTGCGCCGACGCTTGGGTGACGTCCAAACAATTGCCTTAACCGCGACCGCAGACGCCGCCACCCGGGATGATATCGCTGGACGCTTGTTTGACGCCCCACCCCATACCGTCGTCCATGGTTTTGACCGCCCGAACCTGCGCTTGGCGATGCAGCCAAAGAACAGTCCGCGCCGGCAAATTGCGGACTTTGTGGCCCGGTATCCTGGCGAAAGCGGCATCGTCTACTGCAATTCCAGGAAACAGACGGAGCAATTGGCGCAGGATCTTTCAGCGAAGGGTCTGACGGCGCTGTCCTATCATGCTGGCATGATGACAGAGGCGAGAGAGGACGCGCAGGATCGATTCCTGAAGGAAGATGGCGTTATCGTCTGCGCTACAGTCGCCTTTGGGATGGGCATTGATAAGCC
>Ga0181607_10003396_pt1 | contig 13852 bp, 10 predicted proteins | sample 041ome_9_FD_132420 | JGI IMG/M metagenome (GOLD analysis project Ga0181607, IMG submission 132420) | Coastal salt marsh microbial communities from the Groves Creek Marsh, Skidaway Island, Georgia - 041413US metaG (megahit assembly) | ecosystem: Environmental > Aquatic > Marine > Intertidal zone...
AATCAAAAAGGCAGAGGGCTTTTATTAGGTGGTGCACCAGGAGTAACCGGTGGAACAGTTGTTATTTTAGGGGGTGGAGTTGTTGGTGAAAATGCAGCCGTGATTGCAACTGGTATGCAAGCAAAAGTTCATATTGTTGATAAGTCTGAAGCTAGACTAAAACAATTAGTTGAAATGTTTGGTGATAAAATAATTCCAGAACAAAGTGATAAAATTGATTTAAATAAATTAGTGGCTGAAGCTGATTTATTAATTGGTGGTGTTTTGATACCTGGAGCTGAAGCACCAAAACTAGTTACCAGAGATATGTTAAAATTAATGAAAAGAGGATCTGTGATTGTGGATGTTGCAATTGATCAAGGTGGTTGTGTTGAAACTAGCAAACCAACTACTCATGGTGATCCAACTTACATCGTGGACGATGTAGTTCATTATTGTGTAGCTAATATGCCTGGTGGGGTTCCAAGAACCTCAACTCTTGCATTAAATAACGCAACATTACCTTTTTTAATAAAACTTGCTAACAAAGGTTATCAAAAAGCTTTAAGTGAAGATAAAAATTTTCTAGCAGGTCTTAATGTATATAAAGGTGAAGTCACCTACAAAGCTGTAGCTGAAGTTTTTGGATATGAATATAGAGATCCAAAAGAACTATTTAGTTAATATCTAAATTTTTAAATTATTCAGATCTATTTTTAGAGAACTGAAGTTTTATTATTTAGTTAAATCTAAAATTTTTGGTAATTTCTATATCTATCTTCCGAGGCATTTAAATTATTATTTTAAAAAAAAATATGAAAACAACACAATTAATTTTATAAAAACTAAATTAGATAATTATGATACCAAGAATTACATCATCGATGTAGGAGCTAATATTGGAATTTATAGTCTGTATTTTAAAAAAAATTATTCTTCTAAGGTAGAACTATTTGAACCCGATATAAATAATGCTAATTTATTAAAAAAAACAAAATTTTTAAATAAATTTAAGTTTTTTAAGATTAATTCTTTTTGTTTGTCAGACTCAAATTCTAAAAAAGAATTTCTATTAGATGATATTAGAGGGATGACAGGAACTTTATCTAATAATAGAAATTTTATTCAAAAGCATCAAAAGTTGAAAAAAAAAATTTTAGTAAAAACAAAAAAATTTAACAGTATTTATTCTTTTAAAAAGAAAATTTTTTTAATCAAAATTGATGTTGAAGGACATGAGGTCGAAGTTTTTAGAGGTATGTTGAAAAATATAAAACATAATAAACCAATTATTGTTATAGAATCTAACAAGAATAACATTAAACCTATAAAAAAAATATTAATTACTTTTGGCTATAAGCATAAATATATTTCAAAAGATTTAAATTATGTATTTTACCAATCAAACTAACCTTAAATAGAATAAATTAACATATTTTATTTACTTACATAGAATTTAATATTTTTTTTCGAATTTTCTTTAATTCATAATAAATTAAATAATCTTCAGCTAAAAAATTTCGTAATTTACTTTTTGTTTTTTTTTTTAAGTTTGATTTTTTTGTAAAGATTTTGTTATTTTTAATTCTGTTTAAATTAATATTTTGTAAACTTAAAAACTTTAAAAAAAATATTTTTAAATCTTTTTTTAAATACCGACTATCTATTACAAATATTGGTTTATTTTTATTTATTTTTTTTATTGAAAAAAAAGTATTTAGGTTTTCATTTAAATGATGAGACAATCGAATATATTTTTTTGTTTTTTTGGAAGTAATCTTGTCTGCTAAAATATCAATTGTCGGATATTTTTCAAAAAAATCATCGTAATAGGTTACTGATTGATTATTTTTTAAATGATAATATGCACTAACAAATCTCTCAACAGGATCCCTTAATGAAACAAAATATTTTTTTGGAAAAAAAAATTTTGGTTTTAAATAATGATTAGAAAAATATTTATTGGAAAGGAATAGTTTCGATTTGTCTTTAATGTTTTCTTTGATGATACTGTTAATTAAAGTTGTACTAGATCTAGGTACTTGAATAAAAGTAATTTTATTTTTACATAAAAAAAATCCAATAAAATTTGTTAAAAATAACTTTAGTAGATCATTGCTAAAATAAAAAAATTTTATCTTTTTTAATATTTTTACCATATGATTAATAATTTAGCGTGCAGTTAATCTAAAATTAAATTTTTTAAATAATATCTTAAGAGAATAAACAGCCAGTAATATTGAGACTATTAGATTAAATGAAAATAATAAATAGTAATCATAATCTAGCTTAAACATTTGTAATGCAATTAAAAATATAGAGATATTTAAAAATGCCTCTAGTTTACTAAAATTCAAAAAATTGTTAATTGACTTAAATATATGATTAAATGAGTTTGCAAGCACATGAAAGCAAAGATCAAATAGAATTAAAAAAACAATTAGGTAGTTAAAAGTAAATTTTTCGTTAAGCCACAATGTGTATATAAGTTCACCATATAAAAATGTTATAAAAATAAAAATAGTTAAAAACAAAAAACATATTTTAATGAATATTTTAAAATTTTCTTTTAATAATTTTATTTTTTTTTGAGCATATAAACGTGTGAATTCATACATAATAGTTCTCTGTGCTATTGACCAAATTCTAATAGGAAAAAAATAAAACATAGTTTTAAATGTACTAATTAGGCCCACAATATAGGGTCCAAAAAAAACACCCAACAATATTAATTGGTAACTATGTTTGAATAAATTTGATATTGATTTTAAATAGTAAGGAATTGATAAATTAAATAAATATATTATTTGAGATAATTTTATTTTGTTAATATCAATTAATTTTAATTCACTACTAAGTTTTTTCATCCAAAAATAGAAAATTAAAACTCTAATCAGATTACTTATGGCGTAAGCGTATGCTGCAAATAAAAGTGAATTTGATATTAGGCCAAATATTATTATTAATAACTTTGATATAAAATCAAATATAGTATTAATATTTTCACTTATATAATTTTTACCTTTAAAGGAAATTCCTGTTTCTAAAATTGCAATAATAAAGTTTAAAAAGAAGGCAAATACTACTATTTGTGTAATTTTTTTTAGCTGGTTAATTTCAATAGACTCAAAAATTTTTAAGTTTAAATCAATATTATTAATTGCATAAAAACATACTGGAAGAAGAAAAAGAATTAAAGAAAAGTTAAGTAACGAAAAATTTACAAAAAGTTTGTTAATGTGAGTGTATTTTTTTTGGTTGTAATAGATTGATAACTGAGTTTTTGCTGCGGAATTAAAATCTAAATTTAGTAAATAAAAAACATCCGGTATGGCAATTATAAATAGCCAAATTCCAAATTTTTCTAATCCATAAACAGATATCATTAAAATAGGAAAAAAAATCTGAATAATGATTCGTGAGAAATTGCTAAGAAGATTAGAGCTAAAATTTTTAGCAATCCTTTTTTTGTCTTTAAAAGTAAAATTTCTTAAAAAATTAGAATATAAACTCATAGTTTTTGATTTTTATTAATAATATTAAATTTATATTATAAATTGTTAATAATACATATTTTGATCGAACAATATTTTAATTCTAAATGATTTCAGAAAAAGATTATCCAAATTTACATAAGATCAAAACTTTATATTTTTTCATCTTATTTTTATCTATTTTGGTTCAGTTTTTATTGATAGAGAACTATAAAAATTTTTATGGACTTTTTTTCGTTTTTTTATCAAACATTCTGATTATTTATTATTGTTTTAGTAAAAAAAATGTTCGAGAATTTCCTATATCTTCATTTTCTCTAATTTTTGTAAATATCTATAGTAATTCAGGTGCTTTAATTTTCAAAAGTTTTACTCTAAGTAGTATTGATGAAACTCTTTACAACTCAAATTTTACGTTTGGGTACTTATTTTCTTTTAATTTTTTTTTAATTTTACTTCATTATATTTATAGTAAATCTCATATATTAATTAGTTTAAAAAAAACTTTTCAGAAATTGTTTTTATTCTTAAAATTTAATGATTATGAAAAAAAAGAGTATCTGTTTTTTATTGGATATTTATCAATTTTTTTTGGTGCTTTTTCGGTAACTTTTTTTAGTGATTATATCTGGAAATCATCTTTAGATGGTCCTAATATCATTGGCGATATTTTGAATGGTCTTAAAGTTTTATATATCTGTCCATTTATAATTTTATTTACTTTTAAAATTTATAATTTTTCCTTGAACAAAAAAGATATAATTAAAATTTTAATTTCTTTTGTGCTTGTTCTGTATTTGTCGTTAGGCTTAAATTCAAGATCAGTTTTTTTTGATATAATATTTTCTGGTTTGATAATTTATTGCTATTTTATTTATACAAACCTCATTAACATTAAGGTTTTAAAAGTGAATAAATTATTTTTTCTCACAATCTTTTTAATTCTTTTGAGTAATTATGTAGATTTTTTTTCCAATTCATATTTGGAGGTAAGGAAGTTTAGAAACAACACTAACCCTATACAGAATATAAAAAATCATATTAATTTTTTTAATAATAATAAAGAAATACTTTTAAATCAAAATATGACTAATCAAAATCAACAAATATTTGCTGAAAACTATTATAATATTAATTTTTTAAATCGTATAAATGTCATCAAAGCAACAGATAATATTATTTATGCAAAACAATTTCTAACTAAAAGTGAAATTGAAGATATAAAAAATTTTGAATATAATAAAGTAATTAGCATATTGCCAAATCCAGTTATTAAAATTTTTAGCGCATCATTCAACAAATCTTTATATTTTGATACAATTACATCTACTGTTTACAAAAAAGTCGATAGATCTTATGTGGGTGGAAAAAGTAATGGAATAGTTTTTTCAATTCTGTATTTATATGCTGATTTTTGGTATTTTTTGATTTTTGTTGTTTTAATTTTTATAACATTCTCACTTCTGGACTCTTTTAAAAATAATGAAAAACATTTAATTATATTATTTGTATTTTTTTATTTAACTTCTGGTGGTTTAATAAATCTCATATCTTCAGGTAGTGTTGCTGATATGATTGGTAGTTTAGTAAGAGGTATTCCTCAAAGTTTAATTTTATATCTATTAATTTGCTTTTTATATAAAAAAGTTTTTTTTGTTAGATAGATTTTTTAAAATATTTTTAATATTAGCTTCATATGAAATATTGTTTTTAATTTTTCTTATTTTAAAATAACCTGCCTTAGATATCTTTAAAATTTTTTCTTGATTATTTAAAAGATATTTAATCTTTAAAAGACAATCGTTAGTATCGTTGAAAAAAATTGCATCAATATTATCTCTAAATAGCTGACTATGTGTTCGAGTTTTTTTTGCTAACAGTAAAGAACCAATATGGGGAATTTCTAGGGATTTATTGGTTATATCATCATCATTTTCAATAGACGGTAAACACAATGTTATTTTTGATGAATATATAGTATCTCTGTATAAATTATCATTGTTTATTTGTTTATTAATGAATTTTTTGTATTTTCTATAAAATTTAAATTTTTTCCATTTGGCACCATAAACAACTACATTTATTTTATTCTCGATCAATTTTAAAAATAACTTTCCTCTTTCAGGAAACCAAGTTCCTATAATTAGAACATCTATTTTATATTTTCTATTTTTAAAATTAACTTTTTTTCGCTCATGTTCTTGAATTTTAAAGGTTGGGTGTATCCAGACGATATTATTAAGTTTATTTTTTTTTGCATACTTCAATCTATTTTTTTGCATAAATATTATTAAATCAAATAATCTTAAATTTGGTTTTAATAAATACCATCTTTGATTATCTCTAAGTTTAAAAGGATTATCAGGACAATAAAAAATAGTTTTTTTTGAAATTTTTTTTAAAAAATTAATCGATTTAAAGCCCAATACATGTTCATTGTGTATATAAGTTAAATCATAATTTTCATGAATTTTATTTTTAAGATAAAAATGAATAATATGATCGAATATTGAAAAATTTATATGCCAGCTTAATCTATTAATTAATGAAAAAAAAAAATTTATTTTTTTAAAATCTATTAATTTTGTCTCTTTAAAATTTTTTTTTAGTATAGAATATTGATATAATGAATAGCCATTTTTAGAACTATCTCCAACATATAATATTTTCATCAAACTAAATTATAATATACTTTTTAACCATTCACTAAATTCATTATTACTCTTAATATTAAAGTTGTCGCTAAAGCAGGCTAAACTTTTTTTTTTCATATTTTTTTTTGCTTTATAAGAAAGGGCTAGAATTTTTTTTATACCTTTAGTTAATGAACTAGCATTATCTCCAGTAATAATACCGGCATTGTATTCTTTTATTTTTTTATAAATTCCAACTTTATTGCTACATATAACTGGTGTGCCCATAAATAAACTTTCAACTACCGCCACTCCAAAATTTTCTCCATGTGAAGGCAATATAGTTGATTCAGCAGCAGCTATAGCTCCCCATTTTAAGTCACCACTAAGAAAGTTAGCAAAAATAACTTTATCTTTCAGTTTTGCATCGATAATTTTCTTTTTAAGTGATTGAGCATAATTATTACTTGTATCTCCCGCAATTAAAAGAATGTAATTTTGATCATTTATGTTAACAAGCGCATCAATCAATTTATCCAAGCCTTTTTTTGGATGAATTCTTCCAATGTATAAGATTATTTTTTTTTTTTTTAAATAACTAAATTTTAAATAAAATTTTTTTTTGCTAGTATTTGAGTTTATTTTTTTAGGAAATATTCCATAATTTACTTTCTTAAATTTAATTCCATCAGTATTAACAAACGTTTTTTTAATTTGTTTTTCTTCTACCGAGGAATTTAATAAAACATATTTGGCTTTTTGAAGATTTCGTTTTTCAACTAAATACCAATAAATTTTTTTTTTAAAACTTTTAAATTTATTTCTACCAAAATAAGGATCTAACATTCCATGAGTAAAGACCACATATTTAAGAGGTAAAATTAATCTTGATAGCAAAGTTATAAATTGCCACAATCCATGCAATATAAACAGGTCATATTTATTTCTGTTTTTGAAAAGCCATTTAATTAATTTATAACTTAAACCATATTTGAAGTAACTATCATTGAGAGGTATAATTTTAATACCTGCTAACTTCTTAAAGTTTACCTCTTTTCCTAGATAAATAATATCATGTATGATTCCATTATTTTTATTTGCTAAAGCCATATCCAAAATACTGTGGCTTGGCCCGCCATCTTTAGGGTTTAAACTATCTATTATGCTTAAAATTTTATAGTTCATTAGTTAATTTTTTTTTTGATAAGAAAATATTTTTATCTACTATCATTCTAAACCACAGGATGTGCCAATAATTAAATTTTAAACCAATAAAGCCGTCCATAAATCCTAATTGAATAATATATTTATATATAAATAATAAAAATACTCTTAGAAAAATTGGAAACGAATAATAAATCTTAAATTTTTTGTAATGATTATCTTTGTTTTTGTTTTTTTTATTTTTAAAATAATTTAAAGCTTCAAATAAGGCATATTTTTTATGTTTATTCTTCCATGATTTAAAATCATTTTTATTTTTATCGACTATATCAATATCTATCTCTCTAACTTTTCCTTTTGTGATTATTTTTTCATCCATAAAAACATTATCACATTTGCCAAAACCTCTTTTCCATATTCTTAGAGTTTTATGAGGAAATGTTCCGCCATATTTAATTTCTTTATTTAAAAAAAAATATCTCCTAGTAACATAAATCCCATTAATATCATTTGATGCGTGAACTAAAAATTTTCTTAAATCTAGAAAAAATTTTTTGTCAACTGTTTCATCAGCATCAATTCTCATTAACCATTTCGTTTTTGCCTTAGAAAGTTCGATAGCAGAATTAAACTGAGTTGAGTAATTTTTAAATTTTTGAGTTTTGTATCTAATTTTTTTTTTTTTTAAAATTTTTATGGTTTTATCTGATGAATTACTATCTAAAACAAAAATATCTTTTACGAATCCCTTAATTGATTTTATGCAGTTATTGATATTTTTTTCTTCATTATAAGTAATTATTATTGCAGTAATATCTAATTTTGCTTTCATAATGTTATTTTCAAACAGTTTTAAACTGTAACTATTGCACAATGAATCATAATAGTTAATTGCAAAGATAATAAAAACCAATAAAAAATAACCTTAAACCATAATGGAAAAAAATTTTTTTAATACAATCACTAAAATTGCAGAAAATTTAGAGTTAAAATATTACTGGGTTGTTTTCCTAAAATATTTAAGACCGATATTAATTATTTCTGGTTTATTTACTTTATTTGTTTTGTTTATTTCTCTTAATATTGATAAGAAATATCAAAGCACAGCTACTATTGTTATCGAGCCAGATGAAAGCAATAAGATTGTAAATATAGAAGAGGTTTATTCTCTAGAGGATCAGGCAAGCAGAATTAACAATCAGATAGCAATTTTAAATAGCGATGATGTTCTGGATTATATTGTAAACGATAAGGAAAAGTTTGCTGAGTTTAGAACTCTTTTTAGGGGACTTAAATTAAACTTTTTTAAAAGACTAGTAACTAAAAAAAAAGATATTGAAAAAGAGGCTTTAAAAAATTATTTAAAATCTAATTTTAATGTAATTAATATTCCAAGAAGTGACGTTTTAAAACTTTCATTTATTTCAACCAATCCAAAAATAGCCAAGTTAGCTTTAGATAATATAATTAACTCTTATCAAAGATATGAAATTGATTCTAAAATTATAATTACATCATATGCTAACGAAAAAATCTCAGATAGATTAAAAGAGCTTACTATTCAAATGGATATAGCAGAAAAAAAATTATCCATATATAAAGAAGAAAATGGACTAGTGGATACAGGCGATGTTAAAGATTTAAAGATTAAGCAAATTGAAGCAATTTCTCAAAAAATATTAAATATTCAAGATCAAATTAATCAATATGAGTCTGATTTACTAGCCGTAAGACTTGCAAGAGGAGATGTAAATCAATTAACGTCAATCACAGATTTGATGAATAGATCTGAAATAAAAAATATTTACGAGAGTCTTTTAAGTTCAAGAAATAATTTGGAGTCTTTAAGGCTTCTTTATACTGACGAACATCCTAAAGTTAGTAAGGCTCTTGAAACAATTAAATCATATGAAAATCAGCTTGTTAATATTATTAATAAAAATATTGAAAAGAAAACCTTTGAACTTACTAATTTAAAAAATTCAATTGATATTAATGAAAAAAATTTACAAAAAGCAACCAAGGAGTTGAGAAACCTGGAGGATAAAGAGTCTGGCATGTTACAATTTGTAAGAGAAGTTGAAAGTAGTCGAAAACTTTATGAAACTTTTTTACAAAGAGTAAAAGAAACTAATGAGGCTCAGAATTTACAAGTCTCAAATGTAAAAATTATAGAGGAGCCAATTTCCTCCAATATACCTGTTTCACCAAATATAAAAAAAAACAGTGTTTTAGCATTTTTATTTTCTGCAATTGGAGTTTATTTTTATTTATTTTATCGAGATTTAAACAGCGCAACAGTCAAAGATCCCACCTCTCTTGAAATGTTTGATAGTTTGATTTTAACAAATTTACCAAAAGTAAATATATCACGAAAAGGTTTTCACATGATGCAAATGTATCTGGAAGATAATGAGTCAGCTTTTGCAGAGTCTATAAGAAATGCAAGAACAATCATGGAGTCTAAATTTAAAAAAAATAAAACCTATTTGATTACATCCAGTAGCCCTTCAGAAGGTAAAACGACTGTAGCATTTAATTTAGCGCTCTCTCTTCAAAAAAATTATAAAGTGTTGCTAATTGAAGCAGATATTAGAAGACCATCAGTTGCAGCAAGTTATTATGATTTCGAAATTGATATTAAAAAGAAAGGCTTAAGTGAATTATTATCAGGTCAAACAAACTTTAGTGAAGTTGTGCAAGAAGTTCCAGGAACAACATTAAAAATGATAGGATCTGGAGCCAAAAGAACTGACCTATCAGATATTGTAAATGTGGAAAAACTTAGAAAATTTTTAAATCTTTTGAATGATCAATATGAATATGTAATTGTTGACTCACCACCAATATTGCCTGTTTCAGATACCCTGGTATTGTCTCAAGCTGCTGATTACATTTTTTATGTCACAAGATCCAACGTAACAGGATTGCTTGCTTTAATGTCGGGTGTAAAAAAACTGAAGAATATCGATAAAAAAATTGATGCATTTATTTTAAATGACCTAGATACTTCCAAGCACAGTTACTATGGTTATTATTACCAGCAAAATTATTATTATTCTGGAGAAGATAAAACATATTAAGTTTTTACTAATATAATTATGATTTTAGAAAAACTTTTTCAAAAAGATGATGAAGTTTATGTTTTTTTTTCAATCTTAACTCAATTAGTTATTTCATATATAGGCTTATATTTTAGTGCGATATTAGTTGATAATACTATTTATGATTTATTTAATATCAAATTATTCATCAGTTCAGAATACTTCTTATATATAAATTTAGTATTTTTATTTTATTTATTAATAAATTTTTTAATTAAGAATAATAAAAATTATGTAAAACATTATCGTTATTTTTTTACTAGGGACATCAAATTTTTTACAATTAGTTGTGTTATTTCTCTAATGATAATAATTGTATTAAAGAATAAAATATCTTTTCTATGGATTTTTAATAGCTATATAATTACCGTATTATTACTAATTTTTACTAAGTTTATACTCAATAATTTTTATAAGTATCTTATTATTCAAAATATTATTCAAAGAAACATTGCTATAATTGGTAATTTTAAAACAATCAGAAGTTTTATAGATATTTACAAAAATAAAAAAAAAAAATCAGTTATTAAATGCTGTATCGTAGTTGATACAGATCAACAACATTTAATTGATGAACTTAAAATTCCATGTTTTGAATTCAATGATGATATTTTTGATGTATTTAATTATCACTCTATAGGCCAAATTTGGTTTGAACTTGATGAAACAAATATTTCTCAAAAAAAAATTATTTTCAATGAACTTTTAAAATTACCTTTTGACATTAAAATATTTTTTTTAAAACATAACGAAAATTTATTAAAACTATTTTTAGATAAATTTAAACTAGATTCATTCTCTGAAAAAAGACAAAATTTTTTATTTTATTCTTTATTTAACTCACGATTTGTAGGACTTCCATTATTTTTAAAAATAATTTTAGATAAATTTTTTTCAATCATTATTTTAATATTTACTTTACCATTATTAATTGTGTGCTCACTATTGATTGTTTTAGAGGATGGATTCCCTATAATTTTTAAACAAATTAGAACAGGGTGGGATGGTAGAAAATTTAAAATTTACAAGTTAAGAACTTTAAAAAAAGAAAAATTTGATAAAACAGTACAGGTTTCACAAAATGACTCAAGAGTTCTAAAAGTAGGTAGAATTATTAGAAGATTTAGTATTGATGAATTGCCTCAGATTTATAATGTTATAAAAGGTGACATGTCTATAGTCGGTCCAAGACCTCATATGATTGAACACAGTAAGAAATACTCTAATATTATTAAAAATTTTTTAACGAGACATAAGTGTAATCCTGGCATAACTGGATGGGCTCAAGTACACGGACTGAGAGGAGCCACACCCAATGATGAGTTAATGAAAAAAAGATTAGAACATGATATCTGGTATCTAAAAAATTGGTCTTTAGCATTAGATTTTATAATTCTGATTAGAACTGTTTATGCAGTTTTAAGATATAGAGTAGATTAAGTCTCTTAAAATTTGACAACCTGTAATTGTAAATATATTTTTGTCATTAATGATTCGTAATTTAAAAAAATTTCTTCTGAATAATAAGTTTTATTCTCATAATTTAAAAAATTTAAAAAAAACTAACTTTAAAATAAAATTATATGAAAAACTAAATCACATAAAAGAAAGAATAATTAATAGAAAAATTATCTCAACGTATAATTCAAATTCTAATAATGATATTACCTATTTAAATAATCAAAATCTAAATAATCCAATTGAAAAAAAATTAAATTCAACTGTTAATAACGACAGAGATGTCCAGTTATTGAATACTGTTAAAAAATATAAACAGGATGAAGATGCACAAGTATTAAGTAATGATAATAAAAAATTCTTAAAAAAGAAGCTTCAAAGAAAACTTTGCAGACTTAAAAGAAAGATTAAAAGATATAAATTTACAGATCACAATACTAATGTTAATGATAGTCATATGAGTCAATTAAATTCAGATCTAATAAATGATTTAAATTCAAAAATAAAATCTCTACAGGCTGATTTGGGTAATATTCAAAACGACGATTCTCTTAAAGATAATCACCCAGAACTAAAAAGAATAAAAAATAAGTATAAAAGAAAAATTAAAAAATTAAGAAATAAATTAAATAAATTAGATAAAGATAATAAAGTTATAAAACTTGATTTAGAAAAAAATAATATTCAAAAAAAATCAAAAGATAATGACACAGACATCAAGGATATAAATTCTAAAAATCAAATTAAAGATTTAGAGAAACAAATCGAAACTTATAAAAATGAAAACAAATATTTAAATGAGCGTCTTCAAAATAACGATAACAACGCTAGTCAATTGAAAATTTTACAAAATCAGAATACTGAACTAAGCCAAAAGGTTAAATATTATCAAGATGAAAATATTAGACTTTCAAGTCAAATTTCAACTCAAGAAAAAAAACTTGAAATCATGAGAAAACAAATTCTAAGCTTTGAAAACTTGAAGCAAAAATTATATGAACAAGTTAATACACTTGGTGATACACTTTTAGATAATGATAATGTTTCAAAAATATTTGAGGATCAAGTGTCTGAGGATAAAATTTATAATTTGCAAACAAGAGAAAATAAACTTGCCATAAACTCAAATGAAAATTTTAACATGGACAGCGATAATTCAATCAAACATTCAAAATCAGAATTAACAGAAGATTTATTAGACTTAGAAATTAAAAAAATTTTTAATAACTCTTAAATATATTGTTTAATAAGAAATTAACTCTTAAATTATTTAATGAAAAAGTTATTATTTGTATTCATTTTATTTATTTTTTTATTTCCAATTAGTTCTTACTCAAAAATTCAGTTAAATGATTTCAATAATTTTTTAACAAAATTAAGCACGAACTTGAACAGTTATGAGGTAGTAGAGGGAGCCTATATTCTTGAGGAAAATGAGCAAATAATCGAAGATTTAATTGAAGAATTAAAACTATTAGACCCCGAAGAAAAAATAGAACTATTCTTGTCATTGGAAAATTTATCAGATGACTTAAAAGCGATTGCTTTTTTACAAGTTCTTGGAAACGAGTTTCAGTCACAATCCAACTTAAATGATTTGAATAATGAAAAACAAAAACAACTCTCAGTAGTTATTTCTAAAAATGTTGAGCTTTTATATAATAACACTAAAAAAAGTAATAATACCGCTTTAGAATTGTCTAAAATTGTTAGTTTTGCATCGAATGATCTAGCTAATTTAGTTTTAGAAGTAACAAGTGATATAAGTAGAAACTTCGGAAACGTAGGAGATTTATCTTCAAATTTGATGTTGAATATTATTAAGAATAATCCAACAAAACTTGAAGAATTATCAACTAATAGAGTTGAGAATTTAGTCGAAGATTCATTAAATGAGTTAGAGTACTCACTAGCAATAAAGAATGAAAAAGTTACAGAAAAGATAGACCCCAATCAAAAAAAACAAAATCCCTTATCCGCTATAAGTTTAGCAATTCTTAATTCAAACTTAGATATTTCA
>Ga0181607_10003397_pt1 | contig 13850 bp, 16 predicted proteins | sample 041ome_9_FD_132420 | JGI IMG/M metagenome (GOLD analysis project Ga0181607, IMG submission 132420) | Coastal salt marsh microbial communities from the Groves Creek Marsh, Skidaway Island, Georgia - 041413US metaG (megahit assembly) | ecosystem: Environmental > Aquatic > Marine > Intertidal zone...
GAACCACGGTGGCAGTGCGCACGGGGTCTTCACTGACCGCGTAGGCGCATTAACCAATGACTTCTTCGTCAACCTTACCGACAGGGCTTACAACTGGACGCCCACGGGTCGTAACAGCTACGACATCGTAGAGCGCACCAGCGGTAAAGTCCGTTGGACGGCGACACGCGTTGACCTGGTATTTGGATCAAATTCCATTCTTCGCTCGTACGCGGAGGTCTATGCGCAGGACGACAATAAGGAAAAGTTTGTGCAAGACTTTGTTGCCGCCTGGGTCAAGGTCATGAACGCCGATCGATTTGATCTTCAGGCCTAAAGGCGCAGTCCATGATGCCAAGGCTCCAGTCGGAGCCTTGGCACTAGGGCGCTAGAGCCAATAAAGTAAGAAAGGCCTCCCCTAGAAAGGAGGCCTTTCTTACGATCGTTCTTTGTAAGTTGTAAAACGAAGGGCTGTGCCTTCAGCCTCAATACGGTCCCAGACCTTATCGCGCTCGGCCTGATCCATAAAAATCCAGCGGCTAATCTCATCGAAAGTACGTCCACAGCCGCGGCAGATGTCGTCGCCTTGGGCGGTTGAGCAAATGGCAATACAGGGTGTATCTGGTCTCATGTTCGGCATTGTATGCGCCATTCAGATCTCAACGTTCTGGGAGACCCACTCAAGGTCTCGGTGATTGAATTGCGAAACAAGAGTTGGCTTAATAATTTCGAAATAAGGCGAGACATCAAAGTCACGCGGAGTGACTAGGCTTGAATGCGCAGGCTTATAAAGCTGCAGACCCAGGCTCGAGGCCACCTTTTGCTCGGTTGGCGATACCGCCGGGCCATAGGCATTGGGAATAACGGGAAACCGAACCGACTCAAAGGCCTCTGCAATCAAAGACGAGCAGATGGCCTTGGTAGGCTCCCCACTTCCTAGACTTAAAAGCTGGCGTCGAAACCGGCTTGGCACAGGCGGCGTTGGCAAAAGATAGCGAGCAAGATCAGCAATATTCCGAAGGTCGTACTGATCGCCGATGCGACGCGACACAAAGTAGACAAGCGCCTGACGCTCTTCTGCGGAAAGCCCCTTGGCCCGACAGATGCGCGTATGACAGCAATCAAACTCTTCGAACCCGACTGTGCGCACACCCTCCACAACATCGGCCTCTACAAAGCAATGGCCACTGGGTGCCCGACCACGTAAGGCCTCCTCTCCCACGTAAAGGGCGGCATGCGACCAGGTGGATTGAGTGAGGTACTTAATCGCGATACTAATGCGAGAGGAGCCTTCCACCAGAAGAACATCACCCGGCTGCAGGGCTGCCCGCAGATGCAGGCTGGTTGAAGGCGGAGAGACCTGGCTGTGATCAACCGGTTTCACTAGAAACGCCGCAAGCCTCTGGCCCACCTGGCGCAACATTCGATTCATTGACTATCTCCGCTATGCTTGTCGTCACTATGGTAATTGCACTTGCGGGTGCCACAGGCACGATAGGCAAGGCCACGCTGAAACGACTTATTCAGCTTGGCCATGAGGTTCTTGAACTTTCTCGCCAAGACCTGGGTAGCCCCGAGGCCTGTCACAAGGCCATAAGCATGAAGGCCTCCACAGTCAAGGAACCTATTGGGGCCGTTATTTCTTGTATTGCCTCGCGAACCGGAGAGGCAGACGATGCCTGGGCGGTCGACTACCAGGCCAATGCAAACCTTCTTACCGCTGCTCAGCGATGCGGTGTTGAGCAATTTGTATTGCTGTCGGCCATATGCGTACAAAAACCTAAGCTGGCCTTTCAGCATGCCAAGCTCAAGTTCGAAGACGAACTCAAGGCCTCTGGCCTTTCCTACAGCATTGTGCGGCCCACAGCCTTCTTTAAGTCTCTGAGCGGTCAGCTTGCGCGAGTGAGAAAAGGCGGGCCTTTCTATGTTTTTGGCAACGGCAGGCTTACCTATTGCAAGCCCATCTCAGACGACGACCTTGCCGGGTTTTTGGTGGACTGCCTAAGCCAGCCCGAGCGATCCAACAAAACGCTGATTGTTGGTGGCCCAGGCCCTGCAGTCTGCCCCATGGATCAGATCGCCATGATTGAAGACATCTTAGGGCGACCCGTCAAGGTACGCCATGTGCCCGTCGAGCTGCTAAAACTTATTGTTGTGGGGCTCAAAGGGCTGGGGAGGATTCATTCGGGGGCAGCAAAGAAAGCGGACTACGCCCGCATTGGTCTTTACTACGCCACGGAATCCATGCTGGCCTGGGACCCCGATCACAAGCAGTATTCAGAGGACCTCACACCAAGCTTTGGCAGGCAGACTCTTTTTGAACACTACCGTCAAATTTTAACTAGGGACCCTGCATAATCACGCTTTGATACCCAAGCGCCCCTCGCCTTCATGCCCATTACCCACCTTTCTCTTGCTCTTGGCGTGATGGCGATTTGGGGAGCAAACTTTGTGGCTATGCGTTGGGGTCTTGATGAGATCACGCCCCTCACCTTCGCCTCTCTGCGCTTTTTTCTTGTCTCACTGCCACTCATCTTCTTTATACCCAGGCCCTCTATACCTCTACGGCTTCTGATTGGCTATGGGCTCACAGCCTTCAGCATGCAGTTTGGCTTTATTTTTCTTGCTGTCTGGCTCGGTATGCCTGTAGGACTCGTGTCACTGGTGGTACAAAGCCAGGTCTTCTTCACCCTTCTTCTTGCGCTTCTCATTCATCAGGTTCGGCCGACGGTGGGTCAGGTATTTGGGGTAAGCCTTGGAGCCAGCGGCATTGCATGGGTAGGGTTTGACCTTGGGCAAAGCATGCCACTTATCGCCTTTGGCGCAACACTTCTTGCTGCCCTGGGCTGGAGTGTTGGCAACACATTTATTAAATCCATGGGGCCTGTCTCTGCGCTTCCTCTGGTAATCTGGGCATCGCTCGTTTCGGCCCTCTCTCTTGCTCCTCTGTCTTTTGTTCTGGAAGGTGTCGCCCCGTGGCAGCGAGCAGCAGATCTACTCTTAGCCGGTGACACCGTGTTCTGGGGAAGCCTTCTTTTTAACGCCATTGGTGCAAGTCTGCTCGGCTACGGTGGCTGGGCCTGGCTGCTGCGGCGCCACCCCGCACCTGTGGTGGCGCCCTTTACACTTCTTGTTCCTGTCTTTGGAATGGGCTCAGCGGCCCTACTGCTAAGCGAGGCCATAAGCCCAACGGCCTGGCCAGGGATCATCTTGGTATTCTTAGGGTTGGCCCTGACCCAGCTTCGCTACAAACGACGTCAGTAATCGCCCTGGTCATAACAGCCGTTAATGCTGCGGTCATCCACGAAGAAGGCTTCCACAACAATTGCTTTGAAAAGGACCACGGTTTGAACTACGACCTAATTGTTATTGGCGGAGGCTCGGGGGGTGTACGTGCGGCACGCATTGCTGCTGGCTATGGCGCCAAGGTTGCACTCATTGAGGAATACCGACTGGGTGGCACCTGCGTCATTCGCGGCTGCGTGCCCAAAAAGCTTATGGTCTATGCAAGCCGTTTTGCTATTGAGTTCGAGGAGTCACGGGGCTACGGCTGGATCATGGATGAGCTGCGCTTCGACTGGGCAACGCTTGTGAAGAATCGTGATCAAGAGGTCGACCGGCTTGAGAAGGTCTACCGAGGCAACCTTGAGAAATCCGGCGTTCACATTGTTGAAGGGCATGCCCGTCTGGTTGATGCCAACACGGTCTTTGTTGATGAAAAAGACAAGCTATCCGCCAAGACGCTTCTAATTGCCACAGGGGCTCAGCCTGTCACAGATACACGCGTCCGTGGGCACGAGCTGTGCATCGACTCCAATGAGTTTTTTAAACTTCCCACGCAGCCCAAACGCGTCGTCGTTCAGGGCTCGGGCTACATTGCATTAGAACTGGCCTGTGTATTGCACCACCTTGGATCCGAGGTACATCTTGTCTATCGAAGCGACTTGGTCTTACGTGGGTTTGACGAAGAACTTCGACACCAACTGACTGAAGAGCTCAAGCTCTCGGGCATGAGACTTCATCAGGGTCAGCTCATCGCCAATGTAACAAAGGGGCCTCAGGAGCTCGAGATTCGCCTTGATAATGGAATGGCGCTAAAGGCCGACGTGGTGCTGAAGGCCATTGGCCGCAAACCAAATACCGAAAACCTTGGTCTTGAAGAGCTTGGCGTTGAATTGAACGACCAGGGCGCCATTGCCGTGAATGAGTGGTCTCAGACCAATCTCCCTAACGTCTACGCCGTTGGCGACGTAACCAACAGGGTGAACCTAACCCCTATGGCCATTCGTGAGGGGCATGCCTTTGCCGATAATGTCTTCGGAGGCAAGGCCATCACTGTTAACCATGGCCTGGTACCCACCGCTGTTTTTACAACCCCCGAACTAGGTACCGTGGGCCTCACTGAAGAACAGGCTCTTGCCCTTTACCCAAGGCTTGATATCTATAAGTCCAGCTTTCGACCCCTAAAGGCAACCGTCTCGGGCCACACCTCGCGCACCTTCTTTAAACTCTTGGTGAATCGAGATAACGACGAAATCGTGGGCTTTCATAGCATTGGCCCGGATACCGGTGAGATGTCTCAGCTTATTGGCATTGCCCTTCAAATGAAGGCAACCAAGGCTGCCTTTGACGCAACCCTTGCCGTGCATCCAACCGCTGCCGAAGAGCTCGTGACCATGCGCAGCCCAAGTATGCAACACGGCCTTTAGCCCGCATCAAACTGGTCGGGCTTGAGCCCCCGAATGGGTGCATAAAAGGCCTTCACCGTGGCCATATCCACCTCAATATCACCGGTGACCTCTAGACAAGGGCCAAAGCCTGCTTCCTTCTTGGCATGATCCATGTAGGCCATGATGATGGGAACCTGAGCACCCTGAGCAATGTAATAAAAACCTGTTTTCCACTCGCGCACTTTGCGTCGTGTGCCCTCGGGGGGAATCATCAGAAACAACCTACCCTCGGTCTGCTTAAAGCAGTCCACCGCCGCCGACACCAACTGCCCAGACCGACTGCGGTCGACACCAATGCCACCGAGCCAACGCATAATCCCTTTAAATGGAAATCCAAATAAACTCGCCTTCCCAAGCCAGTGAGCCTGGAGTCCCAAACCAAAACCGGCCATAAGGCTATAAGGAAGATCCCAATTGCTGGTGTGCGGGGCTGCAATAACAACAGCCTTCTTCATATGGTCTGGAATCGAGCCGTGAAGACGCCAGCCGAGCATGCGAAGGCAGAGCTTTGAACCAAACCGAAGGATGGGGGTTACAACGGGGGTATTAAATACCGTGAGCGAAGCAGGACGAAAAACGCTAACGACGGGTTCTGAGTTCACATGAGCCGCCGCAAACGGAGTGGAAAACGTCTTGCCCTAGGAATCTATGAAAGTCAGTGCTCAAGCAGAAACAATACGCAACTAGGAAAACACAACACGCGCTTTGAGCGCCTCAAGCGTAACCGATGGGTCTTTAAGGCTTTCAGCCCCGCCCGCCGAGCCTACGAACACTCCACTGCCCGCAACGGGCGGAAGGGTATCGAGCTTAAAGCGCTTGGTATCGGGCTTGGCCCGAATAAAACAGGCCTCATCGAAAAACAAAAAGTCACCGTCGCGCCCGACCTCGTCGCTATCCACACTGTCCTGACCAATGGCTTTCTTAATGGCTTCAAGCCCGTTGTCGATTTCGATCTCTTCAATGGAGGCTTTTTCCGGATTTATAAAGTAAGCACGAGGCATAGAACAGACAACCTTTTCTAAAAATTCATTTCATTAACGAGGTCTGACTTTACTATAAACCCACTAGCCTCTTTCCGACGACTGCGCATCCGGTTCGTGCTTCTCCTTGGGCTCAAAAGGAAACGCCGAGCCAGACTCACCCGGCTTGGCAGGAATTCGCAGAGATAAAAGCATTGTTACAGCCAGCGTTGTCACTGTGAAGCCTAAGGACCAGACGATGGGAATCTTGTAAATATCGATGAGCAGCATCTTCACACCAATAAAAACAAGAACAATGGCAAGGCCGTAAGAAAGAAGGTGGAACTTCTCATGCACACCCGCAAGAACAAAATACATGGCACGCAGACCAAGAATGGCAAATACGTTTGATGTCAGCACAATGAAGGGGTCGCGGGTGATGGCAAAAATGGCAGGGATGGAATCCACCGCAAAAATAACGTCAACAACACCAATGAGTGCAATCACAACAAACAAAGGCGTTGCCATTTTCACGCCATTGACAACCGTGAAAAACTTCTCGCCATCGTAATGCGGCGAGATTTTCATGCGCCGCTTCACCCAAAGCAGTGCGGGATTGTTTTCAAGGTCGGGCTCTTGGCCAGCAGCCCACCACATCTTGAAGCCCGTGTAGACAAGGAAGGCGCCAAAGACATACATAATCCAGTGAAACTGAGAAATCAGCCATGCTCCAACAAGGATCATAACTGCACGCAGGATCCACGCACCAAGGATGCCGATCATGAGCACGCGTTTCTGGTACTCAGGTGGAACTGCAAAGTAATTGAAAAGCAGAAGAAAAACGAAGATGTTGTCGACTGCTAGAGCAACCTCTACCAGGTAACCAGTTATAAACTCCAGCGCCTTAGCATTTGCAAATTCTCGCGTCGCTTGGTCTTCAGCAACCCCTCCAAGAAGCCACCATAACCAAGCAACAAAAATAAGAGAGACCAACACCCAAATAAACCACCAGATGCTCGCCTCTCTTATGCTGACCGTGTGCGCTCCTTGTCGATTGAGAGCAAGAAAATCAACCGCAAGCGCCGCAATAACAAAAAGGGCAAAGAGAGACCAGAGTAGGGGAGTACCGATTGAGACCATGACATTGGAGCCTTTATCCCAGGGCTGGCAAGCCCTAAGCAACGTAGAAGGATCCTCGTCAGTCTTGCCGCCCAAGACGCACGTTGCTTAGAACGATCTTGGTCTGAACTGCCGGATTTCGTGGCCTGCCAAGTCCACGAAAACGTATTGACGACAGATCAGCAAAGCCCGACCAAGTCGGGCAATGTCAGCTACTCCCTTTAAGAGGCTTTTGAATTGGACCAGAAGCTCGGATGAGCGTCAAACGCAAGGGCCTAAGCACGGAACTTAAGACCCCCCTAAGAACCCTGCGTGGCTGGCGATCGCAGGTGTCAACGGCAGGCCCCTTCTAGTGTGGATTCTGACTTTGCAATAGGGATAGATGGGCCACAAGCTCCGCCTCAAGTATGGCCAAAACGGAATCATCCCCAAAGGTTTTGGGATGAAAATCACCGTCCTTTTCAACTGGGTTGGGCGAAGGCTGAAAGCTGCAAAGGTTAAAACCTGTTCTCCGATCAATGACATCAAGCATCATGAGCGACAGGGAGGTGTCTTCTAGCAAAGTTTTTTCTGACAAACCCGAGGCGTAAGAAAACTTCAGCTCAAACCGATCGAGCTTAGCAGTAAAACTGCGTCCTGCAGCCAAAATAAGTTTTTGGTGAAGGCTTTCGTCGGCAGCCACAATTTCTTGAAGGTAATGGGGTATACCTCGCTTCAGAAATTGTTCTTGCAACAAAGGCTTTCGTAGCCAGAAGCCGACGACCATGGCCAACAAGACCAAAGCCAATGAAAGCAAGGGATAGTCAGGATAAACATAGAAAGATACAACCAAAAGACCAGCGCCAATTACCAGTCCACGCCCAAGCGGTCCTAACATGCACCTAAACCCTCTCATCTTGCTATATTTTCTAGGCCAAGCCACGCACGGACTTGCAACGATCCAACGCTAAAGTCTTTCTCGTAACTTTGCCTCACAACCAAATGAACTCGATATTCGACTTCGCAAAGCAACAAGTTTCCCACTATAGTAGTTAAACAAGCTCTTTTTTAACTTTTGTATATAAAACACTTAAACAGCAAATTAATGTTCAGGAGATGTAAATATGGCAAAGGCATATTGGGTGACGACGTACCGCAAAATTCACGATCCTAAGGCAATGGCAGATTATGCGGCTTTAGCGGGCCCAGCAATCGCTGCGGCCGGGGGAAGGTTTTTAATACGTGGGTTACCTTTCCAAGTCTATGAATCGGGACTCATGGAAAGAACGGTGGTTGTTGAGTTCCCAGACCTTAAAACAGCACTCGATACCCATGAAGGAGCAGCGTACCAAGAGGCCTTAAAGGTTATGGGCGACGCAGCAGAGCGAGATATGCGTGTTGTGGAAGGCTATGAGGGTTAGATATGGTCATGACGCCGGCAGAGAGAAGCTCGTTCAGCGCCATTGTTGATCGACCCAAGCTTAAGTTACCTCAGGGCAATCGAATTGTCGTATGGACAATTGTCAACCTTGAGTTCTGGGACATTCAAAAGCCAATGGCCCGGCAGGTTATACCTGCCCCCACAGGCGCAAGCCTCTTGCCCGATGTACCCAACTGGAGTTGGCATGAATATGGAATGCGCGTGGGATTTTGGCGATTCCATAAGCTCTATGAACGTTTAGGCATAAAGCCAACGCTTTCAATTAATGCAAAAGTTTGTCAAGAGTATCCTCGAGTTGCTCAGGCATGCAGAGACTCCGGTTGGGAGTTCATGGGCCACAGTTATCAGCAAGGACCCATTCATAAAGAAGAAGATCAGGCCGGGATGATTCGGAAATCTCTTGATGTCATCCAAGAATTTACTGGGAAGCGCCCCGTGGGATGGCTTGGCCCCGGATTAACGCAGACTCTCGAGACACCTGACTACCTGACACAAGAAGGTATTCAATACATTGGGGACTGGGTCTACGACGATGAACCCACTGAAATCCAAACAAAGAATGGGCCCTTAATTACTTTGCCTTACAGCATCGAGACCAACGACATCCCGGTCATGGCCGTCCAGTATCACGAGGCGGCCTATTGGACTCAAAAATGTATAGATTCCTTTGATTGCCTTTATCAAGAGGGAGAAGACCGGGCAAAAATTTTAGCAATCGCGATACACCCCTACATATCGGGACAGCCATTTCGTATTAAGTACCTCGAAAAAGTGTATAACTACATCGCCCAGTTTGATGGCGTTTTGCACTGGAATGGCGAACAGATTCTGGATTGGTACAAAGACGCTAAGAGAGCGACATAAGCAAATAAACGAGGGAAAATTCATGTCTAGACCTTCCATTCCTAAGACGATGTTGGCAGCTTGGTACGAGACACAAGGTCCTTCACAGGAAGTCATTCAATTTGGGGAGATGTCTGTTCCTGAACCACTGGCCAATGATGTCCTCGTTCGCCTTCATTACTCCTGCATTAATCCATCGGACATAAAACGCAGAAATGGTTTCCGTGGTCAACCGCATGCCTTTCCTCGTATCATTCCCAACAGCGATGGTGCCGGCGAAATATGCGCGGTTGGCAAAGACGTACCAATTAGTCGTATAGGCGAATCTGTCTGGGTCTTCAATGCCCAATGGAGGAGAGCTCTGGGCACCACAGCTCAATACGTCTGTATTCCGTCAAGCCTTGCAGTCCCGATCAGCAGTAGCGTCGATAAACGTATCGCAGCAAGCCTAGGAATACCCGCATTAACTGCACACAGAGCCTTATTTTCTGACGGCGACATTAAAAATCAAACCATACTCGTCACAGGTGGCGCTGGCTCAGTCGGAAACTGCGCCATTCAGTTAGCCAAATGGGCAGGCGCAAGGGTCTTCGCCACAGTAAGCTCAAAAGAAAAAGCAGAGCACGCAATCCGAGCTGGGGCCGATATGGTTTTCAACTATCAAACGCAAAACACAGCCAAAGAAATATTGGCAGCCACACAAAACGAGGGAGTCCATCGAATTGTCGAAGTTGCCTTTGGAGAGAACCTTGCCCAAACTATTTCGGTACTTGCAAAGCATGGGGTTATAAGCGCATATGCGAGCGACAAGCTGCCTGAGCCTTCATTACCTTTTTATGATTTTATGCTCAAAAACCAAGTTTTAAGATGGGTATTTATGTATGAATTAAAGGATGAAGATCTTTCTAGGGCTTTAAGCGATATTTCAACTTGGGTGAATGAAGCGGAGCCGTACCCCTTTATCGACTCTGTCTGGCCTATTGACCAAGTCGTTCAAGCGCATCAGCGCTTAGAAAGCGGTCAGGCAGTAGGTAACGTATTAATTGAAACGACATAGTTAGGTGCGCCTATGGCTCTTATAAACATAAACGGTAAGTGTCACTGCGGTGGAGTCACATTTAAAGCGCGTATTGACCCTAAAAAGGTCATGGCTTGCCATTGTGAGGACTGTCAAATCCTCTCCGGTGCTCCCTTTCGTGCGGGTGTTCCAACGACCTTAGAAAACTTCTCCTTGCATGGAGAAGTTAAGTCTTATGTCAAAGTTTCTCAAAGTGGTAACCGACGCGCTCAGGTGTTTTGTGGAACCTGTGCAACCCCCCTTTTCTCAAAGGCGGAGTCCAATGCCACCAGCGTTATGATCCGCCTTGGTTGCGTCTCAGAGCGGGAGCAACTCAAGCCTATGCTAAACATATGGGCAAGGTCCTCGATTAGTTGGCTGAACGAATTGAACAACACACCAAAATCCGAGCAACAGGAAATTTACTTTAAGGCTGAAGACGCTTAAGAGAACAAGCAATTAGCGACATGATTACCTTGCACGTTGAAAGACCGCGATACCAATTACAATTAATAAAAATGCAAGCCCGTGGTAAAGCTCTGGCTTTTCATTAAGAAAAACTGCTGAAAAAAGAGCAGCTAAAAGTGGCGTTAGGTTCACTACAACCCCGGCAAAGCTGGGACCCACCCTCTGAACTGCAAGGCCCCAGGCACGAAAGGCGACGATCCCCGGGAAAATAGCGACATAAACGAGAGCTGCAATGAGGGTAGGACCCCATTCCAACTTATAAGTCCAAGCGTCCAAAGAAAGCCACCAGTCAATTACTGCAAAAATAAAAGACGAGATGGCTCCAAAACCAATCTGAATAGCTAAAAAGGCAACCCAGTGAGACCGAATTTTTTCCACCATCGATAGTTGAGGGTCCGGCCGCGCAAGCATCCAACTATAAAAAGTCCAACTTAAAGCAGCAACCAGCATAAGAAGATCACCCACAACAAGCTCTAGGGCGAGTAATGCAAATAAATCTCCCCTGCTGATAACCACGAGCACACCTAGAACAGACAATAAGACTCCCATCAGCGCAACCAAACGGAAATGAACGCCATAAACAAACCGTCCAACTAACAACATAAATACCGGCATAGATGAAGCGACAAGCGTCACATTGATTGGGCTAGAACTTACTAAAGCCATGTACTGCAAAGCGTTATAAGACGCTATACCTAGAAAGCCCAACACGAAAAATCTCAAGAAAGATCGCCAACAAAACGAAATATCCTTGAGCTCTCTGTAGCAAAAGGGAAGAAGAATAAGAAATGCTATTGCCCATCGACCAAAATTGAACGCGAGAGGTGGTATGACTCCAACCACAAGCCGACCCACAATAGCATTGCCCGCCCAAAAAACAGGCGGCAGCATGAGCAAAAAGGAGGTCTGAACAAAATCAAACCTGGACGAAGAAACTCTCATGCTAGATGACGTAACGACCCTCTAGAAATCACTCCTACCCAGTATATCCAAAGCAACTCAGATCACCGAGGACTCATCAAGCCTTTTCAACCTCTCGAGGCACCCCCTTAACTCCCCCTCCAGGGTAGTTAAAAGGATGTCATCTTCAAGGACAAGTTCTTATCCTCTGAAAAGGATTTCTCAGACAGCCCCGAAGCGTAGGAAAACTTGAGCTCGAACCGATCAAGATCGACTGCTAAGCGCCTTTCCTTCGATCGAAGATTTTTTTCGTGGATGCTCGAGTCGTTGTCGACAACCTGCTGCAAATACCCAGGGATATTTTTTATCAGGAAGGGCTCCTATAGGATAGGTTTCCGAAGCTGGAATCCCACGACCATTGAGAACAGCACCAGTCCCGGAGACAACTGAGGTGGTCTGGATAAACATAGAAGGGGAACGTAAATAGCCCAAGCACTAAACCCCTGCCAAGAGGACCCAGCATTAACTAACCGGCCTACTCTAAAGAAATGGCTGCTTGCAGAGGCTCTCGTAGGACGAACATAGTCCTCGAGAACCCTTGTGCAAGTCCCTTAATCTAGGGCTTCAGGTAAACGAAACCTTCTTTTGCCTGCAATGTGGCGATTTCAGCGACACCTGAAGGCACGATGATCGCATCGGGTGAGAGAAGCGCTGTATCGAGCTTACGGGACTTAAACGTGTTTGCGCACGCCCGGAATTCGACACCACGAGCCTTCAAAGTCTGCATCGTTGCGTCAAAGGGGTTGCCCTTGGGATCTTTGGCGCCGTCGAGCATGAAGTCAATGCCCTTGCTATGCCCAACCACAACCACCTTTGCCTTCGGAGATGCATTAAGGAGGTTAGCAACATTTCTGAGTACCGCGGGCGCCTTGTCAGTGCCCTCGTTAATGTGAACTACAACCTTCTCGGAACCACCAGCCGTCATGGAGGCGCACCCTGGTAAAACCACGGCTGCTGCCATAAAAACGCCTGTGAATAAAACTCTTCTTACGAGCCCTGTTGCGGTCATGGTTGTCTCCCTTACGCTTTTATTTGATTTTTCACTACTTAAAAGCAAGTTTTTTGTAGAAACCGGCTCTTAAGCTCCACAGAAAGTTTACCACCATGAACAAGACAAACAAAAGATAAGCCTCTAGGTCTTACCTATGCCAGATACATGCGATGCTCAAACGCTTGTCCTCACCTCTTGAGTTTTCCTTGGACAAAAAGCAACGACTTCTTCTGAGCGTAAGTGGATTCTCCTGACGTGACCGACTGAAGTAACGCACGCCCGTACTGACAAACATCTGCATCCGGCAAATTCGAGTACTTTTGTCCCGTTAATACATAGCCAAGTAAACGCAGATCGGTCCTCATAAGTTTGAAGACTAAAGATTGATACTCCCCCTTTATTTTCTCGATTTCCTCATCAGGAAGCACCTGGCCCTCGGTCTGCCCCCCAACAAAAAGCTTAAGTGCCTTCGCCCTTAAAGCAAAGTAACTTTCAAAATCCTTAGGTGGAAGAGAAGAGGCCAGCGCAAGAAACGATCGTCCCTTGCCATCTTGATCAGGCGGCTTTTTTCGGAAAAGCTGAGCACACTCGAAGGCCGTGGCTGCATCAACAATCTTTAGGGTCAGCTTCGAGACGGTAAACGCATCCAAGGCGTTAAGTGTTGAAAACGTCTTTTCACGGCGCTCATCAAGTAATTGAATTGCTCTACGCGCTACAAGCGCTTCATTCTTTTCAGAATGTTTGCCATTCGAACTTGCAGGTCCGGCCATATCACTTGAATCGGATAGGCCAGAGCCCTCTCTCATAGCAAGCAGCCAGGCTTCTTCAACGACCTGATCACCCCAGGATCTTACGGTCTGATCGTATTCGCTTGATAACGCCAAACTTGAAATTGCCAACTCAATCTCCTGTTTGAACGCTTCCGCATAGGCTTTCTTTGAAACGTCAGAGGCAAACACTGACCACTGGAGCACACTGAGACTCAGCCCCAAAGCAAAACTAACAAAAGGCAAAGACCATAAATGAAGGGGGGCTTGTTTCTTCAACCAACCACTCCTGCTGACGCAGCGTGTCGATGCGTTATGCCTGGTCTTGAAAGGGTGCAACTGAGTGGGAACACTCTAAGTCATTGATTTATGGCTCCCCGACCTGGGCTCGAACCAGGGACCTGCGGATTAACAGCGCTCGCGGCTAGAAGATTCGTTAAACAAAACATACGGTTACAAGCGCTTCATTCTTTTCAGAATGTTTGCCATTCGAACTTGCAGGTCCGGCCATATCACTTGAATCGGATAGGCCAGAGCCCTCTCTCATAGCAAGCAGC
>Ga0181607_10003404_pt1 | contig 13836 bp, 14 predicted proteins | sample 041ome_9_FD_132420 | JGI IMG/M metagenome (GOLD analysis project Ga0181607, IMG submission 132420) | Coastal salt marsh microbial communities from the Groves Creek Marsh, Skidaway Island, Georgia - 041413US metaG (megahit assembly) | ecosystem: Environmental > Aquatic > Marine > Intertidal zone...
CACATGGAGCAACCTGGCTCACGCCATTCCCAACCGGCTTCGATCAGGATCTTATCCAGCCCTTCGGCTTCGGCCTGTTCTTTGACCAGACCGGAACCAGGCACGGCCAGCGCCTTAACCCCTTCGGCGACCTTGCGGCCCTTGGAGACCGCGGCGGCGGCACGGAAGTCTTCGATGCGGCCGTTGGTGCACGACCCGACGAACACCGTGTCGATCTTGATGTCGGTGATCTTCATGCCCGGCGTCAGGCCCATGTAGTCGAGCGCCATCTGCGCCGACTCACGTTTGGCTTCGTTTTCGAAGCTTTCCAGTGTCGGCACGATACCGTTGATCGGCGCGACGTCTTCCGGGCTGGTGCCCCAGGTGACCTGCGGCACGATTTCCGACACGTCCAGTTCGACTTCCTTGTCGTAGCTGGAGCCTTCGTCGGACGGCAGCGTCTTCCAGTAGTTGACGGCAGCTTCCCAGGCGGCACCCTTCGGCGCCATCGGACGGCCCTTCAGATATTCGAAGGTCTTTTCGTCGGGCGCCACCAGACCGGCGCGGGCACCGCCCTCGATGGTCATGTTGCAGACCGTCATGCGGCCTTCCATGGACAGATCGCGCATCGCCTGACCGGCGTACTCGATGACGTAGCCGGTACCGCCGGCGGTGCCGATCTTTCCGATGATGGCGAGGATCAGGTCCTTGGCGGTGCAGCCTTCCGGCAGCGCACCGTTGACCGTGATGCGCATGTTCATGAGCGGGCTCTGCAGCAAAGTCTGCGTCGCCATGACGTGCTCGACTTCCGAGGTGCCGATGCCGAACGCCAGCGCGCCGAAGGCGCCGTGCGTCGCGGTGTGGCTGTCGCCGCAAACGATGGTCGTGCCCGGCAGGGTGAAGCCCTGTTCCGGGCCGATGACGTGAACGATGCCCTGGCGGATGTCCATGACGTCGAACAGCTGAACACCGAAGTCCTTGCAGTTCTGCTGCAGGGTTTCGATCTGAATGCGGCTTTCGTCATCGACGATCTTGCCGCCGCGCTCGGTCGTCGACACGTTGTGATCGGGCACGGCCAGCGTCAGGTCCGGGCGGCGCAATTTGCGGCCGGCCAGTTTCAGACCTTCGAACGCCTGCGGGCTGGTCACTTCGTGTACGAGATGCCGGTCGATGTAGAGCAGGCACGTCCCATCGTCCTGCACATTCACCAGGTGATTATTCCAGATCTTATCGAACAGCGTCTGCGGCTTAGCCATCGTTTCCTCTCCACAAAACAGAACGGCCGGCCCTTTACGGGCCGCGGTTCAACTGGTTCGGCGCCCGGACCCGAGCCCGGACGCCGTCCGGTCTTATTCCTCGGTCTTGGCCTCTTTGGCGGCACGGGCCTGGGCGTCGCGGGCGCGCTTTTCTTGCTGCGCGACACGCTTTTCCTCGGCCGTCACCTTGGCGGCGTAACCGTCGGTCTTCTCGGCGATACGTGCCGACTTACCCTGGCGGCCACGCAGATAATATAGTTTCGCGCGGCGGACGTCGCCACGGCGCACCACGTCGATGCTGGCGATGTTCGGCGAAAACACCGGGAATACACGCTCCACACCTTCACCGTAAGAGATCTTACGGACCGTGAACGATTCCTGGATGCCGCTGCCGCCACGGGCGATGCACACACCTTCGAACGCCTGAACACGCTCGCGCGTGCCTTCGACGACCTTCACGTTGACGCGAACGGTGTCACCCGGAGCAAATTCCGGAACGGCACGCTCGGCGGCGAGACGGTCCATCTGCTCCTTATCGAGTTGGTCAATGATGTTCATATCTATGGTTCCTTCTTGGCTCAAATATTGCCGCGCCCATAGCGTTCCCACAAGTCGGGACGCCGCTGACGCGTAATTTCCTCGGCCTGGGCAAGTCGCCAGGCACGAACGTTCTCGTGATGACCGGACAAAAGAACGTCCGGGACGGCCCGTCCGCGCCAGTCGCGCGGCCGGGTGTATTGCGGGTATTCCAAAAGACCAGTTTCGAAGCTTTCTTCGTCGAGGGACTGTTCCGCGCCGATAACGCCCGGCAGCAGACGAACGCAGGCGTCGATCAACGCCATGGCCGCCAGTTCTCCGCCGGAAAGCACAAAATCGCCGAGCGAGATTTCCTCGCCGGGATAGGCTTCCATGACGCGCTGGTCGATGCCTTCGAAGCGTCCGCAAACGGCGATCAGGCCCGGCCCACCGGCAAGGCGGTGTGCGGTTTCCTGATCCAGCGGCTTACCGCGCGGTGTAAGGTACACCAGCGGCAAATCGGCGGCGTCTTCGCGGGCCGCCTCAATCGCACGACCGACGACATCGGGACGCATGACCATGCCCGGGCCACCGCCGAAGGGCACGTCGTCGACACTCGCGTGCTTGTCCTCGGCATAGGCGCGGATATCGACGGCATCCAAGGACCACACGCCACGCGACAGCGCCTGCCCCAAAAGGGACACGCCGAGCGGCCCCGGCACCATGTCCGGGAAGATGGTCAGCACGCGGGCGCGCCACATCTTATTTTGCTCTGTCTCGTTCACGTCGTCTCGTCCTCTTCCTCACCGTCTTCCGGTTCGGCGTCTTCCAACAGTCCTTCAGGTGGATCGATCGTTACTTTGCCTGCGGCCAGATCGACTTCGGGTACAGCTTCCTTGGTGAAAGGCACCATCAGTCCATCGTTCAGTTCCAGGACCGGTCCGGCGCCAAAGTCAAAGACACCGCGAACCTTACCCAGTTCCTCGCCGTTCACCGTCATCGCCATCAGATCTTCAAGGTCCGCGTGGTAGAACTCGTCGTCCTCGGGCTCGGGCAGTTGATCGCGGGAAACGAAAAGTTCCGTCCGCTTCAATGCCTCCGCCGCGTTGCGGTCTTCGACCCCTTTGATTCTCGCCAGCACCAGACCCTTCTGATTACCGACGACCCGAAGGTCGAATTGCCTCTCGCCGGTCTTGTCGAAGACGGGGCCGTAAGCGGCGACGTCTTCCGGGACCTCGGTAAAGCTCTTGATGCGAACTTCACCTTTGATGCCCCTAGCGCCGGTGATCACACCGACGCGGACCGAACCTTGCGAACGCGGGTTCATGACGGCTCAAGCAAATGCCCGATCAGTCCTCCTTCTTTTCTTCCTCGGCAGCTTCCTCAGCGGGAGCTTCCTCAGCAGTAGCTTCTTCAGCCGGGGCTTCCTCGGCAGTAGCTTCTTCAGCCGGAGCTTCGGCAGCGGCTTCCTCGGCCGGGGCTTCTTCTTCCGGCGCAGCAGCGGCGGCAGCGGCAGCTTCCTCGGCAGCCTTGGCTTTCTCTTCTGCTTCCTTCATACGCTCCTGAGCTTTCGCCTTCGGCTTGTCCTTCTTGGTCTGCTCGTGGATCGCCGGCTTGTCGCCCATGCCCGCATCGGCCAGGAAACGCGCAACGCGGTCCGACGGCTGTGCGCCGACGCCGAGCCAATACTGGATACGATCGGCGTCAAGCTTGACGCGGTCCGTGGCATCCTTGGCCAGCATCGGGTTGTAGGAACCGACGCGCTCGATGAAGCGGCCGTCACGTGCGCGGCGCGAGTCCGCAACAACGATACGGTAGTAGGGGCGTTTTTTCGCACCACCCCGGGAAAGTCTAATCGTCAATGCCATGTGTCGTTTTCGTCCTTTGTACCTAGTGTTTCTTAGTCGGTTACGTCGACGCCCTTCATAGAAAAGAGCGTTATCTCATGCCGGGCGGCAGGCCGCCGCCCATCGGCGGAAAACCGCCGCCGGGCATGCCGCGAAGCATGCCCTTCTTGCCCATTTTGCCGGCCTTCTTCATGAAGTCCGCCATCTGCTTGTGCTGCTTGAGCACGCGGTTCACTTCCTGCACCGAGGTGCCGGAACCGGTGGCGATGCGCCGGCGGCGTGAACCGTTCAAAATCTTCGGATTGCGGCGCTCTTTCGGCGTCATCGACATGATGATCGCTTCCTGTCGCGCCAGCATCTTGTCGTCCATGTTGGCGCCGGCCATCTGCTGCTTCACCTTCTGCGCCCCCGGCAGCATGCCGAGAATGCCTTCGAGCGAACCCATCTGGCGGATTTTCGCAAACTGTGCGGCCATGTCCTCGAGCGTGAACTGGCCCTTCATCATCTTCTTGGCGAGTTCTTCGGCTTCTTCGTCCTCGACGACCTGCTGCGCCTTCTCGACCAGGCCGACGACGTCGCCCATGCCGAGGATCGAGCCGGCGATCCGGCGCGCATCGAAGGCGTCGAGCGCATCCATCTTTTCGCCGGTACCCAGCAGCTTGATCGGCTTGCCGGTCACCGAGCGCATGGACAGTGCCGCACCGCCGCGCGCATCGCCGTCGACGCGGGTCAGCACGATGCCGGTGATACCGACCTTGTTATCGAATTCACTCGCCAGATTGACCGCGTCCTGACCGGTCATGGCGTCGACCACCAGCAGCGTTTCCGCCGGCTTAGCGACGTCACGGACCTGTGCGACTTCGGCCATCAGTTCCTGATCGATGGCGAGGCGGCCCGCCGTATCCAGAATGACCACGTCGTAGCCTTCGGTGCGGCCCGTCTGCATGGCGCGCTTGGCGATTGCCACCGGCTGTTCGCCGAACACCGGCTGCAGCACTTCGACCATGGTCTGCGTGCCCAACTGCTGCAGCTGCTGCTGCGCCGCCGGGCGATAGACGTCCAAAGACGCCATCAGAACTTTTTTCTTTTCGCGGTCTTTGAGGCGCAGCGCGATCTTGGCCGACGTGGTGGTCTTACCGGACCCCTGGAGGCCGACCATCAGGATCGCCGCCGGCGGCGTCACATCTATATTAAGAGCCTGCGGGATTTCGCCGCCCAGCATTTCGACCAGATGATCGTGGACGATCTTGACGACCTGCTGACCCGGCTGGATCGAGCGCAGGACTTCCTGGCCGACCGCCTTTTCGCGGACACCGTCGACGAATTCCTTAACGACCGGCAGTGCCACGTCGCCTTCCAGAAGGGCAACGCGGATTTCGCGCAGCGCCGCATCGACGTCGGCTTCCTTCAGCGCGCCGCGCTTGGTGAGCCCGTCGAAAATCCCGGTCAGCTTCTGTTGCAGGCCTTCGAACATGCCTAAATCCGTCTCCTATCCGGCAATTGCTTCACCCACGCAAAGAGATTTGCGCCGATGCGCGAAACTCGCGGATCAGCGGCGCCCCTCGAGGCGTGGGTTTCGAATTACCCTGAAAGCGCGCGGACATTAGTTTCCGGGGCTTCTCAAGTCAAGCCTGAAGCGGCTTCGAGCGCATAGTGTTGCACACGCTAGCCCATCACCGTCATCCCGGACGCGTAGCGATCCGGGATCCAACTCGCGGGTTACACCATAGGCCCCGGGTCTGTGCCCGGGGCGACGCTCACCCTAAAGATAGTATTATTATTTAAACATGATTATTAATACACATGCCACCGACCTATTCCGACCAGGACACTGCATTTCAGCTCGCCGCCAACTTGAGGCACGTCCGCGAGTCCCTGGGCCTCAACCGCGCGGGCCTCGCCAAGGCGAGCGGTATGGCGCCGGCGGATATCTATCGTCTGGAAACGGCGAACACGGTGTTTCGCGCCGACGACCTGCATAGATTGAGCGCAGCCATGGAGATCGCCCCCTCGCGCCTGTTCGCCGGCGTCACGCGCCGATTGTCGCCGATCGCAGGCGTTGCCGGCAGCCCCGAGACCCAGACACTCCTCGGTCTGTTCAAGGGGATCGCCAGCCGCAAGGTGCGCAACCGGCTGGTCCTTATCACCAGGCTGGCACAAGCCCGCCGCTAGGTTTTTCAGCTTTTCAGTGGACTTTGACCCGGCCCCGGACATATGTAAGGCGCCATGAACCAGGGTATGCCATTTCGGAAGATGCACGGGCTCGGCAACGACTTCGTCGTGATCGATGCGCGCACGCACGCCGTCAGCTTCGACGACGCCAGCGCCGCAAGGATTGCGGACCGGCGGACGGGCGTCGGCTGCGATCAGTTCATCGTGCTCGAACCGGCGCCCGAAGGGGACGCCGACGTCTTCATGCGGATCCGCAATAATGACGGCGGTGAAGTCGGCGCCTGCGGCAATGCAACGCGCTGCATCGCCGATCTGGTGATGCGCGAGAACGGCTCCGACAAAGCGGTCATTCAGACCCTGGCCGGCAATCTCAACACCTGGCGTGACGCCGGCGGACTGGTCTCCGTCGACATGGGTCCCGTGCACACCGGCTGGCAGGACATCCCGCTGGCGCGCGAGATGGACACCCTCAACCTCAATTATCAGTGCGGCGCGCTGCGCAACCCGGCGGCAGTCAACGTCGGCAACCCGCATGTCTCTTTCTTCGTCGAAGACGTGGATGTGGTGCTGCTGGACATCCTCGGACCGAAGATCGAAGTCGATCCTTTGTTTCCCGAGCGCACCAACGTGCAGATCGTTCAAGTTATCGGCAAAGACCGCATCCGTGTGCGCGTCTGGGAGCGTGGCGCCGGCATCACCCGGGCCAGCGGCTCCAGCGCCTGCGCCACCGCCGTCAACGCGCACCGGCGCGGCCTGACCGGCCCGAAGGTCGAAGTGGTGATGGACGGCGGCACGCTGATCGTCGAGCACACCGACGACAACCGCATTATCCAAACCGGCCCCTATGCGACCGCGTTCGAAGGCACAATCGATCCGGCGCTCATCGACGGGGGCAACCAATGAGCCTCCCCGAGATCATCACGCTCGGCTGCCGCCTCAACGCCTTCGAGAGCGAGGTTATGCGCGATCACGCCCAGGCGGCGGGTCTCAACGATGCGATCATCGTCAACACCTGCACGGTGACGCGCGAGGCCGAGCGCCAAGCGCGCCAGACCGTGCGCAAGCAGCGCCGCCTCAACCCGAACGCCAAAATCATCGTCACCGGTTGCGCCGCGCAGATGGACCCGGATGCCTTCGCTGCCATGCCCGAAGTCGATCACGTCATCGGCAACGGCGAAAAAATGAAGGCCGAGACCTTTATGCGCCTCGGCAACCATCCGCAGGTTCTGGTGAACGACATTATGTCGGTGAAGGAGACCGCCGGTCACCTCATCCAGGGTTTCGACGGCCGCGCCCGTGCCTTCGTTCAGGTGCAGCAGGGCTGCGATCACCGCTGCACGTTCTGCATCATCCCGTTCGCGCGCGGCGCCAACCGTTCGGTGCCGCTGGGTGCGATCGTCGAGCAGACGCGCACGCTCGTCGATGCCGGCTTCAAGGAAGTCGTGCTGACCGGCGTCGATATTTGTTCTTACGGCGACGACCTGCCGGGCCAACCGCGCCTCGGCGACGTCGCCCGCCGTCTGCTGAACCAGGTCCCGGCGCTGGACCGTCTCCGCCTCAGCTCGCTCGACCCCGCCGCCATGGACGACGGCCTGTTCGATCTGCTGGCCGACGAGCCGCGGCTGATGCCGCACCTTCATCTTAGCCTGCAGGCGATGGACGACATGGTCCTGAAACGCATGAAGCGCCGCCATCTGCGGGACGATGCGCTCGGCGTCGCCGAGCGTGCCCGCAAAGCGCGGCCGGACGTGGTGCTCGGCGCCGACCTGATCGCCGGCTTCCCGACAGAAACCGACGCCATGTTCGAAAACACGCTGTCCGCCGTCGCCGAGATGGGCCTGACGCACCTGCACGTGTTTCCCTATTCCGAACGCGACGGCACGCCCGCCGCAAAAATGCCCGCCGTCGAGGTCGCCGTCCGCAAGGAACGTGCGGCGCGTCTGCGCGATGCCGGCGACAAGGCACTGACCGACGCCATGATCGCCGCCGCCGGCTCCAAGGTCACGGTGCTGACGGAAAAAGAAGACACCGGTCGGTCCGAACACTTTTTGCCGGCGCGCATTACGGGCGGTGCCGAAGCCGGCGAGATCGTCACCGGCAACGTCACCGGCTTGAATGAGGGCGTCCTCGACGTACAGCGCGCGGCATGAGTTCAGACGGCGAAAAGGGTTGGCTCAGCCGGCTGCGGTCCGGCCTCGGCAAATCATCGGACAAACTGACCGGCGCCATCGGCGGCCTGTTCGGTGGCCGCAAGCTCGATCAGGCAGCGCTTGATGAGCTGGAAGAAGCCCTGATCGTCGCCGACATGGGACCGGTCACCGCCGCCAAACTCTCCATGGCCGTCGCCAAGAACCGCTTCGACAAGGAAGTCACGGACGCGGAAATCCGCGGCGCCTTGGCCGACGAGATCGCAGCGATCCTGGAGCCGGTCGCCCTGCCGCTGGAAATCGATCCCGCCCATAAGCCGCACGTGATTCTGGTCTGCGGCGTCAACGGCTCCGGCAAGACGACGACCATCGGCAAGCTCGCCAATCGCTTTAAGGGCGAAGGCAAGTCGGTGATGCTGGTCGCCGGCGACACCTTCCGCGCCGCCGCTGTCGAACAGCTGGGTATCTGGGGCGAGCGCAACGACTGTCCAGTGGTCTCTGGCGCACACGGTGCCGATGCGGCGGGTCTCGCCTTCGGGGCGCTGGAAAAAGCGCGTGCCGACGGCATCGACGTCATGCTGATCGACACCGCCGGACGGCTACAGAACCGCAAGGACCTGATGGCCGAACTGGAAAAGATCATCCGCGTCCTCAAGAAGCAGGACGAGACGGCGCCGCACACCACGCTACTGGTCATGGACAGCACCATCGGCCAGAACGCGCACAGCCAGGTCGAAACCTTCAAGGAAATGGTCAACGTGTCTGGCCTGGTGATGACCAAGCTCGACGGCTCGGCCCGCGGCGGCGTCGTCGTGGCGTTGGCCGAAAAGTTCGCGCTGCCGGTGCATGCCGTCGGCGTCGGCGAGGGCATCGACGATCTCCGCCCCTTCGAGGCCAAGGCATTTGCGCGGTCGTTGCTGGGGCTCGAGTAAGACACATCTTGTCATCCCCGCGAAGGCGGGGATCCAATCTCCAGAATTTGCATCTTTGGATTCCCGCCTTCGCGGGAATGACGCAAAGTAGTTCCGGTGCTAATCTCTGCGCACAACCAATCAAGGCCGTCCGGCCCATAGAACCTAGGGAGACATCCAAATGATCCATGAACTGCGCATCTATCACTGCTGCCCGGGCCGCTTGCCGGCGATCCTGGCGCGCTTCAACGACACCACGCTCGGTATCTGGGAGAAGCACGGTATCCGCCAGGTGGGTTTCTGGACCGTCGAGATCGGCGAGAACAACCACGACCTCTATTATCTGCTGGAATGGGAATCTCTGGCCGAGCGCGAAGAGAAATGGAACGCGTTCCAGGCCAACCCGGAATGGATCGAAAAGCGCGCCCAGTCCGAGAAAGCCGGGCCGATCCTGACCCACGTCACCAACTACTTCCTTAAGCCGACCAAGTTCTCGAAGATGCAGTAGAAGCCTACAACCAAGTTCAGGACGACGTGGTTTATTAAAGCGCCGCCACGGGCATATCGATGGGGCCTTCGGCGCGGCTATGGACGAACTGATCGACGTAGTCGTTGCCGCTTTCGAGAACGGTGTCGGCGGCACCTTCCCAGATAATATGGCCGTCGTGCAGCATGGCGATGCGGTCGCCGAGACGCTGCGCGCCCGCCATGTCGCTGTCGATAGAAATCGCCGTGCAGCCGAGCTGACGCACCAGATCCAGGATCATGTCGTTGATGACATTCGACATGATCGGATCGAGGCCTGCCGTCGGCTCGTCCAGCAACAAGAGTTCCGGATCGTCAAAGACCGCACGGGCGACGCCGACGCGTTTCTGCATGCCGCCTGAAAGTTCGGACGGCGACAGATCGGCAACGTGCGGGTCGAGACCGACCATCACCAACTTGTCGATGGCTTTGGCACGCGCCATGGTCCGGTCAAGGCTGCCGTCCTGTATGGAGCGGAAGGCGACGTTCTCCCAGGTCGTGAGACTGTCGAACAGACCGGAGCGTTGAAACAGCATGCCGGTCTTGGCGATGAAGGCATCACGCTCCTTGCCTTTGAGCGGCACGGTATCCTCGCCGGCGACGATCACCTTGCCGGCATCGGGGCGGATCAGCCCCAAAAGACATTTCAGCAATAGCGTCTTGCCCGAACCCGAGGTGCCGATCAGCACCATCGACTGGCCTTGCTCGACGCTCAGGTCCACCGATTCCAGCACATACTTGCCGGGAAAGTGTTTTCGCAGTCCGGCGATTTGCAGGAACGGCCGGTCGCTCACGGTTTCCGGACCCAGCCTTCGCTCGGTGACTGCACGATTTCGCCCGATGCTGCACGGTCGATGGCTTTCTGTCCGGCGAGCTTCTCGACGGCATCCAGCGGCGCCCCGTTTTTGCGGGCGATGTCGCGGTAGAGTTGGCGGCGCTGCAGATTGATGTCGTCGACCAACCGTTGCACGCCCGGTGCATCCTTGACGATGCCGATATATCCGTCGAGTTGTTCGCCGACGAGGCCTTGCGCCTTGGCATCGTTGAGGGACGTGACCTGTGCGTGTACCGGTCCCGTAGTAAGCAGCGTCAGCAACATCGTTGCAAGTGCTGCGGAAAGGAACGAACGGCGGTGAATGAGATTACGCATGGCGAGCGCTCCTAAAATAAGTTCGGGTTGCTCGACAGAGCCTTGTCGAGGTCGTTCTCGACCTTGACGCGGACCTCGTGTTCGATTTTGACGTTGAGATTGATGACGATAGGCTTATCCGGCGCCTCGACCTTCATGGTCGGCGTGCACGCCGCCAGACCGATCATCGTCGACAGAAATACCGGGATGATTGTCCGGCAGACAGGAAAAGAGCGGTACGACATCTGTCGTTCTCCGATCAATGGTTCCTCCTACCGATTTCCGGCCGACCCCTGCACGCGGTCACGAATGGAAGCCGGAAGCTCATTTAAAACGGTAGCGCTTCGCAGCAGGTCCCGCAAGACGCCGCTTAGATTGACGTTCAATTCAATGCGCTTGCCGTTGTAGAGATCGGGGTTCGAGCCCTTGATCTCGGCGCGGGCCTTGATCTCGCCATTCAGCGGGCCGTCGAGCGTCATATTGATATCCGTGAATTGAAAGTTCGCCAGCGCGTCGGCGAGAATCTCCGCCGAACTGCCCGATTGGCGCAACGCTTCGGCGGCGCCCTGGGCGCGGTAGCGGATGCTGCCGCCGCCGATGGAGCGAATCCGCGCCTGTTCAATGAACGGCTCACCGTCCTTGAAGATAACCGGCACGCGGCCTGTCAGCGTGCCGCGCGCTTCCAGGTCGGGGACGTCCATGAGACCGACCAAAGACGACGCATCCAGCCCATCCATATCGACACTGAGCGACGACGGCAGCTCATCGAGCGGTATCTTGATATTGGAGGCGCCGATGGTGCCGCCGGCAAATGGCCAGGTCAGACTATCGAGATGCATCGACAGGTCGCCAGGGAACCGCAGCCGCGCTTCGCCATTTACCAACGGCACGCCGGCATCGACAAGCGCGATCGTAAATATCTGCTGACCCTCGGCGCGCATCGTTATGAGATCGCTGAATTTTACCTGACCGGTGATCCCGGCGATGTCTGCCGACGTCGTGGCGAAGGACAAATTGTCGAGCGTGATACGGCCCGACGACGACTCGCGGGATTCGGTCCAGTCGGCCCGCCCCTCTGCTGTGATCGAGCCGGAAACGCCGGTGACGACGCCCCGCAAGATGGGGAATGCGGCGTGTGGCTGACGTCCGTCTTCGGCAAACGTCCACCCGGGAATCTTGAATTGGGCGCTGCCCCGTTTGTTGTCGAAGCGATGCCGGGCCTCGACGTTGGCTTGCAGGCCGCCGGGCAAAGACAACGTGCCCTCAACTTCACCTGGCGGCCGCTGAGGTCCGTTTTGGCGGCGACGGCCACCGGGGCGATCCGCTGAGGGCGCTGATGATCGACGATCTTAAAAGCGACTTTCGGTATCCGGATGCCGACGAGCTGAGCGCCCTTGCCGGCGATTTCGCCGGATGTTTGCACGTCGGCAACCGCGAGGTCCGGCCCTTCGACGCGAAGCGTTCCGCCGGTCGTCTCGAACCGCAGCCACCAAGTGTCCCGTGCCGGATCGTAGGCCGCATTGCCGTCGACGCGCGGCAGGGTGCCGGTGATTGGATAAGGCAGCGCACCGTCGGCGACGATCTCGGCGCTGCCGAGTGTCGCCACGGATTCGATGCGTTTCAAACCGCCATCCTCCAGCCTCGCCGTTACCATCGGGCCGCCGTCTGCGGGTGGGCACAGCTTGAACGGTTGCGGCCTGAGCGTCAGACCGTCATGGCGGATCGTCACCGCGTTGAAGTCGAAGCACCCCGGCGGATAGGCGCGGATGGCGTCGTTCGACACGTCGACCCGGCTTTGCGCATTGACACGGCCGCCGACGATCTCCGTGCCTTTGCCAAGGGCGCCGTTGATCCCGGCGGCAAAGGATGTGTCGACGGTCAGATCGCCGGAGGTGCCCGACAGCATCAGCGCTGCCTTTTCAACGGCGACTTCTAGCCCGCCGACCCGAAGCGGTTTCGGGTCTATCGCCAGTGTCATTTCCTCAATTAAGAAAGTCTGCTTTTCGTCCAGCCAAACCTTGCCGCTAAGGTCACCGGCGAGCGGCAAATGATCGTCGTACTGCCCCTCGATCCGCGCCGCCGCAACGACGGCACGGGCGCGGTCCAGCCCGCCCGCGACGAGCGTTTGGCCGGGCGGCGTGGTGATGTCGGCGGTGATGTGTTTGCGCACGCCGCCGGCGACAAATCCACCATCGACGGAAATGACCGACGGGCTGCTGGCGCGCCACCCGGCATTATCGACTGAGAGGTCGAGCCGGCCGTTGACCGTGGCATCGACACCGGTGTTCGGCGCGTCGATGCTCAGATGGTCCGCCTCGATCCAACCCTGCACGCCGGAGGAGACCTCGCCCTCGCGACCGTCGAGAATGGCACTGATGGCCTGAAAGTCTCCGCGCCGCCCGGATAGCTCGAAAGAGACAGCGCCGATCATGTCGATGGCACCGGGCAAATCGGCGGGGCCCCTGAGCCCGTCCGTTGCCGCGTCGCCCGAAATGTGGACGCGCGCATCCGGGTCCAGCACGTTGTCGGCGACGAGCGCGACCTGCGCCGACAGCCCGGTCCCATCGCCGCCGAGGACAAGGCCGATCTCGGCCCGGGTATCGGTCACGGTACCCGAGACATCCAGATTGCCGATCCGCTTACCGTCGACGCTGGCACCCCGCACCGTCAGCGTGCCGGCGCCATCCAGGGTATCGGGGAGCTTGCCGCCGATGCGGAGCGTGCCGGTCATTTCGGTGAACGCAATCCGCGCGTCACTGGCCGCATCGTCGATGACGACATCGAAGCCCATCTTTCCGTCTGCATCCAGGACACCGTTGAGCCGCCCCTTCATGCGCGCGTTCGGATGACGCAGATCGACCTTCGCCTCGACAGTCGTGCCCAGGCCGTCTGTAAACAGCACGCGCCCATCGAGGCTCGCCTCGACTTCGCCCCAAGGTGTATTCAGGATCAACTCACCGTCCCGGACCGTGACGGGACCGACGATCTTGATGCCGCCGCCCTCGTCCGACGACGGCGTTGATGACAAAAAGTCCAGTTGAATGCCGCCGGGCCCAAGGGTCATCGGCAGATGTGGTGCTTCGAGGGTGATACCGTCGATGCTGCCGTTGACCAATCTTCCGGGCGAATAGGCGACAATGACGCGGCGCGCGGCGACGCCCGTCGAGCCGCCCAGCGAGACATCGGCGATACCGATCTCGGTCAGGCCGAGTTTGGTGACCCTAAGGTCCGCCTCGGGAAAGCCGTGCGTCGCCAGCGCCCGCTCGACGAAGATCTCGGCGATCTTGGGTGCGATCAGATACCCGGCAACAAGCACGGCGATCAGACATCCGGCGAAAACAGCAAGAACGCGCC
>Ga0181607_10003407_pt1 | contig 13830 bp, 14 predicted proteins | sample 041ome_9_FD_132420 | JGI IMG/M metagenome (GOLD analysis project Ga0181607, IMG submission 132420) | Coastal salt marsh microbial communities from the Groves Creek Marsh, Skidaway Island, Georgia - 041413US metaG (megahit assembly) | ecosystem: Environmental > Aquatic > Marine > Intertidal zone...
AATAATTATTTTAGTCATGGGTTGTTCATTATTTGCTAGTATGATTTATTATATGTGGTCTAAATTTAATAATAAAAAATCAATACAAACTGGTGGCGATAATGAAAGAGGAGATAAAGTAAGTAAAAAACCAGAAAAAACACAAGGAGCAATTTCTAAAAGAGTAGATAAATATCAATCTGGTACATCATCTACATCTGCTAAAGGATTTAAAAAATTAAGACAATTGGGTGATAAAACCGGAGTCACTACAGAAGGAATAAAAGAAAAAGCATCTGCTATTAAAGGAAGTATTACAGATAAAGGGAAAGCAGCATATAGTAGTGGGAAAGCCGCATTGAAAGCAGCACCTGGAAGAATTGGTGATGCTATCAGTAATAATATTCAATCTTTCTATACATTATTGTTTTCAGTAGGAATAATATTAGGGTTTGCTTTCTTCTTTATGCCTACTATATGTATGTTAGTTATAGGTTTATTAACTTATCAAATAACTAAAAATCAAGTTACTAGTATGATTACACAGTAATTTATCTTAATTCAATAATTTATTAATATATGTAATTTACGATAATAAATATGGTTGAAAAAAAATTAATTAGCAGCAATATTCATTTTTTCACTTTCTTCATTAAATGTTGATAGTTTTTGTAATTTATCACTATTTAAAAAATATTTTTGAGTAATATCTTTAATTATTTGTTTTTCTAAGTTAGTTTTATTGGGGTCATCACTTATTTGTTTTAATAAATATTCTTCTACTGTTAATTCTTTGTTTTTGGTATTTTCTGTATTGTTATTTTTTGAAAGTTCTTGATAAGCTTCAACATATTTAAATTGGGTCCTTAAAAATAAGGAAGTACATGCAAAGATAACACATCCTGTTATTTTGGAATAACAATATATAATCATTGCTAAACATAATAATAAAACCAAGACTAATGTTAATTTAAAAGTAGTATTAATGCCTATTTGTTCTAAGGCGTTTTGTATGTCAATATCAGGTAAATATATGATTAAAATAAAAAATAAGATAACACTAATGCTATCTAGACTAGTTTTAAGGAAATCCATTTTCATTTTTTTATTATTGTCTTTAATTATTGTTTATTTTTTAAAAAAATATAATAAAAAATAGTAATAAAAGGAAATACTAGTTAAATATTTTTCAGGTAATTTTTATTTTTTAAACAAATGTGTTCAATCCAAGAAGCGTGGGGAGACTTTAAACCAGAAACAGACAATAAAATTTCTAACTTAGTTAAAAATAGTAAAGAACAACAATTACAATTACAAAATGAAAGACAACAAAAATTTGTTCCCGGAGGTAATCCTCCTGATGTAGTTGGTAATCCTGTAATACAAGCAAATGACCATAGACAATATTCTAGAGCCGAAAATGATTATCATAATCCCAATTTCCAACAACATTGGAATGCCAAACCATCACCTAGTATGAATGGAATGACCCGTGGTGTTCATAATAAATATTCTAGAGATAAAAGAATGGATTTTAAACAACATCAAACACCTGTAGGAACCTTAGAAACAGATGTGGATATGAAACATTATTTACAAGCAGAAGATAACAGACCTCCTTATTTAGACCTTTATGATAAACCTAGTAATGAAATGCCTGGTGTTGGACCTTTAGCAAGATTACAACCAATGGCCGCAAATGCCGACGAAGAAAACTATATGGATGTTAGTGATAATTTTTATGGAAAAGAATTAGAAAAAATGGGCAATAATTCCTTCACTCCAGAAGTAATTACTGATCCTAAACTTCTACAAAATGCCGAAAATGCTAAGAAAGAATTATTAAATAATGAAAAAGATGCTATTCCAGATGAAATTAGAAAATTACAAGAAGAAATTAAACACCTAATGTCTAAAATTGATGTATTAGAAAATAAAGTAAAAAATGTTGAAAATAATACTAATCACGATATTATTTTATTTATAGTAATTGCTATCTTTATTCTATTTGTAATAGATAATGTATTTAAGTTTAATAAATTGAGTTAAGTTAATTTAAGTTGTTAATATAAGTTATAGAAACTCCTTTAAAAAATTATAATAAAGTACCTGTAAAATCACTATCTAGTTCATTTAGAATATCATCTAGATTTTTTTCTTTTTTTGTATTTGTTTTAGTATAGTTATTATTATATTTATCATTTGTATATTTATTATTTGTATAGTTATTATTATAGTTATTATTATAATTGTTATTAGTATAATTATCTGGATAATTATTATTACTACCTGGGGTAATAACACCGGTATTACTTATAATATAATTAGGGTCAATTGCTAGTTTTTTTACCTGGTAATCTGATTGTGGAGACCTTGATTTAGAAATAGAAGATTGTTTGGATTGTTTAGATTGTTTAGATTTTGAATAATAATTATTATTTGAATTATAGTAATTTGGATTGGGATTATAATTAACTGGTTGATGATTAGTTCTTTTGCTTTCTTTTTTTCTTTCAATACCTCCTTTATACTTAGAAGAGTTAAGGAGAAACTCTTTATCTATTTCATTAAAAACATAGGTTTTACTTTTTTGATTTTCTAATTCCATTTTATTGTCTTGATACTCTAGAAGGGAATGTTGTGTAGAAGGAACATAGGATAAGTGGTTATTAGATGCTGATTTTGGGGGTAAATGTTGCCAAGAAATAAATAAAATATTTGGTGCGTGATAAGAAACTCTAAAATATTTATCTGTTAGTTTTTTCATTATATAGGCTAAACAAGGTTGTAAATCATACCGTGGGACACCATAGATAAAATTGGGACAGGAATACATTAGAAAACAATCATTGTTTTTTTTATTAGTATATTTAATTTTATCTACTACTTTTTTAAAAACTTCCTCGTATATTAATTCCTTTTTGGCTTCCCTTTCTAATATTTCATCGTGTAAACTATTAATATTTAACATTGATGACATCTTAAATTCTTATTATTAAAATAAAATAAACAAATTTAGTGTATCTGTTTTAGACAAATAAAATAATTAGAATTAATAATTCAAATAATATATTATTATATATATAAATAAAAAGAAATAAAAACTATCTTAATAATAAATAGTAAAAAGAATGAACTCTTCAACTCCTCAAGAATTACCTAGTGTTAATGACACTACCCAAGAAAGATGCGGTGCTGGATTACCTTGGAATCGTAAAGAATGGCAAAATGAAACCTGTGCTGGTGAAATGGTAAATGATAATGGTGATATTATTGTTCGTGGTCAAGTCAGTCTTCCTAATGTAGAAAAAGTTATGTTCTGGGCTGCAGCACCTCCTACCTATGGAACTAGTTTCTCTGGTAGTGGTCATCCATACCCTAATCCTGTTGTCGCATTTGATAGAACACCTAACCGTGGTGTTGCTAAAGTAGAAAATGGACGCTTTGAATTTAGAATGAAATACCCTAATTCCTATTACGTTGGTTTAGGTAGTCTTCATATTCCTGCTCACGTTAATCTTAAAGCTTGTTTAGCAGGTTTACCAGAAGATGATAAACAAAATAAAGCAACCACTATTGTTATTGATGATGGCATTCCTTTTAGAACATTAACCTATCCTGCCCCACCTAGTCAAAAACCCCGTGTTAGTCCTATGTTTTACTGCGAACCCTGGCACGGTGCTAGAACCCAAGAAGAAATTCTCCGTTCCGCTGGTTATCCATCTACTAATAAAATGCCTGATAACTTCTGGGGTATGAAACCTCCTCGTTAAATAGATTACTTATCGTGCATATTAAACATAATAATCATAATTCATAATAATCATAATCATAATAATCATAATAATCATAATCATAATAATCATAATAATATTTAGTTATCTATCTTAGTTTTTCATTATTTTTTTGCTTAAAAGAATTTAAGTATATATTACTTAATTAAATACACTAGAATAAATAAATAATCAGTAGAATTTAAATAATTTATTACTTTACTTAATACCTTAAAATGCCAGTTGGAGTACTTCATATTATTAGTCAGATGGAACTTATCAAAAAAACAAAAGATATGCCTAATATGTTATTTGTAGTCTGTTTTTCAGCATCTTGGTGTAAACCTTGTAAAGTAGTAAAACCTAGACTTAAGGAAATGTGTGAAACGCATGCCGATAGATTTTACTTTGAAGTAGATATCGAAAGTGATGATTTTGGAGATTTAAGTGAAGAATGTAATATTGGTAGTCTTCCTACTGTTCAAATGTATCGCAATGGTGAAATGTTAAAAATGTTTAAAGGTGCTGGAGAATTAGAAGATATGTGCCTCTTTATTGAAAATAACTCATAATTAAAATTATTTAGTATTTCTTGATTTGTTAATTTTTGTTAGATTTTTTATTTTGATAAGTCAAAATTAAAATATTATTATAATTATTGGTATTAGAAAAATAAAAAAATAGAATAAAGAAAACTATTCTATAAGTATTTAAGTAAGATAATTTATAAGATACAATATCCATCTAATTTTTAAAATGGATACCGGGCATACTAAAGAAATAAACCGAAATAATACTAATAATGGTAATAATAATACTAATAATAGTAATAATAATACTAATAATAGTAATAATCTGATTTCTAGAGAAGATAGTATTAGACAAACTAATAATGATAGGCAAATACAAATTATTAATGATTTAATATCTAAAAAAAGTAATTTAATTTCTAAATTTATAGGTAATTTATCATTAGAAGAAGCTAAGACTATTATTCAAAATGAATATAATAGTGTTAAACAAGGTATAAATCAGTTAAATTTACAATTTGATAATAATCAAAAAGATATTAAGTCTAAGAAAGTATTAATTAAAAGTTTGTTGATGGAAAAAGAGAGTATTTTATCAAGGGAAAAGAGTATATTAGATAAAGAATTATTAAGAATTGAGAATAAAAATAAAGAAGAAGAAGAAACAAATAAAAATCAGTTATTAGAAACTATTAATTCATTACATAATTTACTAAATACGGAAAGGGAATTGGAAATGATTATCCAAGAGAAAGAAGACTACATTAAAACTTTTAAATATAATCGTGCTAAATTAAGGCAATTACATATTGAAAAAATTAATAAACAACATGAAGAACATAAAAAAAGGCAAACAATAAAACTAGAATTAGAATATCAATTATTAGGATTACAAGGTCAAATTAATGAAGTACAAAAAAATATTAATGATTATGAAGTTTCAAGGCATAATATTAATCAAGATTATTATAACTGGAAAAATGAAATTAAAATAACCCAAGATATGATATTACCTTTACAAAAAGAAATAAAAACTTGGATAATATCTAATAATATGAATAGTATGAATAATATGAATAATGACATTTCTAATATTGACGAAAATACAGTATGGACTACAAACTTTGTAACTTCATTAGAACCTCTTTTACAAAATATAGATAATTCATTAAATAATATTGATTTAAACAGTAATTTTGATATTAATATTGATAGTAATTTTGATATGACAAAACTACCTAGATTACAGCAATTATTAGTTATTTGGGACAATTTAGAATCAGATTTAAGAAAGGATACTTCATCTAGATATGCTAGATTAGAGTTAGAACATAAAAAAAATATTAAGAGGAAACACCGCTTAGAAAAAATAATTAATAAATTTAGTCAAGAACTAAAGCAAACATCGTTATTCAAAAAGATAAAAGTAGATGCCCCTGATTTAACAGAAGATGAAAATGAATATAATAATTCTAAAAATATATTACAATCATCATCACAGGAATTAAAAGGGATTAAGGAAACTATTATTGAATTTTCAAATAAAGTTAAAAAACTAGAAAATAGAAATACCACCTTAGATAAAATACCACTTTCTGATACATTACAAAAAGATAATGAAAGGGCATTATCTAGATGGAAAAAGGTCCAAACTAGATGTGAAAATAAATATGATACTCAATGTAATTCTTTAGGAGAAGATATAGGATTATTATTCCAAAAAATAACAACTTTAACAACACAACTTAAAATGAAAGAAACCAGATGGACTGCTATTAATACTAATCCTAGTATTATTTTGGAAGAATATCATAATAATCTTCACCTTAATAATGATAATATCAATAATATCTGTAATAATAATTCGGTTAATAATTTGGAAAAACAGCAACATTTACAAGATATTAAATCTGATATTATGGAAATAATAAATATGAAAAAGTCAATATCCCGTATTCAAGCAAAACGATAAAATAATAATATTATGAAATCCAAGTTTTATTTTTCATATCCAGATAGGAACAATAACTATTTTCTTCACCACAGTAAATAAAATAATACCATCCATAAGGTATAGAAATAACGTGACAAGGACGAATAGGAATTGTAATATAATCTACTTTATCTTTTTCCCCATTTTGTATGATATATTGTCTAAAATCTATTTTAGCGTCTTTAATTTTTTGTATTGCTAATTCATGTTTAGGACTAATTAAACAAACCATCATATATCCAGATAAACATCCTAACAATCTCATATAGTAATTTTGTTGAAATGGTGTAAATGGTTCTTTATCAGTACGAGTTAGATTTTCCCAATTAAAGGATTGTTGTTGAAGACTAACTTTCCAATCACGAGTTAATGGTAAAGCGAATGGTTTTAAATAAATTGTTTTCAGGGTGCTGATTAATTCGGTGTTATCTTTTAAAACTTCTTCAATATCAGTATGGTTTTGTCCTATTAATAAATCATATCCATCCCATAATTCTATTTCATAGGATAATATAATGGGTTGTTTCTTTTCTAAAAGTAAATCAATAGTATCCGGGTCAGGATGTTCAGTTTGTAAAATATTTAACTCATTGTTAATTCGGGTAAAGTTTTTATAATGAGATAAAATCAAATAGGATAATAATAATATTATTATTAGTGTTGAATAAAGTAATATTGTTTTTCCCATTTTATTTTTTTATTTGTATTAATATTTAACTCTTTAAAGTAATTAAACTAATTAATTATTTAATTTAAACATATTATAATTATTCTTAATTAAAATATACTAAACCAATTATAACTTTACTACTTTTACTCTAAATAATATAATACTTCTATAAAATGAGTGCTGAAACTCCTACCCAAGTTAATACCACTTCTACTACAAACCAAATGGAAACTACTAATGTTCTTCAATACCACGAACTTCCTGAAGGTCGTCGCTATGCTGGTGTAGTTAAATGGTTTGATAACAAACTTAACTTTGGGTTTGTAACAATTACTCATTGTCGTGATGGAACTACCATTGATAACACCGATAGTAATATTGGTCAAGATATTTTTGTTCACCAAACAAATCTTATGACTAATTCTGATAAAGTATTCCGCACACTTAGTCAACTTGACCGTGTAGAATTTAGTCTTGAAGAAACAGAAGGTGATCATAAATTTCAAGCAGTTAGCGTAACTGGACCTTTTGGAGCATTCCTTAACTGTGAACTTGTTCCTCGCCGTACTGGTGGTTATAATATGACAGGTCGTGGACGTGGTCGTGGTAACCGTCGCTACCCTCAAACTTCATTCCAACGCCGTGGTAATCATGGTCCTCGCAATGTAACTAACCAAACTACATCCCAATAATTTAATTTATTTGCCTAGATTAAATAGATTTATTTATATTTTTTTACCTTATTTGTATTACTAATTATATTACTTATCGTATTACTAATTGTATCAATAATTGTATCAATAATTGTATCAATAATAAAATAATTGTATCAATAATAAAATAATTGTATTAATTAAAGAAAGTGATTAAGTAATAATATTAAAAATAGTATTATAAAATAAAAAGTAATAGTATAATGTCAAGATTAAATTTATCAAGTTTAGATAAGGATAACCTAAAAATTCCTTATCCAGAAGATGAAAGAGTAAAAACTATCAAAGGTAAAGCAACAAATCAATATATTACTGTAATACCTCAAAAATTAAATAATGATACTTATGCTGTTAGTGTAAATGACCAATGTGTATATGGTTTTACTGATAAATATGAATTACGTCCATGTGATAAATTAGATAATATAGAGGATGTTAATTTTCATCCACAGTATTTTGAAATTAAAAAGGTATTTAGAGAAAATGAAAGAAGAATAATGGGTAATAAACCTGATAAAAAGGGAGAATATCCTTATACAGCATTTATTCATAAGTCAACACAACATTGTTTAACTGTTGATAATAAAGGATTATATTTAACTGATTGTGATTCTAATAATCTTTATCAAAAATGGATGGTTAGTCCTAATGAAAACATTTGCCCTGAATTATAAATTATTATTATTATTTATGACCAAGGATTTAATGAACTTGTATGTTTTACTGGATGTTCTGATTTAAATCCAACAGGCCACCTATATGGTTTTCTATATTCTGGTCTAATGTAAAATGCTTTTTCATCGGTATAACCGGTTTGATAACTGCCAAAATGTTGGTCTTTATAAACAAACCACCCTTCTTTAGTTTCACAATTATTTTTAACATTTAATATAGTAATTACAATTACTATTATTACTATTAAAGCAAAAAAAATCTTATTTAAATCTTTTAATTGATTATTAATTGTTTGCATTTTATTAATATTAATATTACTATGATATTGTTATTTATTTAGTATTAATTTCTTTTAGATAATACTATTTTTAGTTAATTTCTTTTTATTAATAATAAATATATTAATCTAATTACTAACAAAATAAATTAAAAATTACTAACAAAATAAATTACTAATTACTATTAACTTTAATTTCCCTATTCCTAGCATCATTCCTTTTTCCAGTTATACTATGTTGCTTTATTGTACAAGAATTATGGGCTTTAGTTTTAATATCATTTTTAATATCATTAACATAATTTGAATGATAATTATTATGATTAAGATACTTATTTTTAGAATACTTATTATTATTTTTTGAATACTTATTATTAGAATTCTTAGTAAAATCTTTATTCAATTCCATATTTTTAATTTTATATGTTAAATTATTATTTTTCCAGTCAGTTGGAAGAGGTACATTTCTTAAAATAAACTTAGTATTTGATTTTTTAATATAGGTTTCATAATGTCTAAATGGTTTTCCTAAAAATGCATTAATTTTATTAGTAATTAAGGTATTATTCAATGTATTACATTTTTCCTCACAAAATTTAAATAATATATTGTATTTTTCATTATTATCATTTAATTCTAGTTTAGTATCTTCCATTTTTAGAAAATCAATTTCATCAGCAATTTGTTTCCATTCTTCCTCATCAATTTTTATATTAAAAATATCTCTAGCAATAGGATATTTAAAATTATCATTACACATAATTTCCTTTTCTAATGTAGTATTAATGGTTTCTAAATTATTAATAATTTCTTCAATATTTTGAAATTTTCTTATTAATGGAAGAGGATGTTTTGATTTAATATTATACATTTTACTTGTATAATCACATCCCATTAAAATACAAATATCAATAAATTGCGAATAAGATACTTCTAAATCTTGGAGAATATTATCTAAATAGTAAATATCTATTAAATCATTAGTAAATGATAAATTCCTAATTACTTTACTACAACCAAAAGTTAACATATCCATATCATTACTGATACAATAATCAACTATGTTATGACTGACTAAATGAGCACAAATAATATCTGCTTCATAGTTTATATTATGAATATATGGAATACCTAATAAATCAAGTAATTCTTTAATTTCTGATATTTTTTTAATACTTATACCTTGAGATTTTCCATCTGCCTTATTAACTTCTTCGGTTAATTTATTTGTAATAGTTTTAAGGTGTTCCTTTAATTTTTCTTTATCTTCTAAATCAAAATCTAAATCTAAATTTAAATTATCAAAATTAGATAAACTAGTTAAACTAATACTAGATGAACTTCTTGATATTTCGGTATCTGATTCTCTATTAGACGATGAATTAGAAGAGTTATCTGTAATTTCTCCCTCTGTATCATTATTTAATGAACTTGTCATTTCATTAGCAAAATCTAATTGATGAGTTAATGATATTTTCCGTTGATGTGCTTTTTCCCTTTTTAAACATCTATTTTGATTTACCTTATTTTTAGCAGATGATGATTTACCATCAAATATAATAATAGGTTTAATTTCCCAATTAGAGAATAATTCAATTAAATTTAAAATACCTGATACATAGGCATTTTTATTTTTTCTAATACTTTTGTAAATAAACTCTGATATATCTACACATACCTTCTTATTTCTAATTTCGTGTAATGTAGATGGTTTAATACCTTTACTACTACAATTATCTCTTAATACATTATCTAAACCTTTAATACCCATATTTTAGTAATGTTTTAATAATATTATAGTTAAATTAATTAATAATAGTATTAAAAATTTAATAAAGTTTATTACAAACTATAATACTATACAATAATATTATAATATACAGTAAATAAATCTTTAAATAAGATTTTAAATAATATATTTTAAAATAATATTAATATAATTGATAATCAATATTGCTAATGATAATAAATTAAAAAAATAAACAATTTTTTAATAAAGAATTTTAATATTTTAAAATTTAAATATTTTATTAATGATTTTTTTTTGTTTTTATTTATTTATTTGTTTGTTTTTACTATTGTATAACTATTTTACTACTATTTTTTTATTAATTTTTATTAATTTTTATTGGTATTTAACATTTATTTTTTGCCACGAACAGCACGTTTACCTTTGCTAGCTTTGGATTTAGTAGAAGCTTCAACAGGGGCAGCTTCAACAACTACTTCAGCAGAAGCATCAACTTGTTTGCTAGCAAGGTCTTTCATAATTTCTTCACGTGCTTTGTTGTAACGTTTGCGGTCAGCAACTTCAAGTTTCTTGTATTTAGCACGTGTTTTGTCATCAAGACCACGCCATTCTTCACCAACTAGTCTGCTAACTTGACCAAAGGAAAGGTTCTTGTTCTTTTGGGAGATAGCATTGCGACGGTCTTGAGTAAAGAAACTAAATGCCGTGCGGTGGCGTTTGATTTGGGCAAGAGGGTCGTTACGTTTACGTTCTTTGCGGTGGTGTTTCTTAAGGTAGTCTACATCACGAGTACTAACTTGAGACCAAAGAGTGGCGAATTCAAGGTTGTTTTCAGTAGCGACAGTTTCAAGAAGTTTGACAGCAGTTTCAAAAACTTCAGAGTTTTTTTTAAAACGTTGAGTAAAAGACATTGTTGTTATGATTAATAATTAAATAAATTGAGATGATAGTATATTATGTTATTGTATGTAGTAATTATTTTCTTATATTAAAAAAATAAAAAACTATTAAAAATCAATTTTTTTTTACATAAAAACATATTTTTGGGAATTATTGGGAAATAAAATAAATAAAAACAATTAAAATATTCAATTTTAATAAAATAAAAGATAGTATTAAAATAAAAGATAGTATAGGATTAAAAGATAATATAGATTAAAATAGGATAACAATGAATAAAATTTGGAATAATATAAAAAAATCATTTAATAACCAAGATACTATTAAATTGTTAATAGTCTTACTATTTTTAGTAATATGTATTGTATTATTTATTGTTATTCAGCAACAAGATGATACTATTAATAATTTAGTTAATATTAGTAAAGAAACATTTGAGGACACAAATATTACAATAGAAGTAGATGGTGTTGAAATTACTAATTATAAAGAAAATAATAAATTAAAATTATTAAATGGTAATAGCGAATTTAATTTTCATTTAAAAAATTTAAGTGGTAAGAATGTATTAAGAGTTAATTTTATTAATACACCTGGTAATTATCAAAATGTGGAATTAACTTTTGAACCTAGTAATGAAGACAGTCTTGAATTTTCACAATTTCTCAATCTAGATACTGCTTATAAAATGGTGGTTTATTACTCAGATAGTAATAGTAATAAAACAGTGTCACACACATTTCAAACGAGTATGGAATTTAATTATAAACCTCCAGCAGGCGGAGAAATTAATACAGAAGATGTTGAATTACAACTTGTAGATTATGACGAAGTGAATAATTTATTAGAAAACGGTATTAATATGAAACAATTTAATTATGTTACTTTTAATATTAAAAAACCTAATCTTAATAGTTTAAGAGTTAAATTATTAGAAACAGACTTTGATAATGATGATATTAGAAATGAATATCTTAAAAAATTACAACAATTTGATAAATTAGTTCCATTAAAATTTGATGCTAAATTATCATTAATTAAAAACATTGGAAATTCCACAAATCCACAATATGTTCGTTATTCAGAAATGGATTTACGAGAACATAGAAAAAACCACCCTATTTCAGAAAGAATAATTTTACCCAATCCAAATTGTAATAATAATAATTGTCAATTACAAATTAGAAATGTAGTTAAGGACCAATTTTATATTCTTAAAATTAGACTAGAATATTATTACTTAGATAATATTAGAAATATTAGAGCAACACCATACTTAGAATTTAAATTTAAAGTAAATGATAGTGGTGGGACTAATAGTTTTAGTATATCCAAATTAAATATTGTTGGTAATTTAGAAGAAACTAACAAATTAAAAAAAATATTTGAAGAAAGTCAAAATGAACAAGATACTAATCTTGAAAAGATTGAAAATGAATTTAAAAAAATGCTTAATTAAGAAAAAAGTTTAATCTTATTTTTATTCTATTTTAATATTTTGTTTTAATATAATTGGAAAATATAATATAAACTATAAATAAAATAAAAGAATAACAAAATGAAAATGGTTCATAATTTAATTATTATTTTATTAATTATAGGATTTTCATTCCTTTTTGAAACATCCTGTAATTATGAATTTAATTCACAACTTACATTTATATTATTAAGTTTATTTATAGTAGTAATTTACAAATTTTTAATTAATAAATGTATTATGAAAGAAAATTTTAGTAGTTTTGATGATCAAATTAGTAATTTTTTAAAAAGTGGATTACCTGATAGAACAGATCCTTCACAACATAAAGAATATTCAAAACAATTAACACAATTACAAGATAAGGTAGATATTATGAATGAATATTTAAATGATATTAAAGAAACCGCTGAAGGTAAAAATAAAGGGGATACTGTAGGTGATCAACTTAATATTCAAGCTAGTCAACAAATTCAAGATTATCGTATTAGAGAAATGCAAAAAGAAATTGAAAGAACTACTGACTTAATTAAAGAAGCTAAAATGAGAGAAGATGCTTCCAAATTTAAAAAAATTCCTATCTACTCTAGTTGTGTAGTCAGTAATGCTGACGGTAGTTTACAAGTAGACGAACCTTTACCCAATAGTAACCAATCATCAAGTTTAAATGGAGGTGCTAATGTTAATACAGTAAATGTTCCCAGTGGTTCAAATACTGGTAATACTAATGCTTTAAGAAATGTAAACAATACTGGTGATGCTCCACCCTCTACTTCCAGTTCTGAAAATCAAAAAATAAATGGTAACACTAATCAATTATCTGCTATGCTAAAACACGTTTTAGAAAAGGGAGTTAATTTAAATTTACAAAACTAATTAAAAAAATTATTAATTATTTTTACATAACATTTTTTAATGTTATCTTATTTTTTTAATATTTGTCTTTAATAAAATAAGTAATTATTATTTAGTAAAATTATTATAATAATTGATAAAATAAATTAGATTATATATTATGCCATCTAATAATTCAAAAAAAAATAGTAATTGTAGTAATGTTGATTTATTATTAGTATTACTATTTGTTGTAGGT
>Ga0181607_10003412_pt1 | contig 13819 bp, 14 predicted proteins | sample 041ome_9_FD_132420 | JGI IMG/M metagenome (GOLD analysis project Ga0181607, IMG submission 132420) | Coastal salt marsh microbial communities from the Groves Creek Marsh, Skidaway Island, Georgia - 041413US metaG (megahit assembly) | ecosystem: Environmental > Aquatic > Marine > Intertidal zone...
ATCGCTTCCTCTTCTCTTTTACAGATAATGATCGCACAGATAACTGGCAAGACACCTAGGTATTTTCATCTTTCTGCTGGTGACACGCATCTATATGCAGATCATGAGGATGCTGCTAGAGAACAAATCTCTAGAATTCCTTATGATTTGCCTAAAATAAAAATTAACAAAGAACTGAAGTCTATTGATGATATAGAGAAACTTGAATATAAGGATTTTGTTCTAGAAAACTATATGTCTCATACAACCATTAAAGCACCAATGATAGCTTAGATTTATAGACACGATTATAACTATTAAAATGACACATAAAAAGGTAGTTATAATCGGCTCAGGCCCTTCTGGATATACAGCGGCTATTTATGCTGCTAGAGCAATGCTAGAACCTCTGATGATTACAGGGCAAATGTACGGAGGACAGTTGATGACCACCACTGATGTTGAGAACTTTCCAGGCTATGTAAATGGAACCAAGGGTCCAGATCTTATGAAGGACTTGCATGAACAATCTGAAAGGTTTGGAACGGAATTTGAGGTAACTGATGTTGCATCTATCGACACTAGTAAGAAACCTTTCGTTGTTATCACTGATAATGGAAAAGAATTTGAAACTGACTCTATTATCATCTCTACTGGTGCTCGCTCCATCTGGTTAGATCTTGAAGGAGAAAATAAGCTACGTTCTAATGGTGTATCAACGTGTGCGACTTGTGATGGCGCTTTTTATAAAGGACAGGAACTTTTGCTTGTCGGAGGCGGTGATTCAGCAATGGAGGAAGCGATATTTCTTACTAGATACGCAAATAAAGTTACCATAGTCCATAGGAGAGATGAATTCAGGGCATCTAAGATCATGCTAGATCGTGCACGTGACAACAAAAAGATCGAATTCATTGTTAACACTCGAGTTAATGAATGGATAACTGATGATAAAGGTGTGTTGGTGGGTGCAAAACTTATTAATACACAAGATAATACAGAATCTGAGATTAAGTGCGGTGGTGCTTTTATAGCTATAGGACATAAGCCAGTAACTGACTTTCTCAATGGACAGATTGATCTCGATCCTAACGGCTATATATTACAGAAAAAGCATACAATGACTTCTGTACCAGGTATATTTGCGTGCGGTGATGTAACAGATACAAGGTATAAGCAGGCTATTACAGCTGCTGGACAGGGATGTCAGGCTGCAATCGACTGTACCCAGTGGTTAGAGGACCAAAGTAATTTTTAGAAACCATATTCCATTCTAATTTTTATAAAATTAGTATGTTTTGCGCTATACATGACCGTTATTTTCTGTAACTGCAACAGCATCTACTTGTATGACATCAGCAATCGGTTGCATAGATATATGAGATATGGATATGTCATTAACGTTATCATCATATTGTTTTGTGTACAAATAATTTGAGCATAACTTAATAGCCACATATCCTAAGTAAAAACCAAACGTACAAAGGATATTCATTGCGAAAATCTTGTTTACGAGAGAATTAGAATCACATTCACAGTTACAATCTTGCATTTTTATTACACATTGTGTACTAAAACTTTAGGTTGATATACTACTAGCTGATACAGATTTATGATTCGTTCTCTTTTCCATCATAGCCTCTTTATTCCTGATATGCTTACTTGAACCATAGTCCTTACCCTTCTTATTTTTCTCCTTATTCTTACGATCTATCCTTGAAGTATCACACTTAGGCATTTTTACTAATAATAAAATGTTTTTCAATGAAAATCAAAATTATACTTTTTCTTCTGTTATAACTGGCTCATCTGGCTCATCAGGTCCTACCCTCCAAGTCCACCATGAGATATCAACTTCTTCTTGTCTGACTTTAATGTATCTGTATTTTCCTACCCATTCCTGAAGTGTTAGTTTTATACCACTTCTTACATCTATCTGCTGGTCAATGTGTAAAAGTTCTCTCAAAATATCTGATAATTCTTTGGACGAAAAAAATTCATCTATTCTTTTAGAAAATCCCCATTTGAAACGAAGAATAAAGTCTTTCCATAATATTTTTTCATTTGCGTCAATAATTCTACCATGTGAATCCATAGGTGAAAAACCACAGGGGAAATTTTCAATAAGCATTTTTATCTGCGTTTTGTTATCCATGACACTCTACTTTTTAACTAATCAGTTAAAAAGTTAATTCAATTTCATTCTAATTTCCATAGGAATTTTATCACATTATTCCTCCTTCTTCTTTCCACCTAGCGCTCCAGACTTTTTAGCTTCTTCCAGTTTAGCATTGATCTGATCCTCAATAGACATTCCATCACCAGTATCAGGCATATCCATTGCACCAGCCATGTTACCAGACAATGCTCCCATCATAGGTCCAAGTAGACTTGTAAGATCAGGGGGAGGAGTCGAAGTATCTCCCTTCTGAGCGGCCTCTACACCTGCGCTCAGATTACCCATCATAGTGTTGATAGCATTCATTGTCTCATCTCCCTCACCCGCCTGTTCTCCCAGACTTGTGACCATATTCTGAACTGTACCCATCAACTTACCGAGGTCTAGCGTGCCATCCTGAAGTCCATTTCCCATACCACCAACCAGGTCGTTAAATATTCCAGATTGCATGATAGAGGAGATAGCCTCCATAGGATTGGCGTTCGGATCCACATGCTGTTCTACCTTGCCAATGATGTCTGTAAGGAAATTCGCTTCAACACCGCTTCCATTATTAGAACTTTCCTTGAGAATCTGTCTAGCCTTCCCAGTTGGGTCAACAACTGCAAAAATAGTGAGCAGATGAGTCCAAATGACCCCAGCCGTCTGCTTATCTGCCATCTCAAAGATCTTTTTCATATCTATTGTACAACGATCACTATAGACAATCTCCCCGATTACAATCTTGGCAGGGTCCTTGTCAATGACTGCGTCCCTGTTTGCAACACAGAAACTTCTGAATGCTTCGATATGCTTTTGGATAGGCTTGTCATGGGCGATAGTAGTCTTTCCTAGAAGCAAAGCATACAACTTCAGAGGCTGCAATTTAGCACCAAAGACCTCGTCAAGCTCGTTAATAAAATTACAAATAGCCTTGAAGGCAATAAGACTCGTGTTGTTCGACATTTTTATATGTACATCTTTTGATTTTAAATAGGGATATTTGCCACTCTACAAAATAATATCAGAATATAATAAATGAACTCGAGAATCGTAATCATATCTTCTATAGTTTTCCTATCGTTGTTATTATTAATCACTGTTGTTTTCAACAAAAGCGTATCAAAAGGAAGTTTAGAAGATTATCTGTCTAGGTTATTCCCGACTACAGATATTAAAAAAATCTCTTCAGAGGACAAGGAGAGAATCTACTTAAATTTAGATTGCTGGTATACTGATATTATCCAGAAATATGAACAGCAGATCAAAGACAAGCAACCTAACTGGTTCACTGACAGAATGGATATATGGTCCGACAAACCAGATGAGTGGGGTAAACTTTTCGACGGGAGTGTTTGCGATTGTATGAGAGCTGCTTATCCAGTATGCAAGGACGAATCCAGGTTCGGTGGAGAAGATCAGCTCAGTAATTGTCCTAACTGGCCTGGGATGGTAGTAGGGAAGACAGATGATACAACTCTGATACAGGCATATGTAACTAATAACACTGATAATAACTGGATTAGAGATGATTACAGCACTGGTAAAGGATTTCCTAACTACAGTTGGGTCGAATGTCTATCTTATCCTGGAGAATACGGCCATCCTGAAATTTGCGGAGCTAAAACCCCAACGCTAGACCAAACACAACCTGGTCTTATGTATAAAACAAAAGATACTGATTGGAAGTGGAAACCTCTTGACATAAAGTACAAGAACGGACCCTGGTGGAGTGGCGGTAAGTGTGGATCAAATGATTATTGTAAGTACGAATGGATGTCATGCGCTACTGTGAAAAGCGATGGACAGTTTCCTGTAGATGATGATCCAAAGGAAGGTAAATACTGCTTGAACAGCTCTTTATTAGAAGTAAAGGAAGACTATATAGACTTCGATGATTGTTCTAAGTTCCCCGATCAGATCTGCAAAGGTCCAGATACTGATTCTTATCATGGATTATGGTTGTATCCTCTTAGGGGAGTCGGAATGTGGAGAAACATAGGAAACAGTGTAGTATGTAACACTAAACTTGGATATCTACTTTCACCAAAAGAAAACAAAAATGGTGGTGATACTCCTCTAGGAGCTGGATATGAACTTGAAGATATACTTTTAATGGTTGGAAGCGGTGCGGGTGGCCCTCAGAACATCAATAAACAAGCTGACAGGCTCACTAAGATAATAATGAATGGTTATGCCGCATCAGACTATAACTACTCTTATATGACAATCAGTACTCTAAGGGAACACGGCTTCAAAGGTGATATAATCCCAGAGTACAGTGATGCTCGCAAAGCAGCTCTGAGTTTAATGAAGAAATGGTATATCGAAGGATATTCTGGAATGCTAGACGAGGATAATAGTCCCAATGGTTATAATTACAATTACAAGAAGTACTTCCCAATTGGTACTCATTTCGGCTACGCAAGTGGTTTAGATGTTGCTGTACTTGCTACAATGGTGATTAATAAAATAGATACACTACAACTAGTTCTCGAACCACAGGCCGCAAAAGCAGGTTTACGTCCAGCCTACTTATTTGAACTCTTCCAAGCAACGCCTTCCTACAATAGTGACAGTAGTTGGAGTGAATTCAAGAAAGATACGAATCAAAATCAATGCAAAGAGTTTTATATGATAGATCCAACCGTGGACCTAGCAAACTACCTGACATACGGATATGTAGCGAAAGAGCATGTTAGAGACAGACAGGTTTTTGATCCTACTAAAATGACACTCACGTCAGTTGATGTATCTTTCCCGTAATTTTAGTTTCTATTAGTTCTAAAACTAACAGAAATTTAAACATCAAATCCAGCCAGAAGCTTGAGAAGCAGAATTTCAGCGGTGCTAGTAAGAACGAAATTGGTATAAATATACCTAAGAGTTGCCCGCTCAATATCAGTCACACCCTTCCCATCATTCGCACTCTCCCAGAGTCCCCTAACATCTGCCTCGCTAATTCTTCCGTCTCCCTGCCCTACAATCAGTGTATCTGCACTTTCAAGTAGCGCACGATCGTACTTGACACCGTCAATAACTTTATAATAAGATGTAGATTCCATTTTATTATTAATTATCATATTTTTAAACTCATTTGCATCAATCTTCACTTTCGCTTTCACTTTCACTTCCACTTTCGCTTTCGCTTTCACTTTCACTTTCGCTTTCACTTCCTGTATCTTCACGATCTATGAAATTTTCTATTTTACCACAACCAAGTACTTTAAATGTCTTTTCTATCTTTATTTCGTCTGTATCTTCTTCTAAAAATTCGAGATCGACACTATCCAATAGCCCATCGAACTTACGATGAGCAGATGAATTGAGTAATACTTGAGTCATCTCTCTGGCTGTTGTCTCCGATACACTGTTAGCGGTATCTAGATCAAATATACTCATCCCATCGAAATCATACCACAAAACGCTTTTTATTTGATCTTCGAGCATTTTTATGTTTTCTTCGTTGCCCTTGTATCTAAGGAAGTAATATATACTTTCATTTTCATCTGTAGTTTCCATAAGAATGATGTATGTATTCTCTGACATTTATCTTATTAGATTCTGTTTTATAAACATTAATTAGTGGTGGCGTTGCATTCATGGAATACTTCTCCATCTTCAACTAGTTTTTCCTTACCCTCCTCACCATCCTCGTCATCTTCATCTGTTAGCTCCTCACCCTCCTGGTCATCCTCGTCTCCTTCATCTGTTAGCTCCTCACCCTCCTCGTCATAATCGTCTCCTTCATCTGTTTGCTCCTCACCCTCCTCCGCCATTCTCCCTGACTCCTCGTTACAATCTACTTTCTCCTGATCAACTACAATATGGGCAACTCCATTAAGTATATTATTTACAAAATCGATATCTTCTGGAATAACCTTCAAACGGTTTGCGTGGACTGCCGCAAAGTTGGCATTTTTCAGCAGATTGACTACCTTCTGCTCTATGAAAAACTGTAGAATATGGAAAACATCTTTCCTAATCATAATACCACCACCCTCTGGATCGTTATGCTTTGTTAGCTTATCACGGACGATTTTTTCAAACGTACTCTTTGGGAAAGTAAGAGTATTAGACGAATTCTGAGCCTTCTTAATCTCTCTAAGACTCACGGTTCCAGGTCTGAATCGGTGATTAGTTTTAGTTCTAGGCTTACCAGATCTTTTTCTGGGTCTTTTGACGAGTAGAGCATCGTGAATGTGAGGGGCTGACCCGCCTCCTAAAAACAGGATATTATGTTTGTGAAAAATGAAGATAGATCCTTATCTTCTCGGATACTGACTTCGATGTCACGAACTGTAACCCTTATATGCTTACTGGCACTTGCGTTGTCGACAGCTAGGTTAAGGATTGTAAGGATGAGTTCCTGAATAGCACCTGCAAAGTATACAGGGGCGCTCGCGGTAACCTGAATTTTTGAGTTTCCAAAATCCCTGAGAAACTTCTCTACAAGTGATGGTGGAACGAAGATACCAGCCCTGACTTGCTTACTACTCAAAGTTTTATCACTGTCAGATGTAAGGTAGGTAGAATTAGCTGCGATTGCGGCTACGCACATTTTATTAGCGATATTCTTAGAGAAAAGAGTATTGATCGCGGAGTGTACTTCGTCAATAGAGATGGTTTTCTTTTTAGAGAACTCAGTCATATCTCTAGCAGCAACAGAGATGATTTTTGTAATCGTGTATATAACGCTGTTCAATTGCTGCTTACTATCAGAAGTAATATCGTTCTTAGTATGATGAAAATTCATCAGTTTCAGGATGTAATTCTCGAAGAACTTGGGATTCTTCTTCTTAGGTTGCTTCTGCGTTGCGTCCATATTGTTTATTGCTCATTGTACTCTTTTTTAAGCCTTTTAAAAGTCTAAAATAAGTATTGTGTCAGAAATTTGCTATTTAAAGATGATAATAGTGATAGGTAAATCAAACATGGAAAGCCTATCAAAACCCGCTATAGTTCGTCTAGCTCGTCGTGCTGGAGTAAAAAGTGTATCTGAGGAATGTTACCCTAAGGTTAGAAACCATATCGACAATATGCTTGACGAAATTACCAGTGCTATTATGATTGTACATAAACAGAACAAAACCAAGATTGTTATGACCAGTGAATTGTACAAAGCATTGGAGACTATTGGTTATAATGTCGCACAATCAGATGATCTGAATACTTCTATGAAGTAATATAAAGATGTTATTTTGTATTTATAAAATAACATGTACTTTTTAACGGATAGATATAATAAGGTGATTTTTGGTTGGAGTGCCAAGTGTGGATGTACCCATATCAAAAACATATTTTACTTTCTGACTGGTAATAGACCGTTTACAGACTTACATAGACAAGATAGCTATGGAGATTTACCTAAGGACTACCACGACTATACTATAATTATTGTGACAAGAAACCCATTTGAAAGAATTGTATCTGGTTTCAAGGAGAAGTACATGGAAGGCAAATTCAAGTTGAAAGGATATGATAGAACATCACTTACATTCAACCAATTCACCCAAGAACTTGTTGAGAATAAGTTTAAGAACATTGAATTACATCATTTTACTCATCAGTTATCAGAGAAATGGAGAGATGAGCTTTCCTCTCATAAAAATATAAAATTTTATGATCTGAACTTTATAGATTACGGTTATATCTCTTCTCTGTATAAAGGTCGAGTAATCACGGAAGACGTGAAAAATTTCCGTGGTACTCACAACATTAGTAAAAAAATAACAGGAAAACATGAAAATCCTGTATATGACTCCCCATATGCTTTGTACATGGATAAAAAGGTAGAAGTGTCACTTTTCTACAACGATGTTATATCACAAAGAATCAAATCATTCTTCATGAAGGATTTTGACTTTTTTAGGTCTGTTGGTATTAACTATGAATTAGAAAGTGTAGCAATAGACAAACCATTCATGACAACTCCTTCACTTGAAAGATATTTCACTTTTTACAAAAATAAGGATCATATAGGATCTGACATGTTTTGCGTTGGAAAGGACTTGGACCACAGGATCAAGCTTTTAACAGCATTAAACACACCTGGGTGTAAGGGTTTTAACACTCTAGGTTTTATGAAAAACGAAATAAATGTCGACGCACTTGTAAAGTCCAACTATTTTTCCGAAGATGATGGAATTTACGTAAAAATTGACTAATTGTAAAGTAAAAGCATATATATGCTTTTATCTTACTATTTCACTCACTACTTACCGTTTGCCGCCTTCAAATACTTGTCACCAAGAAAGATGAAGGAGTCAACCCACTGCCATATAATCCTCTTATCCTCAGTATCCAGCGACCCAGATAGCCAGAGCTTCTTGAAATGACTTACCTTATCCTTACTGATGTTGTCGAATGGGTTATTATCAAGAAAGTAAGCCTCGTTACGAGCTTTGATCATCTTACGTAACTTCTGATCTTCCGTATTAATCTTGTAGTTGAATGAATCCATCGCATCTTTAATAGGAATCTGATTAGCGATGAATAGCCTCAGTACAACTAGATCACCTTCTGCTGGAAACTGCGCTATAAGCTCGTCGAAGAAAGTGATAAGCTGATTCTTGAATTCAATGAGAACATCTGTTGTTGTGGACATTTTTCTTAATTACACGTTATCCTTTAAACAAGAGAACCAAAACAGCTGAAACTGTGCTTGTCATAACGGGTAGCGGTTATTTGCGCATCTACGATATCTCCGAGCTTGATATACCTATCATCCTTCTTGAAACAGTTCAATATACTGTCATAACTATAACTAGATAGTGATGCACACGGGATTAACATTTTCTGTCTATCCTCAATATCTATAAAAATACCATCCTTGTAAACCATGCAAACCTTCCCCTTTACTTTCATTCCATCTCGCGGAAGAAGAGTATCAGCCTTAAACTGAATCGTAAACACAATATCCGAATTGGAATTAGCAATCTTATTATCTAGGATCTTCTCTAGACGCTGTACCTTGATGATATGACCGTTTGCCTTAGTACATTCGTTCTCAGTCGACTCTATAACCTTATTCAAGAGATGAGTACAAATATCTTTATCAAGATGCTTGGGGTCAATACATATTCTACGAACAATACTAACAGAATTCATGTTTCTATATTTTAACTTAAAACTCTAAGTTAAAAATCAATTTCATTATACAATATATTTCGAGATAAATTCACTCTTTGTAAGAACCTCAACCCCGTTCTTCTCGGCATCCTTTACTTTCCCTGAAGGCTTACCCTCTCTACTAGAAACTACCAAAATACTTGTGTTTTTAGACACTGAAGAGGACATCTTTCCTCCACGCGATACAACACCCGTCTCTAGTTCCTTATCCCTGAACCCTGTAAAAACAATTTTCATCCCCTTCATGTTATCACCAACTAAAACTTTATCCTGAAATGTAGCAACTTTCTTCATAGCGTTTATAAACTTGTCGGCCCACTGCAGATTATCTACAATCTTTATAGCAGATACTTCTGAAAAACCTTCAACACCCATAACAATCGATAACATCTCAGGACGACTCTTTTCATTTGAAATCTCAAGTATATTGGGAATATATTCGAACAAGGCCTCAACCTTCTTACGACCCAAACCAAAACCGAAAATACCAGAAGCGCCAAGGACAACTGGTACAGACAAATTTTTCATACCATTGTGAATGTTGTCGTATGTACGTTCGGCACCGCGCTCGGCAAAACCTTCTACTGATTCAAGTTTCTTCTTATTAGCATAAATTATCTTAAGAAGCGTATCTAGACCGCTAACATACATTTTTCTTACATTTTGCTCACCAACATGCTTAATACCCAACTTAGAAAAGAAGGACGCGATCAATTTGATACACATCTCGTCACCCATTGTCTCCGTATAAATGTCAACACCAGTCTCATTCCATCTGTATGGAATATCAGGCATGTCAGGTGCATCGGACTTAGTAACTATCTCAGCTACGTAAGGTATCACGTCCCCAGAACGTGTAATCTTAATCTTAGATCCAGCAGCAAGACGATTATCATTCACATACTTTGCATTGAAAGCAGTTGCATACGTAATGGTCACACCACCGAGTTTCTTAGGCTTAACCTTCAGACGAGGCTTCATCTGCCCCCATTTACTCACTCTCCATTCAACTTCAACCACCTCAGTTTCCACTAGATTACCATCCAACCTCATCTTGAAGGCAAATGCATAATCAGGATTACCAGTCAGATTACGCTCATAAGGCTTGTTAGGTTGAACAATAATACCATCAATTGCAAAATCTGTATCTCCCTTAAAACCTATATAAGTATCCATTAGGATCTCTATTGTAATCGCAGGAATCACTTTACGTCTGACAGTAGTAAATCCCAATTCGTCCAGAAATTTCAACTGCTCCATCGGACTAGGTACAATTCCATCGTCTATAATTTCATAGGCTATAAATTCAATATCCGTCAACCCCTCTCTCACGGTCTTTGCTCCAAGACGACCAGCAACCATGTTACGTGGGTTAGCATAATCTTTCGAATATTTCTCTTCAAAAACACTATTCTTCATTATCAACTCTCCCCTCACATTAAGCTTACGACCCTTCAAGTTTTTAGGAATTGTCGAGATATATTGAGTCATGTACGATATATCAGCGCCAACCTCACCATCCCCTCGCGTATAGAGATTAGTCTTACCATCCTCATTAATCATGAGTAAACCCGAAACACCATCAAGCTTATCTTCTATAACATACTCTTCAGATTTGTTAGCTATCAACCATTTAGCAATTTCTACTACATCTTCAGGCTTAAGCTTATCCATAGACCATAGAGGGTACGGAAGCTCAACTCTATTCTCACCCATACGAATCTTAGCACCAACAGGAACAACGTAATCAGGATCGCGTTTCTGTAAAGTCTCTTTCAATATATCATACTGCCAGTCATCAAGTATACTCGCTTCGTTAGTATTATAGTAAATATCATCAAGCTGTAACTTAAGATCATGTAACTCCTGTAGATCCGCATTTAAAAAATATTTCTCTAAATCTTCATCAGATAGTTTTGAAATCGATTGGTCAATCATTCTTTTATTTTGTATATTTTTTTATACAAAATCTCAAATTCTATTTTTACGCTACACGATGAACTGTTACAATCAGACTGTCAAAAGTAAACGTACCACCACTATCAGAAGTAAATTCCAAATGAACATCATCAGTATCTGTCAAACTGACCAAACCAGTCATTGACATCGATCCTTTTTGACCTGTCTGGAACTCTCTTGATACAGTAAGCTTATTATTCTGAACGCTATCAGTGAAAATTGCCGCTGACACATTATCATTATTAGTGTTACTCGATCCATTAACATTCACAGATATGATGTAGATACCAGTAGAATCAATGTTCAAACGAGTAGAATTAATATCATCCGTAAATGTCATACCAGAAAATAAAGCTCCAGTAGCACCAGTAAATGCTGTAAAACTTCCTGTCAAAACCTGAGTTTTACCAGTAATAGAATAAAATTCACCATATTCAACACTAACAGCTCCAGTAGGTCCAGTAGGTCCATCAGCTCCCGTTGGTCCCGTAACATTACTGTCAGCACCAGTAGGTCCAGTAGGTCCAGTAGCTCCAGTAGGTCCAGTCACATTACTATCAGCTCCAGTAGCACCAGTAGGACCAGCAGGGCCATCAATAGCATCAAGGTTAACTCTAGCAGTAGTGCTACTAAAGAAGATACCCTGAAAGTTACTAATTGTGTCAATAACAACCACGCCAGTACCAGATGTGTAACTAATCACCCTACCTTCGAAACTGCTAGTTGTCGGGTTAAGAACATCAGTTACAAGAACGGAGTTACCAGGAACATATGCTAACCCAGTCGCAACAGTACCAGTAGTAGAAGTAGTGGAAGCTGTAGGAACAGGAGAGAAAGAGACCGTAGTTGTAGTCAAGAACTTATCACCAGAAACTCCCGTAGGTCCAGTTGCACCGTCAGCACCAGTAGGACCAGTCACATTACTATCAGCGCCTGTGGCTCCAGTAGGACCAATAGAACCAGTAGGGCCAGTTACATTACTGTCAGCTCCAGTGGCACCAGTGGCTCCAGCAGCTCCAGTAGGACCAGTAGCGCCGATGGATCCCGTAGGACCAGTCACATTACTATCAGCTCCAGTGGCACCAGTGGCACCGATAGCTCCCGTAGGACCAGTAGCGCCGATGGATCCCGTAGGACCAGTCACGTTACTATCAGCGCCTGTGGCTCCAGTAGGACCATCAGAGCCAGTTGGACCAGTCACATTACTATCAGCTCCAGTGGCACCAGTAACACCGATAGCTCCAGTGGCACCAGTAACACCGATAGCCCCAGTAGGACCAGTAGCACCGATAGATCCCGTAGGACCAGTCACATTACTATCGGCTCCTGTAGCACCAGTAGAACCAATAGCGCCAGTAGGGCCAGTTACATTGCTATCAGCACCTGTAGCACCAGTAGGACCAACTGAGCCAGTAGGGCCAGTAACTCCCTGAGCGCCAGTAGGACCAGTCACATTGCTATCAGCACCAGTAGCTCCTGTAACACCAGTAGGACCAGTAGCTCCCTGGATTCCAGTAGCACCTGTGGCGCCAACAGCGCCAGTAGGACCAGTCACATTACTATCAGCTCCAGTAGCACCTGTAACACCAGTGGCACCATCAGAACCAGTAGGACCAGTAGATCCTTGGATTCCAGTAGGTCCCGTAACTCCTTGGATTCCTGTAGCGCCAGTAGGCCCTGTAGCTCCCTGAATTCCAGTAGCACCTGTAGGTCCCGTAGCTCCCTGGATTCCTGTAGCACCTGTAACGCCAGTAGCTCCAGTAGCTCCCTGGATTCCTGTGGCACCAGTAACTCCTTGGATTCCTGTGGCACCAGTAACTCCCTGAGCTCCAGTAGGACCAGTCACATTGCTATCAGCTCCAGTAGGACCTGTAACACCAGTGGCGCCATTAGAACCAGTAGGACCAGTCACATTGCTATCAGCCCCAGTAGGACCTGTAGCACCAGTGGCACCAATAGAACCCGTAGGACCAGTCACATTACTGTCAGCTCCAGTAGCTCCCGTAGGTCCAGCAGGACCATCGATAGCATCAAGATTAACTCTAGATACTGTACCAGATTGGAAAGTTCCATTGAAGTTTGAAATGTTGTCGATAGTTATAGAACCCGTACCAGAATCGTAGTTGAGTACTCTTCCTTCAAAGTTATTATTCAAAGGATCTAGCGTATCTTGAACAAGAACGGAGTTACCAGCGACATAAGCAAGTCCAGTGGCGACAGTAGCTGTGGTGAAACTAGTACTAGATGTCGGTGTAGGACTAAAAGAAGATGTAGTTTGTGTGAGGTAAACATCAGAAGCTCCAGTAGGGCCAATAGAACCAGTAGGACCAGTTACATTACTATCCGCTCCTGTAGCTCCTGTAGCACCAGTAGGTCCAATGGCACCCGTAGCACCTGTGACTCCAGTAGCACCAGTAACTCCAGTGGCTCCAGTGGCTCCGACAACCCCTGTAGGCCCAGTTGCGCCAGTGGCACCAATAGCTCCAGTAGGACCAGTTACATTTCTATCCGCTCCTGTAGCTCCTGTAGCACCAGTAACTCCCTGTATACCTGTAGCACCAGTAACACCAGTAGCACCAGTAACACCAGTAG
>Ga0181607_10003413_pt1 | contig 13819 bp, 16 predicted proteins | sample 041ome_9_FD_132420 | JGI IMG/M metagenome (GOLD analysis project Ga0181607, IMG submission 132420) | Coastal salt marsh microbial communities from the Groves Creek Marsh, Skidaway Island, Georgia - 041413US metaG (megahit assembly) | ecosystem: Environmental > Aquatic > Marine > Intertidal zone...
CTGCGTTTTCAGACAGCCCAACGCGGACCACTCACACTGCCACCTACTGCACGGCTACAGCCTGGCGTTTAGATTCACATTTGGATGTAAAGAGCTGGACAACAAGAACTGGGCCGTGGACTTCGGGGGACTGAAACCACTGAAGAAATGGTTGGAGGATCACTTCGATCACAAGACCGCGGTGGACAAGAACGACCCACACCTGGACAAACTGAAGGAACTGGAGAAACATGACCTCGCGGAGATCGTGGTGTTCGACGGCGTCGGCGCCGAGATGTTCGCCAAGCACGCCTTCGACTTCGCTGACCAATTGATTCGTGAGAAGACCGACGGCAGGTGTTTCGTAGAGAGCGTGGAGTGTATGGAACACGGAGCCAACAGTGCCATCTACAGCAGGAAATAAATTTATCCCAGAAAAGATAGTAGTTGTTTATGACAACAAACAGGTCAAGATAGATCTGTACGACACCCCACTGGCGACTAGATTCCTAGAGGCCTTAAAGGATAATCTAAAAAAAAGAAGGATATTAGAAAAAAATTTCTGTTTCCTAGGTTGGGCCGAATCAAAAAGGGATCTGTCTTATCTAGTAAATGAACTCAATAAAAATATTTCACAAATAAATTCATTCGAATTTGAGCCACCCTATGAAAAAATACACCCGTTCGTGACAGACGATTTTCAATACAGTGCTAGTCTCCCCGTGGGAAAGGATGATAGCATGATGGGTCTGAGACTAAAACACGATTCATGTAATCTGCTACACAGATACTTCGAAGATCTCCAGGGCACTGCTTGGAACATATCCAATTTCTACAAACAGGCAGATCATAACACAAAATATGCGATTAGACAATTGAACAACATATGTCACGAGATAGAAAGTTGGGTAATGTCCTACAGAAAGACGAAATACGAACCCGAATGGATACGCCCTTCCCAGATAACAACATTCCTTAACGCACCTAGATATAATCTGCACGAAGAAGATTTTCTATTGTTCAAAGAAAACAGGTACAACAGAGAGCTAGGTGGAGTGTACTTACATTGGAGCCAGGTCGGAAAAACATTGTATGAGGTGTTCAAAGACGAGGATGCACCAAAAATGACAGAATCCATGTGTAGTGAAATAAATCACCAAAGATATTATTCGGGTGAGTTCGACATAGAATGGGGACAAACTATCACAGAAAAAGATACTTTTAAAAAAGAGGAAATGGATCAATTCCGTGCGTGGCTCAGTGAAAACGATTACGAGTGGAATGATCCAAAACTTTCTCTGGGTTATATAAAACTAGGACAAGTCGATATGGAAACAGCATTCGGACAGAAAACTTTTCTGGAAGTGTATGATGAGATGAAGAATAATTTAAATATCAAAGAAATATACACAACCGAGGAACTTGTTTCTTGCGAATATCCATACACTCTGGATAGCGACAGTTGGAAACAGATACAAATCGAAGGATTAAAGGAAGGTTATGAATCACGTAGTATGCGTTAAATGGGGCAACAAATACATCTCCAAATATCCCAACGTGTTAAACAGAATGGTCAGGCGTCACACCACCGTGCCCTACCAGTTCCACTGCCTCACTGATGATCCCACTGGATTGGATCCAGATATAAACATAATAAAACTGCCCACGGATCCATGGATCAAGTCATGGTGGAGCAAACTGTGGATGTTTGCACCCGAGATGCCCTTGAAGGGCAACATACTATTTTTCGACTTGGATGTCGTGATATTTGATAACATAGATCCATTGTTTACCCACCAGGGCAAATTCAACATAATCAGGGACTTCAATAGGTGTAGGGTCAAGGACTGGAAACTGAGCAACAGCAGTTGTATGCGCTGGCAGTCGGGCACCATGGACTACCTATGGACAGAATTCAAGGACAGATCCGCACAGATCATGCAACAGAACCATGGCGACCAGGATTGGATAACAAAAAGGGCCAAGGACGACATCACATGGTTCCCGGATGAATGGTTAAGGTCATACAAGTGGGAGATGATAGGTCTCAAGGACACTAAATTATTAACCAAGGATGGCAAGAAGTGGTTCAGAGAACCTGTGAAAATATTACCCGGTAATAGAGTGGCTGTTTTCCATGGGTCACCTAATCCCATAGAATGCGGCGACCAGTTTGTCATTGACAATTGGAAATAGTTTTTTTATAATATAACATATGAATTTCATATTCACATTCAAAAACATTAATTTAGTAAATGGTAAACACCCGTCCTGTAGGATAGAACTTAATGGAAATGATATTTTTTTTGGTAATGTAGTACCGCAAATAAAAATAGATGCACCCCCAACCCAACGAGAAAACATCCTGCGAATACATTTTGAAAACAAGCAAGGCAACGACACTATATTAGACGAAAATAATTGTATCTTGCACGACTTAAACTTTGAACTAGAAAAGTTAATCATAGATGGTGTGGACCTACAACATCTCATATGGCAGAGCAGATACGTTTCTAAAGATTCTGTTATTGACTCATGCCTGTTTTTTGGACCAAAGGGGTTCTGGGAATTGAAATTTGATTCTCCCGTACTCAAGTGGTTCCTTAGGACCGACCAGGAAAAAAACAACAATGATCCCAACTGGGAAGTGGATTACAACTATTACGAGGAAGCATGTCAGAAGTTAAGCAAGATACCGACAAGATAATAAAGATCGCTTGGGCATTGATGACAGCATCGACCCAGAATAAACTGGATGTGCCAGGAGAGTACCTTTGGAACATTCCCGCGAGTGCTGATTTCCATGAGATAAGATCAAAAACATGGAGCGTGTACTCCAGTGGAAACTGCATCAAGGACCAGGACTTGATAGCGTTCACAGACAAAGTGAACATAAACAAATATCTTAGAGATCCATGGATAGTGAAGAGGTTCGAAGAATTCTTTCCCGAGTGGTTGAAAACATGCCCGAGATTCAGGTTCAATGGATTGGACGAATTTAAACACAGTTGTTTCTCACAGGGTTCACAGGAATACTTCTTGAATTTCTATATGACGCATCGTGACCGTAGATTTAGAATATTCAAGGGAGAATACTGGTGGCACATGGAGTGCTGGAAAAAACAAGGATTGGACTGGGCCTACATAGAGGATGCCGATCTTGCCCCCAACGATGTTGTCATAATCAGTTGTCCATTCGCGAGACTAGGCGACAAACATCCACAACAAAAAAATTTGATAGAACAATGCGAAAAGATGGGAGTACCTGTGATGTTAGATTTTATCTATTTGCCTAACGCCACTTTTGACTCATTCCAGATAGATCTCACTCCGACTTGCATAAAATCTTTGAGCTTCAGTATGAGCAAAACTTTTCCTATCGCTAACGCCAGAGTGGCACTAAGAATGACCAGGGAAAAAGTTTTTGATCCCATGCAGATCAGCAACGACGAAAATGTGTCAAATAGGTTGGCCACCGGGTTGGGATTCGAGTGCATGAAAAAATTTCCGGTCGATTACATGGTGCAGAAGTATCACACCGAGCAAACTCATTGGTGCAAGGTGCTTGGACTGAAACCCACCAAGGTCGTTCATTTCGCCGAGGGTAAGCCTTACACGGACATAGGTAGAATGAACCAAAAAAGATTCTTCAGCGAATTCAACGATCAACAAAATAGATACAATCTAGGACCTCTGTTCTGTAATAAAAACCTATTACAGAAATTGGGATATTACAAATAAAAATGAGCAGGCTGGAAAGAAAGTATTATCAAGCGGCCAAGGTCAAAAGGGTTAAGGCACACCTGGACGAGGTACCCGAGGACTGCGGGTACATGAAGAAGTTCCGCTTCAACATAGACATGAACTCGAACGGCATAATGGGTGACTGCATCGAGTGGTGCCAGATCAACTGCGAGGGCAGATGGGGATGGTGGTTCGAGCCTGCGGGAGAGATAGAGAATCCCAAGAACCACTGGGAGGACCAGAACGCCTACATGAGCTTCCAGCGGAAACGAGACGCAACTAGGTTCTGGCTGGCAGTGGGAATCAAGAACATGGGTCAAAGGTAAGATAATTACTAGTATGAGCCTATTCACTATAACAGACGCCGCCAAACAACAGATGGAAAGACTGCTGGCCAAGAACCCGGACAAGTGGGCAGTAAGCCTAATGGTGTTGGGGGGAGGTTGTGCGGGATTCAAGTACGAGTGGGGATTCATAGAAAATCAACACAGCATCAACGAAGGGGATCACGTCGAGGACTGGGGCACCGGACGTTTCGTCGTGGACGAGACAAGTATGTTGTACGTGGCCGGAACCAAGGTGGACTGGATCGAGGAGACATTCGGATCACAGTTCGAGATATCAAACCCCAATTCAACTTCCGCATGCGGATGTGGAGAGTCATTTGGCATCTAATGGACACCGCATTCGTGATAGGCAACGGTGAAAGCAGAAACATATTCCCAATAGAGACACTAAAAGGACACGGCATCATATATGGTTGTAACGCCATATACAGGGACCATCCCAAACTATGTGATCACATAGTGGCAGTGAATCCTGAAATGTATGAGGAACTTGCTCAATGGCACAACGACGGCAAAGAATCACCGAGAATATACAGCATCAATGACATCAGCAAGTGGGATTACATCTGTGATGGCGACAAGGAAACCGATGTGCCCGAGGGACTCAAGATCTACAGGGTCTGGCGAGGCGGTGACATCAAGAAAGGTGGCAAAATCAAAACCAACGACTTCTCCAAGGCCAGGGGATCAGGATGCAGTGCGGTGCTGATGGCGGCGGAGTCGGGCATAAGGAACGTGGTGATCATGGCGTTCGACATAATGGGTGCCCAGCAGTGGGAGATGGACACGCCCAGCCGGATACAGAACAACATCTACAAGGAAACACGTAACTATCCTGGACGCGAGAGCATGAAGGCCTACCTGAAATACGAATGGATGTACCAACTGCGACAGACGTTCCGCAGATTCCCTAAGACAAACTTCCACTTCATCAACAGGCGAGAATACCTAGAAGGCAATCCGTTCCTGAGATGGTACTTCGATCAACCTAACATAAAGTCGGGCATATACGCTGACCTACAGAGATGGATCTCCGGCCTTCGCGATGACATCAAATGGCGTGAGTTATAGGGTCTTGGTACTGCTGGCGTCCAACTGATACACCCTACGCATCTTGACACCCACAGATTGGGCGAATTTCTTAGAATCACACTTGTTGCACACGTGTTTGTAATCGTTTGAAGCACGGGCTGGATCCACTTTTGACTTGGGCCTCATGAATGTGTCTGAACAGGCATCGCACCGGAACACGTAGATCAGGTTCTTCCTGCGATAGTTGTGCATGGTACCCAGTTTGCTCTCCCTCTTGTACAACTTCATGGTCTTTAGGGTTTCTATGAACATATTAGTATTTAATAAATACGAATAACACATTATGGCGAGATTAACAATAGACACAGGAACGGCAGGAAATCCAGCAACGGGTGATACCTTACGTACCGCTATGACCAAGGTCAACGCCAATTTCGCGGAGTTGGCTGGTGATCTACAGATGTCAGGCAACACTTTATTGAGTGCTGACACTAACGGAAATATCATACTGGATCCAAACGGAACAGGACAGGTACAGATAGAAGCAGACAGACTTGTGATCAAGACCACGAAAACTGCGACTGCTGTAGGGAACACGGGTGACGTGGCAGGTTCAATCAGTTGGGACGCAACAAATTTATATGTATGCACTGCGAACTATGATGGTTCAACAGTGATATGGAAAAAGATCACACTAGCGAGTATCTAACATGGCTCAGGAAGTAATCAACATCGGAGTACAGGCTGATGATGGTACGGGAGATACCATCCGAGGTGCCGGCATCAAGATCAACAACAACTTCACGGAACTGTTCGCGACCAGTTACGTATCGTCACAGATAGACTTTATAGGAAACAACATCAATGCCACCTTGTCCAACTCCGATCTATCACTCAGCGGCAATGGCACCGGTATAGTCAGGTTCTCAGATCTCACCATAGACCACACCATAAGGATGTCAGACAACGAGATACGTGTGAACACGTCAAACGCTGATCTTGTGCTGACCGCTAGTGGCACCGGAACTGTCATGATAGACAATGTGGACATAAACGGAGGCAACATAGACGGCACACCAATAGGCTCATCAACCCCAGCGGCGGGGACCTTCACCGCTCTCAGTTACGACAATTCGCCACTGGTCATCGATGGCGTCACCGTGGCGGACAACACGATCAAGGCCAACGCATCAAATTCCAACCTGGAACTGGGTGCCAACGGAACGGGTTATGTTAGAATAAACGGAATAAATCTACCCAACAGTGACGGAGTGGGGGGACAAGTACTACAGACAGATGGGAGTGGACAACTGTCTTGGTTCACATCACCCTTGCTGTTCGATCAGACAAATCTAGACGATGGCACGGTCACCTTGAATGGTGATTCTACCACACAGGTCATAGACTCATTCAGTGCCTCCACATATCGCAGTGCCAAATATCATATACAGATTTCAGATGCCACAGCGGACAGATACACATTGATAGAGGCAAACGTATCACACGACGGATCAACGGCGTATATCAGTTCATTTGGTGAGGCCACCAACGGACACGGTGACGGATCCACCATATACGACTCGATCGACCTGTCTATAGAAATTTCAAGCGGCAACGTTAGATTGCTGGGAACAGTAAATAACACTAACAGCCAAGTAATAAAATTCGTGAGGAGATTAATAAAAGTATAATGGCACAGATAACTTTAAATGTAGGATCAAATGCTAACGACGGAACGGGCGATACCTTACGTAGCGCCATGCAGAACGTGAACACCATGTTCACCGAACTGTACGCATCACCGTTGTTCGCGAGTGGCATCACAGTGAGCGGCAACAACATCACGACCACTAGGAGCAATGATGACCTTGTGCTATTGCCCAATGGCACAGGATCAGTCACGGCACCTAAGATCATAGTGGACTCGAACATCTCCATAACCGACAACGAGATCACAACAACACAATCAAACTCCGACCTAGTGCTTTCTGCCTCTGGAACCGGATACGTCAAAATAGACAATGCGGACATAAACGGTGGCACAATAGACGGCACGGTGATCGGGGCCAACTCGGCCGCGGCGGCGACTTTTACCACACTGACAGTCAACAATTCAATGGTGATTGATAATATCACAATAACTGATAATACCATCTCAACAAATGTATCAAACGCCAATCTCGAACTTTCAGGCAACGGCACGGGCACGGTATCAATCTCTGGATTCCTGTTCCCAACATCAGACGGAAGCACGGGACAGTTACTAAAGACAGATGGCAGTGGAAACCTAGGGTTCGCGGCGTCGGGCGCCACGCTGAACCATTCGGACGTGAATGACAACACCGCGACCATTTCATCTTCCACGACCGACACGGTGGACAGTTTTGATTCCACAGTGTACAGGAGTGCGAAATATTACATCTCTATTTCAGATGCCACAAACAGCAGGTACGAGATAGTGGAGGCCAACGTGGTACACGGACCCAGTGCGGACAGCACCATAGAAGCCTATGTGACTGCCTTTGGTAGCACGACGTCACACACGTCTCCCTTGGCCTCGTTCACGGCAGACGTCAACAACGGTAACGTGAGACTGCGTGCCACGAACGAATCCGCTGGATCACTTGTGTTCAAGTTCCAAAGGACACTTATAGACCTGTAATAATTACATTAGGTTTATAGAATCTACGATAAATATCCATAACAAAAGGAAAAACAACACATGGCAAGACAGAACATCAACATAGGATCTAGCGCCAATGATGGCACGGGTGATCCATTAAGAACGGCATTTGACAAGATCAATGACAACTTCATAGAATTATACGGTGCAGACAACGACATTAACACGTTGGATGCCAACATGGACGTCAACAACTACGCCATAACCACGGGAGTGACTAACGGTGACGTTACAATCACACCAAACGGCACAGGGAGCATCAAACTGGGAGCAATGAAATTCGTTGGAACCACAATGAGTTCAGATGACTCTTCACAGATCACACTGGCAGAAAATATAAAGACCACGGGCACACTGAACGTGTCAGGTGCGACCACATTGGCAACATCATTAACCTTAGCATCTGGATCCACTGTCACGTCAATACTAGACGAGGATGCCATGGGATCAGATTCAGCCACAGCACTGGCCACACAACAGTCGATCAAGGCCTACGTTGATTCACAGGTCACGGCACAGGACTTGGACTTCCAAGGTGACTCGGGCGGGGCACTGGCTGTTGATCTAGATTCACAGACTTTCACCATCGCTGGTGGCACGGGCATAGACACAGCAGGTTCAGGACAGACCTTGACTGTAAACATAGATTCAACGGTGGCCACACTGACGGGTACACAGACACTTTCTGGAAAGACCTTGACCGCACCAACAATCAACGCGGCCACAATGACTGGAACAGTGACCGTAGATTCGTTGTCTTTTGCTGACAACACCATCACAACCAACGCTTCGAACGCCAACCTCGAGTTGACCGCTTCGGGCACAGGAACTGTGGAACTGCTGTCTAATACTAATGTTACAGGTACACTAACCACTGCGGACATAACCACTACTGGAACACACACAGTGACGGGACAGTCCGATATCGACTACGTGAGGATCAAGGACAACAAGATAACCACCAACGCCACCAACGCCAACCTGGAACTCGCGGCGTCGGGCACTGGAGTGGTTGATGTTAAAAATGCCATGACCACCGTGGGACAAACGATAACAGGAAACGTAGTCATAGATGGACAATTTGATATTGACAACATATCCATTAGTGGAAATGGTATAATTGCAACTAATTCAGGTGGGGGTATTAACATCAATCCAAATGCCACAGGACAGGTAACAATTGGAGGAACAGTTGTTCAAATCCCAGGTTTAATGGCCGCTACCGACATCAACGTTACATCAAATGTACTACTTGGTGCCGATTGTCTAATAACGACAAACGTTTCAAATGCAGATATTAATTTAGAAGCAAATGGTACAGGATCAGTGTATGTTGACGAGATTCGTATAAAAAATAATAACATCACCACCCACATAACAAATGCTAACTTAGAATTAAACACAGACGGTGCAGGTACAATAGAATTACAAACGAATACAAATGTAACCGGTAACTTGTCAGTGACTGGTTCATCAACGCTGGATGGTGTTACAATTACAGATAATACAATCAAGGCAAATGCCTCAAACGCAGATTTACAGATAGGTACCTCTGGAACAGGTGTTATAGATGTATTAACTGCCACGCAGACTACTGTGGGATCAGCGGGGGGTGCCAACGCACTGCCGGCCACTCCTACCGGCTACATCAAGATCAAGATCGCGGGCACAATGAGAGTGATACCATTCTACGACGAAGCGTAACAGCACGTAGAACATAGTCTCAAAGCAGGACAAACATGAAGCGACACCACGACAACAGAAGGGGAAGATCACCACGATCAGAGATCGCACGTCTGGAGGAGGCCATACGGCGTGAATCAGACAAGATCGAGCGTGAACGACTTAGACAGAACCTGGAACATTGGATTCGTACACAGAATAATAGCAGGTAATTGCCAATAAATACCCGTGTAAGGAGTATTTTAATGGCAACACCAGTGTGGACAACCACAGCAGGTAAAATTGCAACTATTGATGAACAGGTAGCGTATTCTCTTCAACTGGAAGCGAACACGAGCGATTCAACGGCCATCACATACTCCGTGATCGCAGGAAGCCTACCCGCAGGAATGCAGGTGACCACAACGGGCCTACTGACGGGTACTCCGGCTGAGGTTGCCAAGAGAACTCTTTACACCTTCGTCGTGCGAGCCACGGCCGGTGCCCAGATCACAGACAGGACTTTCTCACTGGACGTACAGGGTTCTGATTCCCCCACATTCACTACCGCGACAGGACAACTACTACTGGACGATTCTACCAGCGTGGGACTATATTGGGTGATAGATGGTGCGAACGTCAATTTCCAGATGCAGGCCACAGACACCGACACCGCGGCGGGGCAGACACTGGTTTATGAAATAGTTAAAGGAGAACTGCCACCGGGAGTGACCATGAGCAAGACCGGACTTATATCAGGTGTAGTTCAACTCACCGAAGACCAGAAATTTGGAGCACGTGGAGGCTATGACGGCACAGGACCCAATGATAGATTCAACGTCCTTTATGATCAAACTGTTACAACAAAAAGTATAAGCAAAAATTTTGATTTCATAGTCAGGGTATCAGATGGTACTAGTTTCGTAGAGCAGAACAACTCGATCTTTGTCTACTCCGCTGACTTTTGGAGGGTTTCCAACACAGCGATCACCATAGACGCAACAGAGATCGGCAATTCACCGTTGACTATGGATCTCAGCGCCAACAGAAGACCGGTGTTCAGGACAGCATCGGATCTGGGATCATTCAGACATGACAACCAGGTTGTCATCAAGATAGATGTAGAGGACTTTGATACACTACAAGCGGATCTGGAATACAGCATACAGTCGGGTGCCCTTCCATCAGGACTGTCCATAGATATCACTTCAGGTGAGATTTACGGACGATTGGCAAGGCAATCCGCAGTCGAGGTTGATTACACATTCACAATAAGGGCCAACAGGGTAATATCACCTGGCGTTAACGTATTTCAAGATCAGACTTTTACAATGAAAGTTATCGGAGAAATAGATATCGGTATAGCCTTTACCACACCTACCAACGTTGGCACACTATACGCGGGAATACCGAGTCTATTATCGATACAAGCAGTGAACGACACACCAAATCGTGTGTTGACTTATTCTATCACTGGAGGCACACTACCACCGGGAATAACCTTGAGCGTTGCGGGTAATCTCATAGGAACAATAGATCCCAGTGACTTCACCGACTCAACTAGATCTTACTCGTTCACTGTCACGGTCAGTGATCAGTACCAGATAGCGGCAACGTCAAAAGAATTCACACTCAACATTGACATACCATACACACAGACAGAGTATGGCAACATGACCGGACACGCCACATCATTCATAGACCAGAACATATTCTACAACATAGCACAGGATCCCAACATCAACTCCCCAGAATTCATTTTCAGATCAGAAGACCCCAACTTCGGCATGAAATCAAAACCTGACATGTTGATGATGGCGGGATTGGAGGCGCAGACATTGACCACGTTCCAACAACAGATGGAACAGAACCATGCACCCAAAACACTGTACTTTGGTGATCTCAAGACTGCCATAGCCAAGGAAGGCACTACGACCAAATACGAAGTGGTATACATAGAGATCAAGGACAACATGGTAAACAATAACGGTGTTGCTGTGTCAAGTTCGATAACATTAAGAGATGCTGTTGTGAAACCAATGTTAGGTCCTAGGGCATCAAGCATGAACGCAACTGCGGACTACGTGGACTACGAAATCACAACGGACGGTGGACTATCTTTCAGCACAGCAGGATCCAAGGTCAGGTATGCTAACCAGTTGAGCGCGGATCTGGGATACATGGAAAAGATATACCCAAACGCCGTGGCCAACATGAGGTCAAGGATGAAGAGTCTGGGACACAAGGAATGGGATTACCTACCACTGTGGATGAAGACCACACAGGTGGGCGGATTGGCTCCATTGGGCTACGTGATGGCCGTGCCTATCTGTTACTGTAAACCAGGAACTTCGGCATTGGTAAAAAAGAGGATACAGGACAAATCATTGAACTTCCGTAACATAGCATTCACCATAGACAGGTACCAGGTCAACAAGAGCGTGGTGTCCCCAGAGGAATTCACAGCGGATGGAACCACCACAACATTCCAGTTGAATGAGATAGTGCATGAACAAGACATCATGGTTCTGGAAGGCACCGAGCAGGTGTACGTGGGCAATGGGGTGACTGCGGACAACAACATAGATCCCGTATGGTTGACCGCTGACAACACACTGAGATCTTCAGATCATGAGTACGGTATCGAGCTCACCCATGACATCACAAACAAGAAGACCACGATAACCTTTACCAAGGAAGTGCCCACAGCAGGCACAATTATCAAGGTGGAAAGAGCCAACGATAAATACCTTAAGTTTAGGGATAAAGGAATACAATAATGGCAAGCAACATAGTACCAGGAAATATAGATGGCACATACCCGGTGGCGGGACAGGACAACAGTTCACAGGGCTTCAGGAACAACTTTAGTGCTATCAAAAACAATTTCACGGAGGCCAAATCCGAGATAGAATCCCTACAGACGAACAAAGCCTCATTGAATGGTTCCAGTGACTTCAACAACAATGAAGTAATAAAAGCAAAATTCAAGAACACTTCGTCAACTGTGTATGCACACGGTTCGATATCCAGCGGTCTGATAACATTGAATCACAATAACGGACATTACCAAACGGCAACCATAACGGCCGACACTACATTCAGTTTCTTGAATTTCCCAACAGGTGCGATGGGTAGAATAATTCTAGACATCACAGTATCTGTTGGAGCAACCAATCTAATATTTCCAAGTGCGGTGATCAAAGCGGATAACGTGACGGGCAGTGACGGCACCTCAGACACTATCCAACCAGGACTGGGCAGGGCACTGTACGAATTTATGTCACCGGACGGTGGCACCACCATACTGATGCACCAACTGGGCAAACAGTACGCATAACGAATAAAGGAGTCTAATGTACTTCCATCCACTACAAGAAGAGATAGCAAACATGAGTGATGAGGACATCTCCAAGAGAGTCAAGGAGTTATCACGAAAGGTTGCCATTGCGAGAAGAGGCAGAAACCCTGAGATGCTGGCCGCACTTCAGCAGGCGCTGTTCGCATATCAGAACGCCATCCGAGAGAGAAGGATCGAGGAGTGGCATAAGAATCACAAGAAGTTGAGGAACGAGCCAGACCTAGGCGACCTGATAAACATGGAATAGTAAATATTCCTGATGTCAAACGCATTCACCTGGAAGACACGATTCAAGAGCATCATCATAGTAGACGGTGAACTGTTCGCCAATGAGTACAAGTTGAACATATCACTGACACCACACACTGCCAGCCTCAAAGAACAGACAGAATACTTCGAGAGATTGAAGAACCTGTTCGAGCAGGTGTTCGCCAACACCATCACCACATGGAGGGACGAACCACTGTATAACATACTGAAGAAGAACAGCACCAACAGGTTCATTGAATTACCAAAACCGCCCTATGACCAGATCATGGCCGCGGTGTGCTTCTGCAAGGCCAACAGCATACTGGATAGCAAGATAACCATTAACCACATAGACCTCAGCTCATGGCAGGGTGATGGTATTACCTACACGGTTGACAAGGACAGCAATGAGCTTATACTGTTAGATAGGCCTGACTGGTTCTCGGCGAAATTCAGCAAGTTCGATCCGTGGTGGTTGAGGCCTGACACGGCAACTTATGATCAGGAACTGGACAAGGGCATATACACGGGACACTACAGTTGGAACAACAACGAGATTACCATTGACAAGCGACACCAAGACCATGCTAAAATATTCGAGTTCAACCCAAAGGTTCTAGATGGTGGAAAAGACAAAGACAAATGAGCACGGTGACGTCATATTCACGGAAGACGACGCGATAGATCTATTATACACCAATCCCGACTTCGACATATCGAAACTGTTCTTCGAGGACATCGCCAAGTATGATTCGGCACTGA
>Ga0181607_10003416_pt1 | contig 13816 bp, 11 predicted proteins | sample 041ome_9_FD_132420 | JGI IMG/M metagenome (GOLD analysis project Ga0181607, IMG submission 132420) | Coastal salt marsh microbial communities from the Groves Creek Marsh, Skidaway Island, Georgia - 041413US metaG (megahit assembly) | ecosystem: Environmental > Aquatic > Marine > Intertidal zone...
GATCCAAGAGAATTAGAAAATTCATTTAATATTGTTAAAAGATTAATAGATCAAAAAAAAATTGTTTTACTCACAGACAGTAAGAAAATAAAAAATTTTTTTAAAGAAAAAAAAATAAATACTTGGTTAATTAATATTCCAATAATTATAAAAAAAAAAAAAATTTTTAATCCCAAAAAAAAATTTAAGCTTGGTTATTTAGGTGATGCTAGGCTAGAAAAAGGTTTTTTTAATTTACCAAAATTATTAAAAAAAATTGATACAAATAAGTATCCATTGCTAATTCAATCAAACTCTAATGGTTATGATTTAAATAATTATAGAATAACTATGAGAAAGTTAAAAAAAATTAATAATGTTCATTTTGTTAATGAAAGTTTATCAGAAGAAAAATATAAAAATATCTTTAAAAGTTTAGATTTAATAATTATACCTTATATTCAAGATTATTATCTTTATAGAACCTCTGGAATTTTTTTTGAAAGTATTTATTCAGAAATTCCCGCAATCGTAACTGAAAATACCTGGATGTCTTCGTTTTATAAAAATAAAATTTTAAAAAGACTAATATTAAGTGAAAAAAATGAAATAAATACAATTCTTATTTTCATAAGTGAAAACTTTTTAGAGTTAGGAAGGGAAATCAAAAAATTAAAATCAAAAATTATGAAGTTTAATAATTATTCACAATTAGATAAGGTTTTATTGAAAAAAAACAAAGTAAATAAAATAGATACTCATAGAAAACTAACTTATCTAATTGATGAAAATACCTTAGTAAGAAAAAATGATGGTAATAAATATGGTTCTTTTAAGCTATTAAATCAGATACTGAGAATTAAAAAAATTAATATTTATAACACATTAGAAATAAATGTTATTAGTAATTTAAATATAGATTTTGATGTTAAAACAAAAGTTATTAATAATTTTTTAAAAAAATATAATAAAAAAAATTTAATTTTTAAATTTATTCCTGCCAGATTTAGTTTTTTAATTAAAAATAGTAAATTGTTTTTTAATTTAGTATTAAATAAAAATGAAATTGATTTTTCAAATTTAACTATTGTTAATTATCACTACTTTTTAGAAATATATAAATATTTAAAAATTTTTAAATTGATCAAACTAATTATTTTAGTTCACGATCACTTTTTCAAAATTAATAATAATAATAGCTATATAGACTCTGCTAATTTTCATTACATATTTGTATCTAAAAAAGATTATGACGTTGTAAAATTGTCATATTCAAAAAAATATTTGATTTACCCAATATACTTTAAACATTATGATACAAATTTTAATAAAATAAATTCTAAATATGAATTTTATTTTATATCTTCAGGTTCAGATATAGATATTCAAAATCTGAGTCTTTTTCTAAAACAAAATAATCTATCAGTATCAATTAATTTAGTGGGAGAAATTTGTAATAAAATAGACATCAAAATAAAAAAAAATCCTAATATTAAGATTTTAGGTTATGTTGAAGATCTGGATAGTTTATTGAAAAATAAATGCAATTTTTTTCTAATTTTAAGGTATGTTGGTTTAGGCATACCCATCAAATTATTGGAATGTATTGATAGTAATTCTAAAATTTTATGTTTTGGTGATATTAATAATTTTGGTTTACCCCGTAAATTTATAAAACCTTTTTTTATAAAAAATAAAATTTCTAACAAATTCATAAAAAAAATAGATTTTAATAAAGAGTATTTTAAAATAAAAAGTTATGTAAATCTTAATAATTTACTTAATTTAAAAAAATTAAATGAAGATCTAAATGTATTTGAGTAAAACACCATTGAGAATAAGTCTGTTTGGAGGGGGTACTGATTTTCCAGAATTCTTTAAAAATCAAAAATCTCTTATTATAGGAGGCACGATTGATAAATATATTTATATAACTTTAAATGATCAAGTTTTGAAAGGTGCTTCAAAAAATATAAAATTATTTTACAGTAAAATAGAAAAAGTAAATAATATAAAAAAAATAAAACATAGAGTAATTAAAGAATTATTCAAAAGTTATAAAATAAAAAATGATATCGAACTGCATATAGCTAGTGATCTACCAGCATTTACAGGCTTGGGTAGTTCATCTGCATTTAGCGTGGGCCTGCAAAATTTGCTAAATTACTATAGAGGTAAGCGAATCAATAAAAAAAATTTAACCTTAAAAACAATTGAACTCGAAAGAGATATTTTAGGAGAAGTTGTTGGCTATCAAGATCAAATCCATGCTTCGTATGGAGGATTTAATTATTTAGAGATTAAAAAAAATAATTTCAAAGTTAAAAATTTTATTAAAAAAAAAATAAAAAAATTAGAAAATAATCTAATTTTAGTTTTTAAAAGAAATTCTAGAAAAGAAAATAATATTAAAAAAAAAAAAAAAAAAAAATAAAAAAAAAATTAAATTTAATTTTAAAAAGAAATTTTAAAAAAAGAAAATATGTTTAAAAAAAAAAAAATGAAAAGATTTAAAATTAATATTCCACACTTAAAAAAAATAAATTTTATAGCTAAAAAAGCCTTTAAAATTTTAAATAATAAAAAAGATAATAATCTTAATGAGATTGGAAAGCTTCTAAATGATAGCTGGATTTATAAAAAGAAGTTATCCCAAACTGTAACAAATAAAAAAATTGATAATATTTATAGTGAAGGAATTAAAGGTGGCGCTTTAGGCGGGAAATTATTAGGTGCTGGCTCCGGGGGTTTTATATTATTTTATGTTCCTTCTAAAAAAAAATTAATTTTTGAAAAAGCTATGAAAAAATATATAAAAATTAACTTCAAATTTTCTAATAGAGGTTCAGAGGTTTTCAAATTATGATTAATTACATAAAAAATTCTTTTAAAAATATATTGTTTGGTAATAATATTTTTTTACCTAAATCTTTTTTTAAAAAAAAAGAAAAAATTAATTTTTTTGATGTTGGTGCAAGTTTTTTAGATCAAAACATAAATTTTTTAAAATATGAATTTTTTAATTTGATATTATTTGAACCAGATAACAAGGTGTATGCCTCATATTGTACTGATAGTAATAATTTAAAAGTTTATAATCTTGGTCTATGGTCAAAAAATAAAAAAAAAAAAATTTATTTTGTTAAAAATCAGATTGCAAGCTCAGTTTATAAACCAAATATAAAGATTTTAGAGAGATATAATTTTGATATTAATGACTACAATATTATTGGCTCAAAAGATTTTTTATTAAAAAAATTAGATCAATTTTATCAATTTAATAAAAATATTGATTTTATTAAAGTCGACACCGAAGGAGCAGATTATGATATTTTAATTGGTGCTAAAAAATCTTTAAAATCAACTTTAGGATTACAAGTTGAAGTTCAAAATATTGAGAGATACATTAATTCTAAGAAGATTGACTCCATTCTGAAAATCACTAAAGAAAATAATTTAGAGATTTTTATAAACAATAAAGAAATGTGGCCTAGAAGTAACATTTTTAACATTGAGACAAATTTTCAAAATGTTTGGTCAGACATAGTTTTTTTTAAAGATATTGAATATATGTTGAATTGTCTAAAGAAAAAAAAATATGATAGTAGACTTTTCTGTATTAAAAAATTAATTTTCCTGATGTTACAATACAAACTACATGATAGTGCTATAAATTATATTAATAATTTTTATAAATTTAAATTGATAAACATCAAAACTTATAATTATTTCTTGAATATAATTAAAAAAAATGTTGAAAGTAATTTTTCAATTATCTTAAAAGATTTATTAAGATTATCTTTTATTTTAGTTATATTCCCACTATCTCTTATTAACTTTAAGATATACTTAAAATTAGTTATAAGATTAATTATTAAAAACATAAATAACTTAAAAAGATTTTTTCAGAATTTTATTAGTAAAAATATTTTTAGAAATGGTGCAGTAAATTGAAAAAAATATTAATAACAGGTGGGTTGGGCTATATCGGTAGAGTACTAATTAATTTATTAAATCCAAATGATAAAATTATTATTATGGATAATCTGTCTTACAATCAAAATCCTAAAGAAATTTTTAAAAATTTAAAAAATATCAATTTTATAGAAGGTGATGTGAGAGATCAAAATTTAATTAAAAAAGTTACAAAAGATATTGATTTTATTATTCCTCTGGCTGGTTTAGTGGGAGCGCCTTTGTGTAAAAAAAAACCTTTAGATGCAAAAGAGATTAATCAAGATAGTATAAAAATGCTTTGTAAAATAATTTCAAAAGATGCAAAGATTATTATTCCAACAACTAACTCTGGTTATGGCATCGGATCAAAAAATAGTTTTTGTACAGAGCAGTCACCTATAAATCCTATTTCTATTTATGGTATAACTAAAATGAATGCTGAAAAATATGTTTTGGATAAAGGCAATAGTATATCATTAAGATTAGCTACAGTTTTTGGTTTATCTCCTAGAATGAGGTTAGATTTATTAGTAAATAATTTTTGCTATTTAGCTTTAACAAAAGGTAAAATTGAAATTTTTGAAGGTCACTTTAGAAGAAATTTTGTTCATATAAATGATGTAGCTCGCGTTTTTTTATTTTGTATGGAGAATTTTTCTAAATTAAAAAATAATGTTTATAATTTTGGTTTAGAGGAAGCAAATCTAACAAAACTTGAACTAGCTAATAAAATAAAAAAATATTTGCCATCTTTTCAAATTTTAGAAAATGAATTTGAAAAAGATCCAGATCAGAGAGATTATATAGTATCAAATAAAAAAATAATGGCCACTGGGTTTAAATTTCGAACTAGTCTTGATCAAGGTATTAAAGAATTAATTGAAGAAATACCAAAATTAACACAAAAAAACTTTTCTAATATCTAGATGAAATGTAGAGTTTGCAATTCAACCAAATTAGAATTGGTTTTTGATTTGGGTATGCAGCCCTGGGGCAATAATTTTCTAAAAAAAAACCAATTAGGTAAAGAGAAATTTTATCCACTTGAATTAGTTTATTGTAATTCATGTTATTTATCTCAGCTTAGTTATACTGTAAAAAAAGAAATTATGTTTAGCAATCACACATATCTTTCAGGAATGACCTCAAGTCTGTCTAATCATTTTAAGTCAATCTCACATTATATTGATGAAAATTTTAATAAAAAAAAAAATAAAAAAAATATTTTAGACATAGGCTCAAATGATGGAGTTTGTCTAAAACATTTTAAAAATTTAGGTTATAAAGTATTAGGTGTAGAGTCTTCTAAAAATATATCTAAAATTGCTAATAAAAATCATATAAAAACATTAAATGCTTTTTACAATTTTAAAGTTGCTAAAGAAATTAATACAAAATTTGATTTTATAAATGCCTCTGGCGTTTTCTTTCATCTTGAAGAGCTACACTCAGTAACAAAGGGTATCAAGTTTAATTTAAAAGATGATGGTGTATTTATTGTACAATTTTTATACATGGGGCAAATAATGAAAAATGTAGCATTCGATCAAATTTATCATGAGCATTTACTTTATTATAATTTGATAACTCTACAAAACTTGCTAGATATGCACGACCTTGAAATCTTTGATGCTTATTTGACAAATATACATGGCGGACAAATGGTTGCATTAGTTTCGCATAAGCAAAAATATAATCTAACTGCGAGATATTTGAGGCTAATTTTAAATGAAAAAAAATGGGGCTATAATAAAAAAAAAACATACATAACATTTTCTGATAATGCAAAAACACTAAAGGAAAATAATTTAAAATTTATTGATCATGCGTTAAAAAAAAAAAAATTAATTTATGGTCTTGGAGCACCAGTAAAAGGTAATACTCTTTTAAATTATTTTGGAATTAATAAAACTATGATTCCAAAATTGCTTGAAATTAACAATTTGAGAAAAAATTTATATGCGCCAGGTTCGCATATTCCTATCATATTAGAAAAGGAGGAAACAAAAAAACCCGATATATTCTATGTTTTAGCTTGGAATTTTAAAAAAGAAATTTTAAGTAAAAATAAAGATCTAATAAAAAAAGGTGTTCAATTTTACTTTCCAATTAATATTAAAAAATGAAAAAGATTTTTATAACCGGTGGCAATGGTTTCCTAGGAAAGTTTTTAGTTAAGGAGTTAAAAAAAAAGTATTATGTTGAAGCACCATCTTCAAAAAAATGTGATTTAACAAAACAAAATGATTTACTAAAAATCAATAAGAAATTTGACTATATTTTTCATTTAGCAGCTTGGACTCAAGCAGGAAATTTTTGTTTAAAACATCCTGGTGATCAATGGATTATTAACCAACAAATTAATACTAATGTTTTAAGTTGGTGGAAATTGCGAAATAAAAAAGCAAAATTAATTATCATCGGAACAAGCTGTTCTTATTCACCTAAAAATAAATTGATTGAAAAAAATTATTTAAAAGATGAACCAGTTGAGAGTTTATATACTTATGCAATGACAAAAAGAATGTTGTTATTAGGTGCAAAAGCTTTAGAAAAAGAATTTAAAATGAAATGGCTATGCGTTGTGCCATCAACTCTTTATGGATCTTATTATCATTTAGATAACAGACAAATGCATTTTATTTTTGATTTAATTAGAAAAATTTTAAATGGAAAATATTTAAAAAAAAAAGTTATTTTATGGGGTAATGGTAATCAAAAACGAGAGATAATTCATGTAAAAGATTTTGTAAAATATTTAATGAAAATATTTAAAAAAAAAAATAATGATATAATTAATATAGGTGCTAGCAAAGAACATTCAATTAAGTATTTTGCTAAAAAAATTTGTGTACATTCTAATTTTGATCATAAAAAAATTTTATATGATAAAACTAAATATGTAGGAGCTAGAAGTAAAAAATTAGACACTAATAAAATTTCTAAAATATTTCCTGGATATAAAAATTCACTTATAACTTTGGATGAAGGTTTAGATGAAACAATAAAATGGTTCAAAAAAAGTTTTTATAAAATAAAATAATGAAAATTAAATCTATAGCATTGTTTTATCCTTGGCTAAATCTGTATGGTGAACAAAAAGTTTTTGGAGAATATACAGAAAAAAAATTATCATCAAAAAAAAAAATTGATTTTTATTATTATGGTAAAAAAAAAATACATCCAAAGTTAAATTTTGATAAAAAGGTTAATCTAATACCTATAAGTTCAAGGAATATTTTAATAGATTTTATGTGTTCAAATATAATGCTATTTGCTCAAACTTATTTAATTTTTTTTTTTAATAAAAAGGTTACCAAAGACTATTTATTTGTTTATTCCCTTGGAGGAGAATTTTTTTCTAAGTTTAAAACTTTTCAATATTTACACATATGTATTTTTTCATTAAATATTTTTGAATATAAAAATTTTGGTATTAAAAGTTTTTTAAAAAAAATTGCGAGATTTTTAGTTGTTTTAATATGTAGAATAATACTTAAAATTAATAAAAATAAATTTTATAATGTTATAACTTTTAGTAATTCTAAATGGAGTTTTTATAGAGCCAAAAAAACATATAATATAAAAAAACATAAAGTTTTTTATCCTAATTTTAAAGTTCCAAATCTTTATCAACAAAGTTTTGAAAATTTTGAAAAAAGAAGAAATAATTTTGTCATTTTAGGAAGAGTTTCAGCTGACAAAAATATAATAGATGCGTTTAAACTGTTAAAAAAATTGAAATCATTTATTCCAGACGCCTTTTTTCACATAATTGGTCCTATAGATCAAAAATATTTTATAAAAATAAAAAAAAATTATTCATTACATTCAGTTAAATTTTATGGATTAATTAGTAAGAGTAAAAGAGATTTTTTGTTAAAAACATCAAAATATGGTTTAAATTTTTTTTATTCAGAACATTTTGGACGAAATGTACTAGAAATGCAGAAATGTGGAGTTATTGTGTTTGCTAGAAACAGGGGTGGTGTCAGAGAATTATTATTTAACAAAAATCAAAAATATGACAATTATAAAGATCTTATCGATAATATAAAAAAAATTCATTTCCATCAGGGTTTGAGAAATAAAATTTATATGTTAAATCAAAAAATATTAAAAAATCAATTTACATCTGAGCAATTTGATAGAGAATTGTTAGATTTTTTGAAATAGCATGATTAGAAAAATTATAATTACAGGAGCTGAGGGTTTTCTAGGGTCTCACCTTGCAAATTTTTTAAAACTTAAAGACTCAGTTTATTGTTTTGTAAAAAAATTTCCAAAAAAAAAAATTAAAAATGTTAATTATTTTAGATGTGATGTAAGAAATAAATCCTTAATAAAAAAATTAATTAAAGAAATAAAACCAAATGTTATTTTTCATTTAGCCGCAAAAAGTCACCCATTATTTTCATTTAAATACCCAGAAAAAACAATTTTGGTTAATACTTTAGGAACCATCAACATTCTGCAAAGCATTGTTGAGTTAAATTTTACTTCAAAAATTATAATTGCATGCTCAAGTGCTCAATATGGAACACGCAAGTTTAACGAATTACCTTTAAAAGAGTCCGAAAATTATAATCCAGACCACATCTATGGTCTTTCAAAAAAAATTCAATATTTGCTTAGTAATCAATTTAGTAAAATGTTCAAATTAAAGGTAATAAATGCAATAATATTTAATACCTCTGGTCCAGGAAAAAAAAATGATGTTTTTTATGATTTTTCAAAACAATTCCTGAGACAACAAAAAAAAAAAACAATTAAAATTAAGTGTGGAAATATTTTCAATAAAAGAGATTTTTTACATTATAAAGATACAATCAGAGCTCTAGATATTTTATCAAAAAAAGGTAAATATGGTGAGAGTTATAATATTTCAACAGGTAAATTAATCAAAATAAGTGAACTTCTGCAGTATATTTCAAAAAAATCAAAAAAAAAAATAGAAATTATTTCACGAAGAGAAAACCTGAGGATTTATGATGAAAAATATATTTCAGGCAATAATAATAAAATTAAGAAAATTGGCTGGAAACCTAAAAAAGATTATAAAGATATTTTAGATGAAATGTGTAACTTTGATTAAAAAAAAAAATAAACAAAATTTATTTCTATTCTTTATATTTATTTCAATTTCATTTTTTTTTTATAAGGGAAGACTGGGTGGAGATGATTTACAAGCTTTTAATTTTGCTTATGATTTAATTTATAAATTTAATTTCAACCTATTTGAACTTTTAAAAGAAGACAATAGCTTATGGCAATTTAGCCATAGAAAAATATGGATATTACAAAATATTTTAATTATTATTTTTGTTAAATTTATTAGTGTTTTTTTTAATTTTGATATCATTAGTGTAAGTCAATATTTGTGTGGTTTAATAATAACTTTTTACACAGTTGTCTCTTTTTTTTTGTTTTATAAAATATTAACTAAAAATAAGATTAATAATGAATTATCTTTATTTATTAGCATAAGTGTTTTCTTTGGTACTAGTTTAATATCCTTTTTTACAGGTGCTTATATTGAAAGTTTTGTAATTTTTATTGTTTTACTTAGATATTTAGTAGACGGTGAAAAATCTAAAATATTTTTTGACTCATTATTAGTACTAATTAAACCATATTATATCATAGTTATAATTTGCTTATTATATAATGATCAAAACATTAATAAAAAATTTATCAAACATTTGTTTATAGTAGGTTTGGTAATATTTGTTGATAAGCTTTTAACTTTAGGTGCTTTTCAAAATTTTGTTACTAGCCTGCCATATAATTTTGAATTCGATTTTATAATTAAAAATATTTTAGATACTTTTTTTTCTCCAGGATTTGGTACATTTTTTACTTCTTCAATTTTAATGGTTTTGATTATCTTTGGCCTAAATTCTAAAACATTAATTAAGTTATTTTTATTATTTATTTTTATATTATTTTTATCGACATTAACATTTTGGCACGGTCAAAGTCCGGGTAATAGATATTTGTTAAGCACCTTATTTATATTTGTTCCTGAAATTATTAATTCAATCAAAAAATTAAAAAATTATAAAATATTTTTAATTTTTGCTTTAGTTATTACTATTTTAAATTTGCCTTCTTTAGAATTTAGAAACACAAATATTAAAAATTTTTCTGACCAAGCAGTACATACAGGTTTAGTATTAGGTGTTTCAGATAGAGATATCAATGCATTTCCAAATAATAACTATAGATTTAACAATATAATTTTTAGTCAAGAAATTTTTTTAAATAAGATTTTAAATAATAATGATAAAGAAATTAATATTAATCAATATAATTTTTTGATTAAAGATGTTTATCCAATGACAGGTTTTAAAAGAGTAATTTTTATTCTAGAAAATGATTTAAATTTTTTAGAAATCAAAAAAATTTTAATTTACAAAAAAAAAATAATTCTATTATTTAAAATATTATATTTTTTAACTATAATTCTGTTCATTTTTCAAATTTTGAGATTATTTTTAATGTTAATTAATAATAAATGAATAAAATTAGTATCATAATACCCACATTAAATAGCTCAAAAAGCATTATGAGATGTTTAGATTCTGTTTTTAAACAAACATATAAGAATTGGGAAATAATAGTAGTCGATAGTTTTTCATCAGATAATACTGTTAATTTAATAAATGGCTATAGATCTAAAAAAATTAAGATTTTTTATATCTCTAAAAAAATGAGCATATCAAAAGCTAGATATAAAGGTGTCTGTAAGGCTAGCGGAAATTATATTGCTTTTTTAGACTCTGATGATGAATGGTATAGTAATAAGTTGGAGTTGCAAAATAAAGGGTTGTCAAAAGATATTTTTTTTTCATGCACTCATTTTATTTTAAAAAATAAAACCTCTGAATTGAAAATAAAAACTACAAAAAAAATATTAAATTTGAATGATTTAATATATGATAGACCAATCGCTCTATCATCAGTTTTAATTAAAAAGCAATTGATTAAAAAAGTAATGAAACAAAATTTATCTATAAATTATGCAGAGGACTATTATTGGTGGAGCAAAATTTTAAAAGATGGCAAAAATTGCTTTGTAATAAGAAAATTTTTAACAAAAATTTATATTCATGAAACAAATAGATCAATTAATTTCTATCAAAATTATTTATCTCTAATAAAAATATATAAAACAATTTACCAGTTTAGTTATATTAAAATTATATATATCTTTTTTAAATTAACTTTAAATACTTTTTCAAAAAATATACTAAAATTTCATTCTTTTAAAAAAATTTGGATTAAATTTGATAAATCTTAATAAAACTGATGTTATAAAAATTTTTGGAGTAGTTGCTCTTTTTTATCCTGTTTTAATTTTAACAGGTCCTTTTTTGCCTGATCTCTTTATTGTTGCAAGTATTTTTTTAATATTCTTATCTAAGCTTCAACTAAATTTAAAATTTATTTTCAAAAATTATTACCTTATTTTTTTATTTTGGATTCTATGCGTTATAAGTTCAATTTTATCTGAACAAATATATTTTTCATTTAAGTCAAGTTTTTTTTATATTAGATTTTTTTTGTATTCTTGTTTTATTTGGTATTTGTTAAGAGAAAAATATTTGAATTTAAAATCACTTATTTATCTTATGTATATAGTTTACTTATTTTTAATCTTCGACTCTCATTTTCAATATATTTTCAATTTTAATGTTTTTGGAATGATCACAGAAAGCAAGATGCGCATAAGTAGTATATTTGGATCAGAATTAATTATGGGATCTTTTTTATTAAGAACTTTTCCGGTATTTATAGCTCTTTTATTAGCGTATAATAAAGATAATCTATTACTAATAATTCCATTAATTTATTCATCTATAATTCTTAGTGGTGAAAGAACAACAATTTTTCTCTCTATAATTTTTTTATTAGTTTTACTGAAGATTGAAATTTCAAATAAGAAAAAAATTGTTAATTTTTTTCTAATAATAATAGTATTTTTATCTCATTTTTTTTTTAATGAAAACTTTAATTATAATTTAACTGATAGAATGAAGGAAGAAGTTACATTCAATATCGATATAAAAAAAAATATTGATAATGAAGGTGAATATAAAAAGGTTTTGCCATTTAAAATATTCACCGATAATCATACTAGAATTTATAACACTTCCTATCTTATGTTTTTAGATAATAAAATTTTTGGACAAGGAGCTAATAATTTTAGAAAAAAATGTTTTAATTATGATCCTAAGGCTTGTACCACACATCCACATAATCATCTATTTCAAATTTTATCAGAAGTTGGTCTATTAGGATTTTTTTTATATCTAGTAATTTTTATCACAATACTCAAAAAATTATTTAAAGAGTTTTTTGATAAAAGGAAATTATCATGCGTTAGATTTATTTTACTTCTTTCAATAGTAATTAATTTCTTTCCTTTTTTGCCATCAGGCAATTTTTTTAATAATTATCTTAATATAATGATGTATTTTCCTGTAGGCTTTTATTTATATTATGGAAATATTAATAGAGAACAAAAATGATACCAGAATATTTAGTTAGTTTAATTTTTGCAATATTTATTTTTAATTTATTTTTATCTCAATCTTTAAAATTTAGATTTTTAGTTGATAATGATTTTAAAAAAAAACAATCATTTCATTTTACAATGAAATCAAATATAGGTGGCTTTTGCATTATCTTAATTTTATTGTCATTTAATTTTTTTATAAGCAATATTTTTACCCCAATTATATTTTTTTCGTTATGTTTTTTTATAGTGGGTTTTTTAGATGATCTTAAAATTGTTACCTCACCTTTTATAAGATTTATTTGCTTAATTGTAATAATAACTTTTATGGTAATAAATCAAAAATTTTATGTCCATAATTTTGGTCTCTATTTCCTTCAAGAATATTTAGATATTAATATTTTAATTATATTAACTATTGTTAGTCTTTTTTTAGTTATTAATGGAGCAAATTTAATTGATGGATTTAATGGACTTCTATCTATTCATATTTTGATTATTTTAATTACTTTAGCTTTTTTATTTGAATTAAATTTTCCAATAATCTTAGTATGTATATTGCTTCTTACATTCTTATATTTTAATTTAATAAAACAAAATATTTTTCTAGGAGATTCTGGAGCTTATTTTTTAGGCTCTTTAACATCAATTTTAATTATACAAACAGCAAACGAAACAATTAATGTATCACCATTTTTTTTTGGCATACTTTTATTTTATTTATATTTTGAAACGTTTTTTTCTGTAATAAGAAAATTGCTAATGAAAAAAAATCCTTTTAAACCTGATAAAAATCATTTACATATGCTTCTTTATTTATATTTAAAAAAATCTAAATTAAATTCACCCAATAACTTAACTGGCATTTTAATAAATATTTCTTTTTTTGTTTTAATTTTGCCCACAATTTTTTTTATTAATAACGATTTATTTTGTATAGTTTATTTTATAATTATGCATTTTATTTACTTAATTAGCTATAAGATGCTTTATGAAAAGAAATAAGATTAAATTAATTAAGCAATATTAGATTGTAATCATGGATAATTTTATTTTAACTAAAAATTTTGATTTAACAGTATTACTACCAGCCCTAAATGAGGAGGAGTCTATTGGTAAAATTATCGACGAGATCAATTATGAATTAAAAAAAACTCATATAAATTATTGTATATTTGTTTCAGATAATGGCTCTACAGATAACACAATTGAAATATGTAAGAAAAAAAAAGTTTTGATTAATAATGTAAAAACGAGGGGTTATGGAGCAAATTTAAAAGATGCTTTTAAAAAAATTGGCTCGAGGTATCTAATTTTCTTTGATTGTGATGGATCATACCCACCATCAGCTATTGCAAA
>Ga0181607_10003417_pt1 | contig 13816 bp, 10 predicted proteins | sample 041ome_9_FD_132420 | JGI IMG/M metagenome (GOLD analysis project Ga0181607, IMG submission 132420) | Coastal salt marsh microbial communities from the Groves Creek Marsh, Skidaway Island, Georgia - 041413US metaG (megahit assembly) | ecosystem: Environmental > Aquatic > Marine > Intertidal zone...
ATAAATATAGTTTATGTGATTCATATTTTTGAATTTTGGAAGATTTAACCCACATATTTTCCACAGACCAACTTATAAGGAAATCGCATTAATTGATGAAATAATAGGTTTTTACTATTAAGTCATTTTCTTTATATTTATCAAAAATGACAGCCTCGCCCTTATCACCCCATTTACAAATACATAAACCTGTATTGACAATGATGTTTTCAATTACAAATCGTATTGCAGGTATTATTTTTGCTATCTCTCTCCCATTTATGGCTTTATGGATAGGGTCAAGTTTTTATGCACCAGCTTTATTCGAATTTATAAGTTCTATTTTTAATTATCCAATTATCAAAATAATTTTTGTGCTATGGTTTTTCGCATTAAATCATCATTTGTTAAATGGTATAAAATATTTTTTTTGGTCATTTGCTAAAGGTATGGAGTTAAACCAAGTCTATCTCATTTCGTATGTAATTTTATCCATAAACATAATTATGACTATTTGTTTCATCTGGTTTATTTTTGTATGAGAGGCTCAACTAAATGGTATTGGCAAAGATATATAGCATTAATCTTAGTGCCTATAAGTTATTGGTTTATCATTTTCTTTTTGAACAATCTTAATTTATCTAATGAGAATTTTCTCAATTCTCTTGATGATGTCTTTGTTAAATTATTTATGATAATTTTTTTTGGCATTGCTATAATTCACGTAAGATTAAATCTTTTGACAATTTATGAAGATTATTTTAATGATCATCAGGTTAAGAAATATAGTAAATTAACTGATTTATTCTTGCTTTTGATACTATTATTTATTTTGCCGATCATATTTATTTAGATGAGTAATTATACAGATCATATTTTAGATGTTGTTGTCCTTGGAGCAGGGGGTGCGGGACTAAGAGCGGCATTGGGATGTTCAGAACAAGGTTTAAAGACAGCTTGCGTAAGTAAAGTTTACCCTACACGTAGTCATACTGTAGCAGCTCAGGGGGGCATTGGAGCCGCCCTCGGCAATATGGGTGAAGACAGTTGGCAATGGCATATGTTTGATACTGTGAAGGGATCAGATTGGTTAGGGGATCAAGATAGTATTGAATATTTATGCTCTAATGCTGTTGATTCTATTGTTGAATTGGAACATTATGGGATGCCTTTCTCAAGAACAGATAATGGTAAGATTTATCAAAGGCCTTTTGGTGGTCATATGACAAATAATGGTAAAGGCGAACCTGCTAACCGAGCTTGTGCTGCAGCGGATAGAACAGGCCATGCGTTACTGCACACGCTTTACCAGCAAAGTTTAAAAAATGATGTTCAATTCTTTAATGAATATTATGCCATTGATTTATTAAAAGATAATAATGATGAAATTTGTGGTTTGTTAGCACTCTCTATTGAAGATGGAACTATGCATAGGTTTATTGCAAAAATGACTATCTTGGCAACTGGGGGCTACGGAAGAATTTTTCAATCATCAACAAGTGCACATATATGCACGGGTGATGGTGCAGGAATTGCTTTGCGTGCAGGTTTGCCACTTTCCGACATGGAGTTTATTCAATTTCATCCAACTGGCATCTATGGAGTTGGTGTTTTGATTTCTGAAGCGGCTAGAGGAGAAGGTGGCGTTTTAAAAAACAATGAAGGAACTCGTTTTATGCTAGAGTATGCGCCTAATGCAAAAGACCTTGCTGCCAGAGATGTGATTTCACGATTTATTAGTAAAGAAATAAGTGCAGGTAGAGGCTGTGGGCCGAATAAAGATTATATCAACTTACATCTAGAACATCTTGATCCTGAAATGTTGGCGAAAAGGCTCCCAGGTATTTCTGAATCAGTTAAGGCCTTTTGTGGAAAAGATATTTCCAAAGAACCAATTCCAGTTGTTCCTACTGTGCATTATTGCATGGGAGGTATCCCAACTAATTTTAAAGCAGAGGTTTTAAAACCTAATTCTGAAAATTCAGAAGAAGTCTGCCCAGGGTTAATGGCTATCGGTGAGGCAGCATGTGCTTCTGTACATGGTGCTAATCGTCTTGGTACAAATGCTTTAGCAGAGCTTGTTGTGTTTGGTAGAGGGGCTGCTATTCAAGCGGGTCAAGTTATTGACAAGTCAGAGTCCAATAAAATGCCATCAGATCACTCTACTCAAGAAATTATTAATCGACTTCAATCTGTTAAAAATAATTCAGGGGACATATCAGTTGGAGAATTAAGAGAAAAAATGCAAAAAACGGTTCAAAAGAGATTTGGAGTTTATCGTGAAAGCGAGGCCCTATCTTTAGGTAACCAAGAACTAAGTAATCTTTACCAAGATTTAAAACATGTAAAAATTGTTGATAAATCAGATGTTTTTAATACAGATCTTATTGAAGCTTTAGAACTTCATAATTTAATGGAGGTAGCTGGTAGTGTAGGTATCTCTGCAGAGCAAAGAACGGAAAGTCGGGGAGCCCATGCCAGAGAAGACTATCCTGAAAGAGATGATGAAAATTGGTTAAAACATACTTTGGCATGGAAACAAAATGATACATTTGAAATTTCACATCGACCTGTCAGAATGACCACCCTCAGTAATCAAATATCTGTTATACAGCCTCAAGTAAGAGTTTATTAATGGTACAACTTACTCTTCCTAAGAACTCTGTGCCTGTTAAAGGTAAAACATATTCCAATGTAGAATTAATTGATGAGCAAGGACAAAATAATGCTGATATTAGAGTCATTAATGTTTATCGTTGGTCTGGTGTTGAGGGAGAGCAACCCCAAATTGATCGATTTGAAATAGATGTCTCAAGTGCAGGCACTATGGTATTAGACATACTCAATAAAATTAAATCAGAAGTTGATACTAGTTTAACATATCGTAAATCATGCAGAGAGGGTGTTTGCGGTTCATGTGCAATGAATATAGACGGTGTTAATACATTAGCATGTCAAAAACATATTGATGAATGTTCTAAAGAAATAAATATTTATCCGCTCCCTCACATGAAAGTGATAAAAGACCTTGTTGTTGATTTGAAAAAAGCTTTTGAACAATTTAAATCAATAAAACCATGGTTGATGAAAAATTCGAAAAACGAAGAAAGAGAAAATATTCAAAGTATTGAGGATCGAGATAAGTTGGATGGCAAGTGGGAGTGCATTATGTGTTTTTCATGCACCACCTCATGCCCTAGTTATTGGTGGAACGAAGATAAATACCTTGGTCCTGCTGCATTATTGCAAGCGAATAGATGGATACAAGAGAGTCGTGATGAGGAAAAGAAAGAAAGATTAAAAGAATTAGACGATAAATTTAAACTTTATCGTTGTCACTCTATTATGAATTGTACTCGTTCTTGTCCTAAAGGGTTAAATCCTGCAAAAGCGATATCAGAAATCAAATTAGAAATAGCGAGGAATAAATAATGACTAAAATATCTTTAATTGGTGCCGGTAATATCGGTGGAACATTAGCTCATTTAGCTGCAATAAAAAAATTAGGGGACGTTACTTTAATTGATGTTGTTGATGGAATGCCCCAAGGAAAGGCCTTAGATCTCAGTCAATCCTCTGCGGTAGAGGGTTTTACTGGAAAAATTAACGGTACAAACGATTTCTCTCAGATGAAAAATTCTGATGTCATTATTATTACTGCTGGTCTTCCTAGACAACCAGGAATGAGCAGAGATGATTTGTTAGAAACTAATGGAAAAATTATCAAAAAGATTGCTCTTGATATTAAAAAGCATTCACCCAAGGCATTTGTTATCTGTATCACAAATCCTCTTGATGCTATGGTGTATGTTCTACAAAAATACTCAAAACTTCCAAAAAATATGTGTGTTGGAATGGCAGGTGTCTTAGACTCATCTCGAATGAAATTCTTTTTATCAGAGGCCTTAGATGTTTCGATTAACGATGTTGAGACTTTTGTATTGGGCGGCCATGGAGATGATATGGTTCCTCTGGTTAATTATACGACTATAGGTGGTATTCCTTTAATGGACTATTTGAAAATAAAAAAAATACCTGTATCTAAAATTCAAAAAATTGTTGATCGTACTCGAATGGGCGGCGGGGAGATTGTAAAATTATTAAAAAGAGGATCGGCTTTTTATGCGCCTGCTAGTTCAGCTATTCAAATGGCTGAAGCTTATTTATTTAACCAAAAAAAATTACTTCCCTGTGCTGCATATTTAAATGGCCAATATGGACTTAAAAGTATGTATATGGGCGTTCCAACAATTATTGGAAGCAAAGGTATTGAAAAAATTATTGAGGTTAGACTTTCAGTCAGTGAAAAAACAATGTTGAAGAAATCTGTTAAATCAGTTCAAGGGCTTGTAAGTGCGGTTGAGAAAATACTGAAATAGCCTCAAAAGACAATGACATTAGTGGGAGATAGGAGTATAAACTAATAAGGTTAATGAGATCTTATAATTCTTTTCTGACTGCAAATAACGCCTCCCAAATTATTTCTATATATAAAGACTTTGTCAAAAACCCATCATTGGTTGATCAAAGTTGGCATAATTTTTTCAAGGAATTAGCCCCTGAAGAATTAGCTATTCTTGCAGATTACGAGAAACTAGATTGGTCTAAAAAAACTCGCAGTCCAGATTTTTCACAAACTTCCTTGAGTCAAGCTATCTCTGACTCACTGAGATTAGTGATGATGATTAGAGCTTATCGAGAAATTGGTCACTTAATTGCTGACCTTGATCCTTTAGGTCTAGCAGTAAAATCGAAACCTCAAGGTTTAGATCCCGAGTATTATGGCTTTCAAGAAAAAGACTTAGATCGAAAAATTTTTCTTTCGGGATATTTGGGCTTTGAGGACGCCTCAGTTCGTCAAGTGTTTGAGAAATTACAAAAAATTTATTCTGGCACCCTATCAATTGAATACAAACATATTCAAAGCGCTGAGGAGTATCGTTGGCTTAAAGATAGAATAGAAGATAGAAAAGATATGCAATTAACCCCTAGAGGAAAAAGAACTATATTAGAGAGACTAATATCAGCTGAATATTTTGAAAAATTTTTAGATACTAAATACCGGGGAACAAAAAGATTTGGTCTTGATGGTGCAGAGTCCACTATTCCAGCGCTTGAGCAAATTTTAAAAAGATCTTCAGAATATGGAATTGAAGACTTCTCTTTTGCTTGTGCTCATAGGGGACGTCTAAACATCTTAGCGAATGTTGTAAAAAAACCGCATATACAAATTTTTAGTGAATTTATACATGGGGGCGAAAATGCTTTAAGTAATGAAGGTTCAGGAGATGTGAAATATCATTTGGGCGCAAGCTCAGATAGAAGTTTTAACGGAAACTTGATTCATGTAAGCATGGCTGCAAATCCTTCTCATCTAGAGGCAGTTAATCCTGTTGTTGCCGGTAAAATACGCGCAAAACAGGCCCGTGTAGAAGATAAAGATAATTCTAAAGTTTCTGGTTTATTAATTCATGGAGATGCAGCTATAGCTGGACAAGGCGTTGTTGCTGAAACTTTTACAATGTCCCAATTAAATGGATATCGTATAGGCGGCCTTATTCATTTCATAATCAATAATCAAATTGGTTTTACAACCGCACCACAATATAGCAGATCTGCTCCTTATTCATCAGAGATTGGAAAGATAGTACAAGCACCAATTTTTCATGTTAACGGTGATGACCCTGAGGCTGTAGTTCTTGCTTCTAGAGCAGCAACAGAATTTCGAAATACTTTTAAAAAAGACACCTTAGTAGATATGTTTTGTTATCGAAAGCATGGACACAATGAGGGGGATGAGCCTTCCTTCACTCAACCTTTGATGTATCAAACCATAAAAAAGAAAAAATCAGTTGCTACTATTTATGCAAATAAACTTATAGAAGAGGAAGTACTCAGCACTCAACAAGTTGACTTTATTAAAGATACTATTTGGTCAGACTTAGAAAAGAAATTTGAAAAAGCTAAAAATTATAAATTAAAAACAAAATCATGGATGGGTGGACAGTGGAGTGGTTTAAGTCGAGCTCCTAAAGATACACTTCGTCGAGGCAGAACTGCAGAGCCTGCAAAATCTCTTCAAGAAATCGGAAAAAAAATTACTCAAGTACCCAAAGACTTTAACTTGCACCCAAAATTACAAAAGTTCAATTCTACAAGACTTAAAGCAATACAATCGGGTAAAGGAATAGACTGGTCTTTAGCCGAAGCACTAGCTTTTGGGTCTCTTCTAAAAGAGGGTTTTAAAGTGAGGCTAGCTGGACAAGACTCAGGTCGCGGCACTTTTAGTCAACGTCATTCTGTATTTTATGATCAAAAAACTGAAGAAAGATACATTCCTCTAAATCATATCTCTAAAAAACAAAAGCATTATGAAATTATTGATAGTTTCCTATCTGAGATGGGAGTCCTTGGTTTTGAATATGGCTACTCACTAGCTGACCCAAATGCATTGGTGATTTGGGAGGCCCAATTTGGCGATTTTGCAAATGGTGCTCAAATAATTATCGATCAATTTATAGCTGCAAGTGAGAGAAAATGGATGCAAATGAGTGGCTTAGTGATGCTTCTTCCTCACGGACACGAGGGAATGGGACCTGAGCATTCAAGTGCGAGGATAGAGCGTTTTTTACAAATGGCAGCTGAAGACAATATTCAACTATTAAATTGTACATCTCCTGCAAGTTACTTTCATGCACTTCGAAGGCAAATACATAGAAATTTTAGAAAACCATTAATTATATTCACACCAAAGTCAACTCTTCGCCACCCTAACAATGTATCTAAGATAGAGGATTTTTCTGGGAAATCTGCTTTTCATCGAATTATTGATGAAGATATCAAAGATCCTAAAAGAGTAGTGATGTGCTCTGGAAAAATTTTCTATGAATTGGATGATTATCGAAAAGAAAATAAAATCAAAGATGTAAAGATTGTTCGCTTGGAGCAAATTTATCCATTTCCATTCGACACATTGGGAGAGGTTATTCTCAAACATAAAGACTCTGAGATATTGTGGGTCCAAGAAGAACCTAAAAACATGGGTGCCTGGTCATTTGTTAAAAGTCGTATAAGACATTTGTTCAAAAAATATAAATTAGAAAAAAACCTCTATTATGTTGGCAGAAGACGAGCTGCAGCTCCAGCAACAGGAATTGCAAAAAGACATAATGCTAATCAAAATCTTATTAAAAAATTAGCACTTCATGCTCCTCTTAAAAGTGTGATAAAAGAAAGGACAGGAGTAAGTTTTATTAAATTTAAAAACTTACCATCAAACGAATGACAGATATTATTGTACCAGAATTAGGCGAGTCTATAATTGAAGGCAGTTTGACTACGTGGTTAGTCAAAGAGGGTTCTTCATTTCAAGCCGGAGATAATCTAGCAGAGATTGAAACTGAAAAAATTACAATTGAAATTCCAGCTCAATCAGCAGGTACAATTTCAAAAATCTTAGTTTCGGAAGGAAGTTCAGTAAAAGTAGGCGAGGTTATTGCACAATTTTCTCAAGGTGGAGAAACTACTACAGCATCGCCATCAAAAGTGGAACAAGAAGAGGTCCCGGCACCATCTTTGAAAGCAGCTGAAGAGCCAAAAGTTGAAAAAAGTATTGAAAATCAAACAAAAAATTCAGAACCAGCCATATCGAATTTTGATGAACCGACTGATAAAGAAGGTGAAAAATCAGTTCCAATGTCAAAGTTGCGTCAAACAATTGCTCGAAGATTAAAAGATGCACAAAACACAGCAGCTATGTTAACGACCTTCAACGAAGTTGATATGACCGCTATTATGACTTTACGAAAAAAACAACAAGCTGCCTTTCAAAAAAAACATGGAGTTAAACTAGGCATCATGTCTTTTTTTGTAAAAGCCTGTGTTCAGGTTTTAAAGGAGCTACCTGAAATAAATTCAGAGATTTTTGAAGATAAAATAATTTATAAGAATTATTTTGATATAGGTGTTGCGATCGGTTCCGAAAAAGGATTAGTGGTCCCTATTATTCGTAATGCTGGAAAATTATCGAATGCAGAAATTGAAAAAGAAATTATTAATTTAGCTACAAAAGCAAACTCTAATAAGTTAGCGATGAAAGATTTATCAGGAGGTACCTTTTCTATTACTAATGGAGGCGTTTACGGATCTATGATGAGCACCCCAATTATTAATCCTCCTCAAAGTGCAATCCTTGGAATGCATTCTATTATTGAACGACCTATTGCTATCAAAAATAAGGTTATGATACGACCCATGATGTATACAGCGCTTAGTTATGACCATCGACTAATAGATGGTAAGCAAGCTGTTACTTTCTTAGTAAGACTAAAAGAAATTTTAGAAGACCCAAAGGTCGATTAATTTTTTAAAATATTATTTAGTACGAAATTCAAAATACCATCAGATTTATAGTATTGTAATTCGTTAATCGTATCTATTCTCAACGTACACTGTAAATCTTTAGTAACATCACCCTGCTTTATGATTACAGATATTTTTTCGAGTGGTTTAATTTCTGAATGTAATTTGATATCAACTAGGTCAGAGGATTTAATCCCAAGTTCTTGAATATTGGTGTTATCAAGTTGAATGGGAAGTACGCCCATCCCTATTAAGTTTGATCGATGTATTCTCTCAAAGCTCTCTGCTATAACAGCTTTTATTCCTAGCAATTTTGTTCCTTTGGCAGCCCAGTCTCTTGAGGAGCCCGTGCCGTATTCTTGGCCAGCAAAAACAACAGTGTTTTCAGCTCTTTTTTGATATTCCATGGCCACCTCGTAGACGCTCATTTGTTTCTTTTCAGGCTCAAGAATTGAATACCCACCTTCAACATTATAGAGCAGTTCATTCTTAATTCTGATATTGGCAAAAGTACCTCGAACCATAACTTCATGGTTTCCTCTTCTAGCACCGTAAGAGTTAAAATCTTTTTGTAAAATCTGTCTTTCCATAAAATAGCTACCAGCAGGACTATCTTGTTTAATGGCTCCAGCTGGTGAAATATGATCAGTAGTTACACTATTTCCTAATAAGAGAAGAGGTCTAGCATTGTCGATATTTTGAATTTCTTTTTCTTCTTCAGAAATAGTATCAAAGAAAGGGGGTTTTTGAACATAAGTAGATTCTTCTTTCCATTGATACAAGCCTCCTTCAGAAGTTTGAATATTTTGCCATTCTTTTGGACCTTGAAGCGCATTACTATATTGTTGAGAAAACATTTCAGCTGATACATGCTGACCAACAATGGAATTAATTTCCTCATTTGATGGCCAAATATCTTTTAAAAATATTTCTTTCCCTTCACTGCTGACGCCCAAAGCGTCTTTTGATAAGTCGATATTGACTGTCCCTGCCAAAGCATAGGCTACTACTAGAGGTGGGGAGGCAAGGTAATTAGCTTTAACATGAGGATTAACGCGACCTTCAAAATTTCTATTACCAGAAAGAACGGAAGCAACTGTTAAGTTATTTTCATTAATCGCATCTGCGATATCTGGATGCAAAGGTCCTGAATTTCCAATACAGGTTGTACATCCATAGCCGACAAGATGAAATCCCATCGCGTCTAAATGTTTGGTTAAGTCTGATTTGTTAAGATAGTCTGTTACTACTTTAGAGCCAGGAGCGAGAGATGTTTTTACCCATGGCTTCACTTGCATTCCAAGTTCACTAGCTTTTTTTGCAACTAGCCCTGCCGCCACAAGAACATTTGGGTTAGATGTATTAGTACAGGATGTAATAGCTGCAATAACAACATCACCGTCAGATAATTGGTAATTATGATTTTTTACTTCAGATTTTTTTGGAGAACTTTGTAATAGTTTTTGAAAATTTGCCGATACTCCATTTAAATTAATTCTATCTTGAGGTCTCTTAGGGCCCGCTAAAGATGCCTGAACTGACATTAGATTTAATTCAAGATTATCATTGTACTCACTTTGATTATCCATCCAAAGCCCTTGAATTTTGTTATATTTTTCAACAATTTTTACCAAGTCTTTATCTCTAGCTGTCAGGTTGAGATACTTAATTGTTTCCTCATCAGTGGAAAAAAATCCACAAGTAGCACCATACTCTGGTGCCATGTTAGCAATTGTAGCTCGATCAGCTAAAGATAGATTTTTAACACCGTCACCATAGAATTCGACAAATTTTCCAACTACTCCTTTTGTTCTTAGCATTTCCACAACAGTTAATACTAAGTCAGTAGCTGTGACACCTTCTTGAAGACAACCATCAATTTTAAAGCCTACAACCTCTGGAAGTAACATTGAAACTGATTGACCGAGCATTGCTGCTTCAGCCTCAATTCCACCAACGCCCCAGCCCAGGACACCTAAAGCATTAACCATAGTTGTATGACTATCAGTTCCTACAAGGGTGTCAGGATACAAACATTCTTTTCCATTGATAGGCTTATTCCAAACAACTCTAGCTAAATATTCCAAGTTAACTTGATGACAAATTCCCGTTCCAGGTGGAATTACTCGAAAATTTTCAAAAGCTTGTTGTCCCCATTTTAGAAATTCATATCGTTCTTTATTTCTTCCAAACTCCATATCCACATTTTTTTGAAAAGCTTGTGGTGTAGCAAAATAATCCACCATTACAGAATGATCAATAACGAGATCAACTTGAGATAGCGGATTAACATTTGCTGGATCTTTACCTTTCAACGCTACCGCATTTCTCATCGCAGCTAGATCAGCAACGGCAGGTACACCAGTAAAGTCTTGCATTAGAACACGAGCAGGAAGAAAGAAAATTTCATGTTTTTTTTCAGGATTTTGAAGAACTTTTTCAATTAAATCTTTATTAACATCTTTGCCATCCTCAAGTCGCAATAAATTTTCTATGAGAATTTTTTTCGATTTTGGTAGTTTTTCGATAGATGGGTATTTCTCATGAAGCTTAGAGATATTATAAAAAGTATACTCCTTACCTCCCATATTAAGAGAGTCTAATGTATGGAAGCTATCGAGTGAATTCATGAAAGATTATTATCATTTATTTAATAGTTTTTTTTATGCATAATTTTAATCAATTAGCGCTTAAATTTTTCTTTTAGCAAGTCATATAACTTTTGGGAGTCATAGCTTAACTCTTTACCTGATCTTTTTATTAAACCCATTGTTCTCGTAACGGTTGGATCAATCAAAGGTCTATAAGAGAGTAGTTTATGGTCTTTAGAAACCGCTAGTTTCGGGGCTAATGTAATTCCTAAGCCCTGTTCAACCATATTTAAAGCTGAGGGTATATGTCGTACTTCATAAGTCCAGTCAAGATCTTCTTTTTGTAAGGCAAGAGCGTTTTCAAAATAAATTCTGCTACCTGAGCCTTTCCAAACTGAAATGAAATCTCTATTTTTAATATCTGATAATTTAATTTTTCTTTTTCTCTCTAACACATCACCTTTAGGAAAAACTACAACATAATCTTCAATAAATAAGTTTTCAAAACTAATACCTGGCTCTTGAATGCCTGTAAAATTAATTCCAAAATCACATTCACCACCTAAAACACTGTCAACTACATAGTTTGATGATCTTTCAATGATTTGAACTTTGCATCGAGGCTCCATTTCTCTAAATATCTTTAGTGCTGGATAAATAATGTTGCTTAAAGCAGAATTTACAGCACCAATTTTTATAATTGAAGGAAAGCTATATTTTTCATTAAGAGTTTTAGTGGCAGTTTTAATTGCCTCAATTATACTTCTAGCTCTCTCGTAAAAATTTCTTCCTGAGTAAGATAACTGAACTTTTCTTGTTGTTCGATCAAATAACTTTGTTCCAAGTTCATGTTCTAATTTTTGAATTCTTCTAGATAGTGCTGGTTGAGATAAATTTAAATTAGTTGCGGCTTTAGCAAAAGAGTTAGTTTCAGTTAATTCAATAAATGCTTCAATATCACCAATTTCAATATTAATGCGCATGTAGCATTAATATCAAAATTCAATTTAATTCAAACTATTATTTTACCGCAAGAGTGCCTTTTACTGCCTTCAACCAACCATTATAGAGGTACTTTACTTCTTTTTTGTGCAGTTTTTGAACAAACACTTTTTCACTCTTCCATTTGGAAGATATCTCCTCCATTTCTTTAAAAATTCCCGCTTGATATCCTGCCAAATAAGCAGCACCCAAAGCAGTTGTTTCAATTATGGTTGGACGGTCAACATTGATTTGAAGCAGGCTACTCAAAAATTGAAGAAAAGATTCATTTTTAACCATGCCTCCATCAACCCTGATTACCTTTATTTTCAACCCACTATCTTTTTCCATAGCCAATAGTAGATCTTTTGTCTGATAAGCAACACTATCAATGGCTGCCTTAACCATTTCTGGAATACCACTATTTCTTGTAAGACCAAAGATAGAACCTCTTGCTTCCCCATCCCAGTAAGGTGCGCCCAGTCCAGTAAAGGCAGGAACTAAATATATTTTTTGTGAGGGGTCCGCTTGGTTATATAATTCGTTAGTTTCTTCAGCATCAGATATGATTTTGAGAGAGTCTCTTAACCATTGAACTGCCGCACCTGCAATAAAGATACTTCCCTCTAATGCATAAGAAGTTTTACCATCTATGCGGTATGCAATTGTAGATAAGAGCTTATTCGTTGAAATTTTAAGATCTTCTCCAGTATTCATTATCATAAAACATCCTGTTCCATATGTAGATTTAACTGAACCGGGATTTAAACAAGCTTGTCCAATGGCAGCGGCTTGTTGATCTCCAGCTACACCGCCAATTTTAATTTCTTTATCCAATAATGAAGCTATACCAAATTCTGCAGCACAATCTTTAACTTCAGGTAAAATAGCCTCGGGAATATCAAATAATTTTAAAAGTTTAGTAGACCAAATATTTTTTTTTATATCATATATCATTGTCCTTGAAGCATTTGTAGCATCAGTGACATGGCTTGCACCTTTTGTTAGGTTCCAAATGATCCAAGTATCAATAGTTCCAAATAGAAGCTCTCCTTTATTTGCAAGTTCTCGAGCATCACTGATGTTATCCAAAAGCCATTTAATTTTTGTAGCTGAAAAGTAAGAGTCTACAATTAATCCAGTAATATTTAAAATATCATCTCCATGACCTTGTTCTTTTAATTTATTACAATAACCAGCTGTTCTGCGATCCTGCCAAACTATTGCATTATAGATTGGCTTACCTGTTTCTTTATTCCAGAGAACTACTGTTTCTCTTTGATTAACAATCCCAATACTTAGAATTTCATCAATTCCAATAGCGGCGTTTTCAATAGCCTCTTTTACAGTTGTATAAACTGTGTCCATTATTTCTAAAGGATCATGTTCTACACAACCATCCTTGGGAAAAAATTGTTTGAATTCTTTTTGACTCGATCCAATAATTTTAAATTCGTTATCAAAAATCATTGATCTTGTAGAAGTGGTTCCTTGATCAATTGATAAAATATATTTTTGCATTTAGTTACGGTAGTTATTAATTATGGTATGAATTTTATTACGAATTTCTTCACTATTAAACTGTATTCCTAATTTAGTCCTTCTAAAAAGAATATCATCCTCGTTTTTAGCATGTTCAAATTTTACTAAGTATAAAATCTCGAATTCATAAAGATTATCGCATATTTTCAAACCAGCCCCCCCTAAATCATCCATGCATTCAAAAACTTTATCTGATAATCCACCATAATTTTTAGCTATTCTATTTAATGTTTCTTTTTCAATTTTATATTTAACATTAGTTTTTGAATTATTTTCAGATCCAGGAAGCTTCTTAATCCCAGTCCAATGATGAATTTTTTTATTTAAAAATACATCAATGTAATCAACTGTTTTTTCAGATA
>Ga0181607_10003419_pt1 | contig 13811 bp, 13 predicted proteins | sample 041ome_9_FD_132420 | JGI IMG/M metagenome (GOLD analysis project Ga0181607, IMG submission 132420) | Coastal salt marsh microbial communities from the Groves Creek Marsh, Skidaway Island, Georgia - 041413US metaG (megahit assembly) | ecosystem: Environmental > Aquatic > Marine > Intertidal zone...
AAAAAAAAAAAAAAATTCATAAATAATAAAATGATTGGAGTTCATTTTAGAGGATCTGATATGAAATATACCCCTAACCATCCTTTTCCACCATCATTTAATCAAATCACAAAAAGTATTGATGAACTTTTACTAAAAAATAAAAATCAAAAAATATTTTTAGTTACAGAAGATAAAAATAATTTAGATTTAATGAAAAAAAAATATCAAAAAAAATTAGTTTATTTAAATTCTTTTCGCACAAATAATAATAAAATTTTTTCTTATAATTCAAGAACAAACCACAGATATAATTTAGGTAAAGAAATTTTAACCGAAGCTTTATTATTGTCTAAGTGTGATCAAATTATATCTTCACGAACAAATGTTTTTTTTGCAGCATTAATTTTTGCAAATAAACCAAAAAAAATAATATTTCTCGACAATGGTGTAAATTCATCAAACATTTTTTTATCAATGATTTTGTGGAAACTAAAAAAATTTTCTCTTTTTAATTTATTTGGAGTTCAAAACTATAAAATTTTTAAAGTTTAGTTTTTTAACAAAAAATAATTTTTATTCCATTTATGAAAGAACTTACTTTTTTTTTTGTTTTTATTTTTTTTAAATTTTTAAAAAAATGAATATTAAATATTAAAAAAACAATAAATTTATTTTGATTATTATCAATTCTTATTTGAGTTTCTTCATATAAATGCTCCAAAAAATTAAATTTACTTGAATACGATGAGCCAGATTTAAATAATCCAATAAGTTCATTTTTTTTAGTAGATATACCTTTCATCTTCTTTTTTACGATCATTTTATAAAATAAATCATAGTCTGCAGAAATTTTATATTTAGTATTATAATTGCCAATTAAGTCATGAGATTTTTTTTTAATAAAAAAACCAGAAGAATGACTTGTATAAAAATCAAAATTATAAAATATTCTTTTTTTTCTAAACCCATATTTTAAAATTTTTTTTTTTACTGTTCCAAAAATAAAATCCACATCATTTGAATTAAGGTATTCGTTTATTATTTTTAATCCATCTGGTGTATATTTGTCTCCAGCATTCAAAAATCCAATATATTTACCTGTAGCTAAATTTAAACCTTTATTCATTGCATCATAAATTCCATGATCCTTTTCAATTAAATATTTATCGATAATATGATTATTAATTTTTATCAATTTATCAGTATTATCTGAGGATTTACCGTCTATTATAATATATTCAAAATCTTTAAATTCTTGTTTTTTTAAACTATCAATTGTTTCTTTAAGATCATTTTCTGCATTTAAAGTTACAGTAATTATCGAGAAGAATTTACTCACTTAAATTTTTTTATGAGTTTTTTTATTAAATTATTTCTTTTGATAATTTTGCTAGGTTTGGATAAACTTTCATCACTTATTTTTGTTAATCTTGCCATTCCTGAGGCTTGAAAGTTGAATTCTAAAATAAATTTATCCATATTTGAATTTAAAAGATTAAGTAATAATTCAAAAGTATCATAATTAATATTTTCCGTGTACTCATGATCCCTCCAATTTCCTTTAGAGTATGGTATCCAACTAATATCATCTACATAGAGAGATCCGTTAATTTCTAAAAATTTCCAATATTTATTTATAAGATTTATGACATGGTTTGGTTCATGCAAGCTATCGATTAAAATGATATTGAAATTTTGATCAAAATGTTTTGAAATTAAATCAACATTATCATCTCTCGTTTTTATAAATTTCCAATTTTGATTAGAAAACAAATTAGAATAATCATCTATATCAACAGAAATTAATCTACCACTCTTTTTTTTTATCATATCAAGGAACATTTTTGTAGAACGACCTTCTCTCACACCGAATTCTAAAATAGTAAATTTATCTCTTTCAATTTCTTTATTAAAAATAAAGTTTTGAATTTTTAAATTAAAATTTTTATTTTCCATGGAGAATATATTTTTTTGCTATATCTGAATATTTGTTTAAGTTTTTATTGTAACTAAATCTTGCCAACCTTTTATTTGCAAATAACACTTTTTTAAAAAACTTTTTTTTATTCATATTATATTCTATTATTTTTTTACTTAAATTTTTATAATCATTTATTTCGATCAATTCACCACCCTTACCATAATCAAGAATTTCTTTAGGACCAGTTGGGCATTTAGTTGATATTATAAATTTTTTTAAAACAATTGCCTCTAGCAAAGTATTAGGAAGTCCTTCATATTTTGATGTCAAAACAAGCGTATCAGATTGCTTAATATAAGGATATGGATTTTTTTTCCAATTTATAATTTTTATTTGTTTAGATAAATCATTTATTTCAATAAATTTTTTTAAATCCTTGTAGAGGTAGCCCTTGCCAATGATTACTGCTCTAAAATTAATCTTATTTTTGATAAAACTTAAAGCTTTTAAAAAAGTTAAAGGATCTTTCTGATCAACAAGTCTACCAATAAATATTATTTTAAGTCCTTTATAATTTTGGAAAAAATCAAATCTAATTTTTTCATTTGATTTTTCTTTAATTGTATCTTTATCCAAAGGATTGAGAATACATATTGGATTTAAATTAAATTTACTTTTATATTCATTTTTAAATTCTAGACTGTTAACTATAATTTCATTTGGTAATGATAATAAAATTTTAAAAATTTTTTTTCTAAAAAAATTTAATTTCCATCCAGAAGGTGAAGTGTTAGATCTGATAATTAATTTAATATTTAATATTTTACAAATTAAAGCACAATAAACATTTGCCTGAAATGCAAAAACTACGTAATTTTTTTCTTTAGTTATCAGTTTAATTAACTCAACCAAACAAAAAAAATATTTTAATCGCCTAGGATAAAAACTATTTAATTTAAAACTTGGATTTATAATTTTTAATTTTTTAAAAAGTTTGCTGTGGGCCTTATCTGCAGTGATAAGCTGAGTGAGCTTAAATTTTTTTCCTAAATAATTTGAAATTATTACAAAATTTTTTTCAACACCCCCTCCTTCTATTGAGGGCATAAATAAGATTAACTTTTTTTGTGTCATTAATAAAAAAATAGTCTAAGAATAATTAATATCATCCTAATGAAATTAGTAAGTATAATAATACCTTATTTTAAAAAAAAACAATATATTCATAAATCTGTAACTTCGGTTTTAAAACAATCATATAAAAAGTTTGAGTTAATAATTATCTATGATGATGAGAATAGAGATGATTTAAAATACTTAAAACAAATACAAAAATTAGATAAAAGAATAAAACTAATTATAAACAAAACAAACCTTGGAGCAGGATATTCACGAAATATTGGAATAAAATATTCCAAAGGAACATTTATAGCCTTTTTGGATGCAGATGATTATTGGCATAAATCTAAATTGGAAATTCAATTAGAGTATATGTTAAAATTTAACTTAAATATAACACACACATCTTACAAAATCTTTAGCAAAGGTGGATACTTGCATAATAGAAAAGCTAAACCAATATATGATTTTAATAAATTATTAAAATCATGTGATATTGGCTTGTCCACAGTTATGTTGAAGAAAAAAATCCTTGATAAAAAAATAAAATTTCCAAATATTAAAACTAAAGAAGATTATGTGTTATGGCTTAATTTATTAAAAAATGGTGAAAAAATATTTGCCATAGATAAAAATCTAGTTACATGGAGAAAAACCAACAATTCACTTTCATCTCACACAATGCAAAAAATTATTGATGCTCACAAAGTGTATTACAAATATATGAATTTCAGTTTTATAAAATCATTATATTATGTTTTTTTGTTATCAATTAATTTTATAAAAAAAAGTTATAAATAGATGATTATTAATTTAATTTTGATATTTATTTTAATAATCTTGATAAATAATGTTTTTAAAAAAAATAATTTAATCTCAAGCGTATCAAGTTCAAGTCATCAAAATTTTGTTAATGAATCTGTTCAGCTAACTGGTGGATTATTTATTATTTTTCCATTCATATTTCTTTTAATTGATAATAGCTTTGAGGTATTAATCTTTTATATTTTAATTTTTTTTATAGGAATTCTTTCAGATTTAGACATTTTAAGTTCTCCAAAGAAAAGATTTTTAATCCAATTTTTTATTGTAATTTTTTTTGCAATTTATCTCAAATTAGAGGTTTTACCTACTCGTATTGAAATCATTGATAACAAATTTAGTAACACGTATGTTAGTTTTCTATTTACAGGGTTCTGTTTAATGGTTCTCATGAATGGTTCAAATTTTATAGACGGTTTAAATGGTTTATCATTAGGATATTTTTTATTAGTATTATTTTTTTTACATAAATTAGGTTTGTATGAGATTATTGAACTAGAAGATAAAAAAATATTACTTTGTATTTATATTCTTTGTTTTATTTTAATATTAAATTTTTTAAATTACTTATTTTTGGGTGATAGTGGCGCTTATTCTCTAAGTTTTATTATAGGATATATTTTAATTAATGCTTATCAAAACAGTGTTGATATTTCACCCTACTATATTATTCTTTTATTATGGTATCCTTGTTTTGAAAATTTATTTTCAATAATAAGAAAATTAATAAATAAAAAAAATCCCATTAATCCAGACACAAATCATTTACATCAGTTTATTTATATTTTCTTTCAAAAAAAAATAAAGTTATCTTCATTATTATCAAATAACCTATCAAGTGTTCTAATAAATTTTTTTAACTTTATTATATTATATGCAGGCTCTAAAAATATTAACCATACTTTTTTTCAATTAAAGTTATTAGTCTTTTCAATATTGATTTATATTTTGGTATATTATTTTTTAAGTAATTTAATTAGAAAAGAAAAGCTTAAACATTCCTTTTAAGATTAAAAAACCATCTTTTATCGCGTTTACTTTTTTTTTACCAGCAAAACGTGCTCTTTCATTAGATTTTGAAGTTTCAATTTTTAGTTTATTTCTACTTGCTTTTATTGGAAGTTCCACGCAAAAAACAAAATCTTTGCTTTTTATATCTAAATTTTTTACATGATTAGTTTTTCCCATCACAAAAGTATAAAGAATATCCGTAATTTTTAGATTAAAAAAAACTTTACCTAAAGTTGTAAAAATAAAATTACCGACATATGTGATTATCGTATCATCCTCACTAGAACAGTCACTTTCGTATCTACTTGCAAAAATTATATCAATATAGTTATTTTCTAATTTGTCATACATAATTTTTAATTCATTTGGATTAAATGAGCCATCCGCATTAAAAATACAAAAATATTCAGTTTGTACATTTTTTAGACCCATAATAAGAGCATCTCCATACCCTCTATCTTTTTGGTATATAATTTTATGATTAAAGTTATTAATAGATAGGATCGTTTCTAAATCACTTTCTTCAAGTACAATTATAATTTTACAACTGTATAATTTTAGTTCTTCTAGAACTTTAGGCAAAGACTCTTTTTCTTTTTTTGCTGGAATAATTAATGTTAATTTATCCATATATTTAAAGTACTTTATAAGAAGGAATAAACTATTTAAAAATTTTTAGTATTTTTTTTACTTATTTATTTTGATTATTACACTCACCTATAGCATCCTCTTTTGAGATTATCCAAGAAAAAAACCTATAAATAAGCTTACGTATAATCCAATAAGTAAAATTGTTTAATATTATTATTTACATCCATATTTAACATATTAATCATATTTTTAATGGAAGATCATATATTTTTTATATTTTATATTTTTATATTTTTATTTTCGACAATTGGTTATGGTTTCTTATTTTCAGAATATATATACAAAGAATTTGCTGAGCTTAATTTTGGTTATCAAGGTATATTAGGATTCTTTATTTTAACTTTAATTTCCATGATTACAATTTTTTTTTTTAAACATGGATATTTTCACAATATATTTGTTCATATAATTGGATTAATACTATTTTTAATAAATATTTTAAAAAATAAAAATAGAAGAAATGAATTAAGATTTATAATTCTTTTGACGTTATTATTAATTATTGGGACTTATGTTTATAAAAATCATGATGACTTCCCATATTATCATTTAACTTACACTCTTAATTTAACAAATAATTCTTTTATTGTTGGATCTGGTATTTTTAGTCATGGGTTTAGAACATTTTCAAGTTTATTTTATTATCACTCCTTATTATTTTTACCGAAAATAAAATTTTACCTTTTTCATATTGGACCATTTTTTATTCTAGTTTTTTTTAATTATGTAATTTTATTTAATTTAAGAGAGAAAATAAAAGAACAAAAAATTAACTTTATATATTATTTTTCACTTCTATCTTTAATTTTTATTAATATTGTCTTTTATAGACTTGGAGAGCATGGAACTGATAGATCTGCTCAAATTTTACTTTTATTAATATTTATTTTGTTTTTTGAAATTTTTTATTTTAAAAAAAATAATAAAAATTTATTAATTCTTTTAAGCATGATGACCGTAATTATTTTTTTGGCATCAAGTATGAAAGCAATTTATTATTTATACCTTATTATAATTCCTATAGTCGTTTATAGATCTAAAGCTAGTTTTTTTCTTTTAAATCTAAAAACTACACCTCTCATAATTATTTTATTTTTAAGTTTATCAATAAATTTAACAATAAACTATTTTTCTACAGGATGTTTTTTATATCCCGCTGAAAAAACTTGTTTAGTTAAACAAAAATGGTCAATCGATTCAAGTGAAGTTAAATCTATGTCAACCCATTATGAATGGTGGTCCAAAGCAGGTGGTGGACCTGGATATAAATCTGAAATTTCAAGAGAGGAATATATAAAAAATTTTAACTGGTTAAATGATTGGATTGAAAAACATTTTTTTAATAAAATTTCAGACACTCTTTTAGGTATTTTGCTGATAAGTTTAATACTATTCTCATATATATATTTTAATTCAAAAAAAAAAAAATCATATATAAAAAATTTAAATTTTTCAGCTTATACTTTACCTTTATTATTTCTTTGTGAATGGTTTTTGAATCATCCTTCAATGCGATATGGAGGATATGTCTTATTTGCTATTCCTATATTTATGTTTGTTAGTGAAATCTTTGATAGATATAAGATGAAAAGAAAAAAAATTTTAAATTTCACTATAATCTTTATATCAATTTCATTTTTAGTTTTTATTGGCAGAAATATCAAAAGAATTGATAAAGAAATAAACTTTTATCAGTATAATTTATTTGATAGCCCCTTTTTTTATGTAAAAGAAGTCGATTATTATCGGATAAAAAAAAATAAAGATCTAGAGATATATTCAACAAAAAATAATGATATGTGCTGGTCTTCAAAAACTCCTTGCTCTTATGTTAAAAATCTTGCACTTGAAAAATTTTTATGGATGAACATGGTTTTTAAAAATGATAAATAATTTTATTAATAAATTTATAATATTTATTCTATCAATTTTTGATTTATCAAATAAACTAAAAATAAAGATATTCTTTAAAAATCAATGTTTAGAAGAAAATTTAGATATTATTGATATTGGTGCTCATAAAGGAGAAACAATTGATTTTTTTTTAAATAATTTTAAAGTAAATAAAATTTATTCATTTGAACCTAACCATGAATTATATAACCACTTAATAAAAAAAAATTATCCTAAAAGTGTAGAAATACTAAACTTTGGTGTTAGCAATTTAGAGACCTCAGGTATTTTGCGCATAATGAAAGATACTTCTTCATCAACGTTTAATAATATTAATCAACAAACTAAGTATTTTAAAAGGAAGAATAAATATTTATCTTTATTTGATAAAGATAAAAACTACATTAAAAAAACTCAAGAAGCAAAACTTATTAGTTTAGCTAGTATATTTACTAATAAAGATATAGAAAAAATTGATATTTTGAAAATTGATACAGAAGGTTATGAATTAAATATTTTAAAAGGTATTACTGATAAAAATTTTAAAAAGATTAAATTTATACTCTTTGAGCATCATTATGATTTAATGATTGAAAAAAAATATAAATTTTCTGATATTAATCATCTTTTATTGAGCAAGGACTTTAAACAAAGTTTTAAGACAAAAATGAAATTTAGAAAATCATTTGAATACATCTATAAAAATCAAAGTTAAACTTTTTAATGTCAATTATAATTGTAAAATTTAAAAAAATAAAAAATAAAAAAAAAATAAGATGAATTTTTTTATAAAATTTTTTTTGATCTGAAATAAAAATCAAAATTAATAGTTTAATGGATGCAATTCTTACTTCATATTTTTTCACTGATATTAGTTTTTTACAAAAATTATTTAATTTTTATATCACTAAAAAGGAAAGAAAGCATTTACCGAGTCAATTGCTCTAGTTGAGCGGAGAAGGGTTAATAGTGATAGCATTAAGGTTTGTGGTCAGTGGTTTATATCGCTATTCACTGATACACAGGATTAAATGAATTTCTAATAAGTTTTAAATTTCTCAACTAGATAAATTTATATATCTTTGTGATTAAAGATGTCGCAAAATAATCTAATTGTGTTTTAAAAGATATTGGAAAATTTTTATTTATCTTTCTAATAAAATTGTGAGCTTGTTTTCTTCTAAGCCACCAATTTTTTGAAAATTTCTTGAATTTTGTATTGCTTTCTCCTTTAATGTCTTGAAAATAATATGTTAAATGTTTATTAATTAATCTAAAATCTTTCAAAATACTATTAGAAATAACCGCTAATCTAAAATCTAAAGTCAACATCGAAAAATTTTTTTCATTAATAACTTTTGAATATTTTTTATAAAAATTTCTACGAAAAGATACACAACTACCCGCAATATGAAAGCTTGGCCAAATACCTTTTTTATTTTTATTTTTAATCTTTTTTTTTAGATATAATTTTTTGTTTTTAGAAAAATAATAAATTGGTAAATCAAAAACTATTTTACATTCTTTATGTTTATTAAAATAGTTTACTATTTCTTGTACTTTATTTTTTTTAAAAAAATCATCCGAGTCCAATAACATAATATATTTACCTTTTGATTTTGAAAAGGCTTCATTATAACTATTGATTTGATGGTAAGTATTAAATTCTTCATAATTTTTAAGATTTATATTATTATAAACTTTAATCCCCTTTATATTTTTAGCAATTTTATATGAATTATCGTTTGAACCATCATCATAGAATATTACTTCAATGTTATTATAAGTTTGATTTAAACATGAATAAATACATCTTTTGACATATTTCTCTTTATTGTAACTAGCTATTAATATCGAAACTAAGGGTTTTTTTGACATTTAAACTTTTAAAATAGTTAGATATAAAATTTTATCAAGATAAGTTATTTTTAATTGAAGTGGTAAAAATATAATTAGTATTAAAAAGAATTAATTAATAATCTAAGGATAAAATTATATAAAATTTAAAGACTTAAAAATTTTTTTTTAGATTTGTTTATATGAACTCATAATTCTTTACGGTTACTTTATAATAGTTTAATAAGACAATAATGATGAAAAAAAAAATTGCATTAATTTTTGGTGTCACGGGGCAAGATGGATCTTATCTTGCTGAGTTTTTATTAAAAAAAAATTATATAGTAAATGGTGTTAAAAGAAGATCTTCTAGCATTAATACTTTTAGAGTTGATCATATTTATCAAGATCCACATGAAACAAATTATAGATTTCGATTGCACTATGGAGACATAACTGATTCATCGTCAGTTTCGAGTTTAATTAAGAAAATAAAACCAGATGAAATTTATAATTTAGCAGCCCAATCACACGTAGCAGTATCTTTTGAAGTTCCAGAGTACACTGCTAATGCTGATGCTTTAGGCGTTTTAAGAATACTCGAGGCAATAAAATTTCATAAACTTGAAAAGCATACAAAGTTTTATCAAGCTGGAACATCAGAGATGTACGGAAAAGTTCAATCAATACCACAAAATGAAAAAACAAATTTTTATCCATTAAGTCCTTATGGAGTTGCCAAGTTATATGCTCATTGGATAACAAAAAATTATAGAGAGGCATATAATATCTTTGCATGCAATGGAATATTATTTAATCATGAAAGTCCAAGAAGAGGTGAAACTTTTGTGACTAAAAAAATTGTTTCTGCTTTGTGTAAAATTAAAGAAGGTAAGCAAAATAAGTTATATTTAGGAAATTTAAATGCAAAAAGAGATTGGGGACATGCTAGAGATTATTGTGAAGCGATGTGGAAGATGTTGCAGCAAAAAAAGCCAAGTGACTATGTTATTGCAACTGGAAAACAATACTCAATAAAGCAGTTTATAGATATTACGGCTAAGAAATTAAATATGCAGATAAAATGGAAAGGTAAAGGAATTAAAGAAAAAGGAGTAGATATTAAAGGGAGAGTAATAATTGAATGTGACAAAAATTATTTTAGACCACTTGATGTAAATACTCTTCTTGGTGATGCAAAAAAAGCTAGAAAAATTTTAAAATGGAAGCCCAAAGTAAATATTTCGTCTTTAATTGAAGAAATGATCGAATCTGAGTATAAAAATTTTTAATGTACTTTAATAAAAATAGTAAAATTTTTATTGCTGGTCATAAAGGAATGGTAGGATCTGCTTTAGTAAATTTCTTAAAAAAAAAAGGTTATAAAAAAATATTTACAGTAGATAGATCTATTCTTGATTTAACAGATAAAATTCAAACTGAAAAATATTTAAAAAAAATAAAACCAAATTTTGTAGTAATTGCTGCAGCTAAAGTCGGCGGTATTTTGGCTAACCAAAAATATAAAGGAGATTTCATTTATCAAAATTTGATGATACAAACTAATTTAATTCACAGTTCATATTTAGCAGGTATAAAAAATCTTATTTTTTTAGGCTCTAGTTGCATTTATCCAAAATACTCAAAACAACCCATAAAAGAAAATGAGCTATTAAATGGAAAACTTGAAGAAACTAATGACGCATATGCTGTAGCAAAAATTGCAGGTGTTAAAATGTGTGAAGCTTACAATAGTCAATATAAATTAAATTATATTTGTCTTATGCCAACTAATTTATATGGCCCAAATGATAATTATAATCTTAAAAACTCACATTTTTTTCCAGCATTAATATCAAAAATTTATGATGCTAAAATTAACAACAAGAAAACTGTAAAAATTTGGGGAAATGGTTTGGCTAAAAGAGAATTAATGTATGTGGATGATTTGTCTGAAGCGTGTGAGTTTTTTTTTAAGAAAAGAACAAGACATTCATTAATTAATATTGGTTCTGGAGATGAGAAAACTATTATATCATATGCAAAATTTATAAGTAAAAAACTAAATGTAAAATTAAAATTTATTTATGATCGAACAAAACCCACAGGTACACCAAGAAAAAAACTTAATTTACAGTTATCAAAAAGTTATGGCTGGAAAGCTAAAACCAGTTTGTCAGAGGGATTTGATATTACTTATAAAGATTTTTTGAATAGATTTTCAAATATATAAGATGAAGGAATTTATAGTAGTAACTGGAGGTTGTGGATTTGTAGGTTCAAATTTAATAGAATATCTTTTAAGAAAAACAAAAAATAAAATAATTAGTATAGATGATTATTCTGCTGGACTAAAAAAAAATCAAATAGACGACAAAAGAATAAAATATATTAGGGGAAATACCCAAAATATAAGTAAAATTTTAAAAGAACATTCTTCAAATATAAAAGTGATCTTTCATTTTGGAGAATTTTCAAGAATCTACCAAAGCTTTATTCATATGAATAAGTGTATTCAGTCAAATACAATAGGATCAAATGCTGTATTTAATTTTTGTCTAAAACATAAAATAAAGTTAATATATTCAGCAACTTCAGCATCTCTTGGTAATGGGGGAGAAGATAAAAATTTATCACCTTATGCTTTTACAAAATCAAAAAATTTAGAATTATTAGAAAATTTAAAAAAATGGTTTAAATTTAGATATGAAGTAATTTTTTTTTATAATGTTTATGGACCAAAACAAATTAAAACTGGAGATATGGCTACAGTGATAGGTATTTTTGAGGACTTATATCTTAAAAGAAAACCCCTACCCGTGGTTAAACCTGGTACTCAATCAAGAAGATTTACACACATAGATGATACAATAAAAGTTTGTTTCGAGGCATGGAAAAGTAACAAAAATAGATATTATAGTATTGCCAACAAAAAAAGTTATACAATAATTGAAGTAGCTAAATTATTTAATACTAATATTAGACTTTTGCCACGCAGAAAAGGCGAGAGATACGCATCTGCTTTATCTAACATGAGTTTGAATAACAAAGTTTTTAAAAGATATGGAAATATTGAACTAAAAAAGTATATCCAAGATTTTATCAAAAAATACCGAAAATTGTGAAATTATTCTAATAAATGGATGTTTACATATATCTATAAATATGTATAAACCCTCTGCCGGTGATTATTGCGAAAGTGTTATACCCGATCCCATTTCGAACTCGGAAGTCAAGCCTTTCAGCGCCAATGGTACTTTGTCTTAAGGCACGGAAGAGTAGGTCATCGCCGGCATGATTAAGTTTAAATTATGAAAATAAAAAGCTCATTAAAATCTGTAAAAAAAAGAGATTTAAACTCTAAATTAGTAAGAAGAAGAGGTAGAGTTTACGTTATCAACAAAACAAATCCAAAATTTAAAGCAAGACAGAAATAGTTTTTATGGATAATGAAAACCATAAAAAAACCTGGAATAATTTTACTAAATTTGTTCTGTGGGGAACAGTTGCTGTGATTATAGTTTTAGTTTTAATGGCAATATTTCTTTTATAGTACATTAATTTATTTTTTATGAATTTAGCTTCAATTTCTGAAAACCATAATATTGAGAAGCGAATAGCTATAACTCCTGAAATTGCAAAGAAATATATTAGTTTAGGATTTAATTTAACTTTACCAAATAATTATGGAACACACTTAGGTTTTAGTGATGAAGACTATAAGAATTTTGGAGTCAATTTTTTAGATAATGAGGAAGAAATAATTAAAAATTCTGAGATTGTCATTCAATTAGGATTACCAGAAGAGGAAAAATTATCATTATTTAGAGAAAATCAGACTTTAATCGGTTCATTAAATGCTTTTTTAAATAGAGCAAAATTAGAGAATTTAAAGTCTAAGAAAATAAATTGTTTTTCATTAGAGTTGTTACCAAGAATAACAAGAGCACAATCAATGGATATTCTTTCATCACAAGCTAATCTTGCTGGTTACAAGGCTGTTGTTGAGGCTTTCCAAGTTTATGAAAAAGCAATTCGAATGATGATGACAGCAGCAGGAACTATTCCTGCAGCAAAAGTATTAGTGGTTGGAGCAGGAGTTGCTGGATTACAGGCCATTGCAACGGCTAAAAGAATGGGTGCCATTGTATTTGCAACTGATGTCAGAATGGCATCAAAAGAGCAAGTTGAAAGTTTAGGTGGTAAATTTTTAACTGTTGAAGGTGCTGATAATTTAGAAACAGAGGGTGGTTATGCAAAAGAAGCATCTGATGATTTTAAAAAAAAACAGGAAGAATTATTAACTGAGACTTTAAAAAAAATCGATATCATCATTTGCACAGCCTTAATTCCAGGCAAAGAAGCTCCTAAAATTATAAAAGAAGAAATGTTTAAAAATCTTCAATCGGGCTCAGTTATCTATGATCTAGCGGCTATCCAAGGCGGAAATACAGTATTTACGGAAGTTGATAAAATTGTTGAAAAACATGGGGTTAAAATTTTAGGTGAGGCAAATATTTTGAATAAACTGCCAGTATCAGCATCAAATTTATACGCTAAAAATATATTTAATTTT
>Ga0181607_10003427_pt1 | contig 13799 bp, 13 predicted proteins | sample 041ome_9_FD_132420 | JGI IMG/M metagenome (GOLD analysis project Ga0181607, IMG submission 132420) | Coastal salt marsh microbial communities from the Groves Creek Marsh, Skidaway Island, Georgia - 041413US metaG (megahit assembly) | ecosystem: Environmental > Aquatic > Marine > Intertidal zone...
ATCAAGAACCGTTTGTAAAAGCGTGTGGAGCTGATTATTTTTCAATTAGACACCCAAAAAGAATTTTTACTACTGTTAGAGAAGTTTTTTTTAAAGCAAAGCATACAAGCCAACCAATAGTAGTGGGGGTACCTATAGACTTTCAAGAGAGTAAATACGAAGGAACAGATAAAGCTAAGCCTTCAAAATTATTAGGTTGGGAAATTCAAAAGCCAGAACCTGACTCTGATTATGTAAACAAAGCAATTGGATTAATTTTGAATTCAAAAAAACCAATCTTACTAGCTGGATTGGGCGCCATAAAATCAGATGCAAAAAAAGAATGTATTGAGTTTGCAGATACAATTAGAGCTTTACTTGCAACAACTTTACCTGCGCGTGGCTTTTTCTATGATCATCCATTTTCTATTAATCTTGCGGGAGGCTTTTCGTCAGATATCACTAGAGATTATTTTAACAATGCAGATCTTATAATTTCTGCGGGATCAAGTTTAGCTTCTCACGCATCAGACGCAGGAAAATTATATCCTCAAGCAAAAGTAATACAAATTGATCTTGATCCAAAACCAATCAATCAAGGTAGAGTATCCTCTCATTTGTGGATACAGGCGGATGTAAAAAAAACATTTAAAAAAATAAATTTTGAATTAAAAAATTTTGAAGACAAAATCATTACAGATTCAAAATGGAGAGATGAAAAGAAAATTAATCAAATCAAAACAAATTTACCCGATGCAAAAGAATTTAAAGTAAAAGAAGGTTATCTTGATCCAAGGTTAGTTGTTAGGGAGCTTGATAAAGTTATACCTAAAGATTTCTTTATGGTTAATTCTTCAGGTCATTGTTCCTACTACCCGGCTCATATGTTAGGTCGATCTCATGAAAACTTTTTAACGATTAGAGAATTTGGAGCAATTGGAAATGGATTATCTTACTCAATAGGTGCTGCCGTAGCTAAAAAAAATAAAAGAGTTGCGCTTATTGATGGTGATGGAGGTTTTTATATGCATATCCAAGAATTAGAAACTGTTGTTAGAAATAAGTTAAAAATGCTATTTATAGTATTGAATGATGAGGCGTATGGTTCAGAAATTCACAAGCTAAGACATGACGGTCTATCAGATGAGGGCGCAGTATTTGGTAAATCAAATTTAGAAAATATTGGCCAAGGTTTTGGTTTGCAATCAAAAAAAATTACTAAACTTCCAGATATTAAAACTGCTTTTGATGAATTCGAAAAATCTGAAAAATCTGCAATTTGGGATATTCCCATTTCAGACAATATCCTTTCTCCGGTTATGAGAAGGCTCTTAGAATCTAAAAAGAATTAATTAAGATTTTAGATTTTGCATATTTTGTATTAAATGCTTTGTAAATTCTGTAGTTGATAACTTTCCACCAATATCTGGAGTTCTAGTTTCAGGGTTGATTATGGTAACATCTATTGCTTTTTCAATTAATTGGGAAATTTTTTTTAATTGATCATTATTGTTCTTTTTACCTAACCAATCCAATAACATGGCTGTAGACCCAACCAATGAAACTGGGTTCGCAATATTTTTTCCTGCTATATCAGGAGCTGAACCGTGTTGTGCTTGGGCAATACAAAAATTATCACCTGCATTAATAGACTCGGCCAGGCCCAATCCTCCAGCAATTTCTGAAGCAGCATCAGATAAATTATCACCAAACAAATTAGTTGCTAAAATAACATCAAATACAGATGGATCCCTAATTATCATGGCTGACATCGAGTCTACAATTTGCTCTTTATACTCAACATCAGGATACCTCTTTGATACCTCTCTTACACACTCAAGAAATAATCCATCACTATATCTAAGGATATTTGCCTTATGAATTGCTACTAGTTTTTTTTTTCTCTCTTGTGCATATTGAAATCCAATTTCAGCTATACGAGTAGAACCTTTTCTAGTTATGTTTCTTATAGAAATGGCAACATCTTTGGTTGGCATTAACTCTCCAACACCTAAATACATATTACGATCAGAATAAAAACCTTCGGTATTTTCTCTCATCACTATACAATCTATGCCCATAGGAAATCTTGTTGATTTACCCAGTCTATTTTTTGCTGGTCTAACATTAGCATAAAGATCGAAATATTTTCTTATAACTCCCGAAGGATTTAAACCTCCTTCGTTAGTTGGGGGGTAGTCATTGTGAGAACATGTACCAAGTATAATTCCATCGCACTTTTCACCAATTTTTAAAATTTCATGTCTAAAAGTAGTTTTGTACTTTTCTAGGGATACAAATCCAATATCTTCGTAGATAAGCTCTACTTTCATATTAAACAAATCTAGCGCAGCTTTTAATACATCAACTGATGCTTTGGATATTTCTGGACCTATGCCGTCACCTTCTAATACTAAAAATTTAAGATTATTCATTTGAACATTTTGTCTATATATTAATTAATATTTAAATAAAATGAAAAAGTCTAAACCTCATATAGTCAAAGAAAATAGGATAAAATCTATTAAAAGATTCGGTTCAGTAATAACAAAAATTTTTATAAGTAAAAATGTAGGTTCTAAATCTATGATCTCTGGAACAACAATTATTCCAAAAAATAAATCTATTAATTTACATTATCATAACTGCGAAGAAGCGGTATTGATACTAGAGGGCAAAGCAACTGCTGAAATTAATAATAAAAAATATATTTTAAAGAAAGGTCAACTTAGCTGGATACCTGCTAAAATCCCACATCGATTTATAAACACTAATAATGAAAAATTAAAAATATATTGGACTTATGCAAGTGCTAATGCAACACGAACAGACGTATTAACTGGAAAAACAAATAGTATTTTAAATGAACATAAAAAAAAATAAAATAAAATTTAAATATAAAAAATTACAAAAATTTATAGAACAAATTTTTTATAATTGCGGATTAAATAGAAAAAGTTCACAAGACGTTGCTTATGGTTTAATTAGAGCAGATCTAAGAGGTGTGTGGTCACATGGAGCTATTAGGACCGGAGTATACGCTAATAGAATTTTAAAAAAAAAGATTAATGTAAATCCAAAAATAAAATTAATAAAAAAATCAAGTTGTTCTGCACTTTTAGATGGGAATAACGGCATAGGATTTACAGTGGCGAAAACTGGAATTCAAAAATGTATCCAATTAGCAAAAAAAAATGGAGTTGGTCTAGTTGGTATAAAAAATAGTAACCATTTTGGAATGGCATCACTTTATATAGAGGAAGCAGTTAGGAATAATTGTGTTGCTTGGGTATTCACAAATGCATCTAAGGCTTTACCGCCTCATGGCGCGATGGAAGCACATTTTGGAACAAGTCCCTTTGCATTTGGGGCTCCAACTAAAAATAAAAATAAACCTTTTTTACTAGACATGGCATCATCGGGTGTTGCGCGCGGGAAATTAAAATTTGCTGCGATAAGAGGTGAAAAAATTCCTTTTGGTCTTGTGTTGGACAATAAGGGCAATCCAACAAATGATGGGGAAAAAGCTTGGAGTGGTATTATGTTACCTTTTGGTGGAATGAAAGGTGCTGGTATTTCATGGATGATGGATATCGTAGGTGGAATTTTTACTGGTTCAAATCATAGCGGTAATGTAAAAAATTTTATTAGTGATTTTTCTGGACCTGCTGGAGTTGGCCATCTAATGATTTGTATAAGATCTAATTTATTTCAAAGTCACAGCTCTTTTGTTAACAAAATGGAACAAGGTATAAAGAAAGTGAAAAAATTAAAGAAAGCAAAAGGGTTTAAAGAAATTCTTCATCCAGGTGAGCCTGAATACAGAAACTTTTTAAAAAATAAGAAATATGGAATTGAGTTTTCAATCGATCAATTAAAAGAATTAAATTCTTTAGCAAAAAAATTAAATATCAAAGAGCTTTTCTTAAATTAAAAGATAATTAAATATAAATTTTATTTTTTATTATATGCAGATTGACCGGCAATTTTACCAAATACGGCACCAGAGGTTAATCCACTACCTCCTGGATAATTAAAGTAAAATATCCCACCAATCATTTCACCTGCAGCATATAAGCCTTTGATAGGCTTCATAACCTTATTCAAAACTTGGCATTTATTGTTTACTCTTAGACCGCCAAAGGTAAATGTTATTCCACATGTCACTCCATAAGCATAGAATGGAGCTGTATCAATTTTATTTGCCCAATTAGTTTTATTAATATTTAAGCCTTCAGTACACCTTCCATCTTTTATTGTGGGATCGTATTTAATATCATCTCTTATGGCCTGGTTAAATTCTTTAATAGTTTGCAAAGCTTTTGCACTATTCACGCCCGTAAGTTTTTTAACTAACTCTTCAAGAGTATTTGCTTTAACCATTGTGGCTGATTTAACATCATATTCGGGGTAAAGCATGTGTCGAACTTTTTGATCAAATATTTGCCAACCAATTTGATTTGGTTGTTTTATGACTTCTCGACCAAATTTTGCATAAGTATAATTTCTAAAATCTTCACCTTCGTCTACAAATCTTTCTCCGTTTGCATTTAAAACTATACCCCATGGGTAACTAATTTTTCTGTACTTATTGCTGATTTTTAAATCACTAAATTCAGGTCCGTTCATATCATGAAAAACCGCATGACACCCTGACCAATTTCCATATGGAGAGGCTCCAATTTTTAAAGCCATAGTAAGTCCATCGCCAGTATTATGTTTTGTACCTCGAACTTTTGCCATTTCCCATCCTGGACCAAGATATCTGGTTCTCATTTCTGAACTAGATTCAAAGCCACCACAGGCCAAAATTACAGACTTAGAAAAAATTTTTTGCGGCTTATTTTTTAATAAAACTTCTACACCTTTAACAGCATTGTCTTCATAAATTAAATCGGTTACTGCAGTATCATATTGAACTTGAATTCCATTTTTTTTCACAATTTTTAATAATGAATCAATTAACTTTTCACCTTGACCATCAACTTCTAAAGTTAATCCGCCCCAATATTTCATTACTCCATCAACTTTGAAAGATTGTCTGCCTTCAATTGGCTTAAATTTTAAACCTTTTTTACTTAACCAATGAATTGTTTCAAAACTTTTTGAGGTTAATGTTTTTGACAAAACTTTATCAGTTTTACCGTCTGTAACTTTTTGCATATCTTTTAAAAAGTCGCTTACGGAGTACTTTCCGTAATCAACACTATTAGAATTTTTTAAATCAGGAACAATTTTTTTTAAATCAGTGAAGCCATTGTAAGCAAATCTGTAAGCTCCATTGGTATATCTGCTATTTCCGCCTTTTTCCTTTTGAGAAGCTTTTTCTAAAACTAAAATTTTTTTGGCACCCTTATCTTTTGCTGATAATGCAGCCGAAAGAGCAGCATTTCCGGCACCAACGACTATTACATCATAATTAATCATATAATCGTATGTATTATATTTTTTTTTTATTTAAAGATAAAAATTATTTTACAATACGAAACTACTCATCTAATTTGAAATTAATGTCAGATTTCAAAAATAAAAAAATATCAGAGTGGAGAAAAATATTAGATCCAGAACAATATATCATTATGCGAGAAGAAGGTACTGAAAGACCTGGTAGCAGTGAACTAAATGACGAAAAAAGAGAAGGAACTTATCACTGCGCAGGATGTGATGCTTTATTATTCGATTCAAAATCAAAATATGAAAGTGGAAGCGGTTGGCCATCTTTTTTTGAGAGTAAATCTGAAGTTTTTGATACAAAGATTGATAATCATATAGGGTATCCAAGAACTGAATATCATTGTAGTAAATGTGGTAGTCATCATGGTCATATTTTTGACGACGGCCCTGAACCAACTGGAAAAAGATTTTGCAATAATGGTAAAGCTTTAAAGTTTAAACCAAAGAATTAAATGGACGAAAATTTTAGAAATATTAGCAAAGTAGGGTTTATGAAACACAACGGTGGTTTAGAATTTAAAAAAATTTCAAGTAATGAATATAAGTTTCAAACTACAATTCAAGAATATCATATAAATGCAGGTGGTGTAACTCATGGAGGGTTTGTTATGTCCATGTTAGACTCTGGAATGGGTACCGCAGCTCATCAAGCAATTGATGGGAAGGCTGTAACTATTAGTTTAAATACTAATTTTATTTCAGGATCAAAAGTAGGTGATGTAATTTCTGGTTATGCAAAAATTAAAAAAAAAACTAGTTCACTGATCTTCATGTATGGTGAAATTAAAACTAATGAAAAACTTTTAGCGACTGCTGAGGGAATATGGAAAATTTTATAATATGAAAAATAAAGGAGCAACTGAAACTTTAGCTGATTTTGCTTATAATTTAAAATATGAAGATATACCATCCCAAGTAATAAAAAAAATAAAATTATTATTTCTAGATGGGTTAGGCTGCTGTATACAAGGCAACACCCTTCCTTGGACTAAAAAAATTTCCAAAATATTAATAAACAGAAACAATTTAAAAGAATGTACAATAATTGGATCTAATACAAAAACTGATTTATTATCTGCAGTTCTTATAAACTCTACAGCTGGACACGGTTTTGAATCCGATGATATTCATAGAGAGTCAATTTTACACCCTAATTCAATTATTGTTCCGGTATCAATCAATGTAACTGAAAAAATTAAAAATATTAATGGAAAAAATTTTTTGACTGCAATTATCGCTGGCTATGAAATTGCAACCAGAATTGGTTCTGCTGCAGGTACTGAACTACTTTTAAGAGGATTTCACCCTCAAGGTACTCATGGAACTTTGGCATCTACAGTTACGGCAGCAAAACTAATGGGTTTGAGACCACAACAAATAATGCACTCCATAGGTATTGCCGGATCATTGGGCTCTGGATTAATGGCTGCTCAAGAAGGGGCAATGGTAAAAAGATTGCACTCTGGCAGAGCAGCAGAAGCAGGTGTTTTAGGTGCACAATTAGCTCAAGATAATTTTACTGGGATCCCAAATATAGTTGAAGCTGAATATGGAGGCTACTTATCGAGCTTCTCAGGTGAAAATAGATTTTTGAGAGCAATAAAAAATTTAGGCAAATATTGGGAATGCGAAAATACAGGCATCAAACCCTATGCTTGCGTTACGAGTATTCACTCTGCATTAGATTGTTTAAAAAAAATAATGAATGAGCAGTCTCTTAAATCTACTGATATTAAAGAAATTAAAGCAAAAATTAGCAAACCAACTTATGTACATTGTGCGTGGGAATATAATACTCAAAGTATTACATCTGCTCAAATGAACATTTATTATGGACTTGCCATGATGGCTCTGGAAGGTGAACTATTTGTTGATCAATTTAAAGAGGACAAAATATCAAATCCAGATGTGTTAAAATTTATGAAAAAAATTAAAGCTGAAGTTGATCCAGAAATTGAAAAACTGGGTCATGAATTTAGGCATATGGCATCTTTAGAAGTTACTACAACAAATGGTAAAAAAATTGTACATACAGAAAAGTATAGAAAAGGATCACCTGAAAATCCAATAAGCGATGATGATGTTATCAAAAAATATTATAGTTTAGCAAAATTTCAAATTGATCAAAATAAGTCTGAACAATTGCATGAAAGAATTGAACGCCTAGATACTTTAAATGATCTCAGTAATTTTTTACACTAAAATTTAGTTTAATATTCTGATTGGTTTCCCATCAATAAATGCCTGCAAATTCTCAGCCATTTGCGTATAAAATTTAGAATAATTTTCAAATGTGACGTAACCAATGTGTGGTGTTAAAAATGCATTAGGTAAAAATCTTAATTTATGATTTTCTGGTAACGGCTCATGAGCATAGACATCAATGCCTGCTCCAGCTATTTTTTCTTCTTGCAAAGCTTTTACGAGATCATCTTCATTAATAATAGGTCCTCTTGAAGTATTTACAAGAAACGCTGTTTTTTTCATTTTGCAAAGATCCTCATATTTAATCAAGTCTTTACTTCGTTCGCTCAATATATAATGAATTGTTATAAAATCAGACCGAGCCAATAATTCATCTTTGGTAACAGCTAATGCACCATTCTCTTCAGCATGCGCCATTTTAAGATTTTCACTCCAAGCAATTACCTCCATGCCAAAAGCTTTACCGATCTTTGCAACCTGACAACCTAATTTACCTAGGCCAATGATACCAAGGGTTTTATCTTTCAATTCTACACCAAGTGTTGTCTGCCAATATCCTTGGTACATATTTTCTGTTTCTTCTCTTAAATTTCTTGCCAAACCTAATATTAATGCCCAGGTTAATTCAGCTGTTGGGTTTTTATTCCCATCTGTTCCAGAAACAATAATACCTTTAGATTTTGCATACTCCATATCAATAGCTAAATTTCTCATTCCGCTCGTTGCAATAAATTTTAAGTTTGGACAGCCATCAATTAGTTTTTTTGTAATGGGCGTCCTCTCTCTCATAATTAAAAGAGCTTCAAATTCATTAAGATTTTCTATAGCGTGATCTTCGTTCTCGAATGGTGCGTTAAAAACTTTTATATCACAAGTTCTATTCAAACTTGACCAATCAGCGAGTTGCTCAGCAACTCCCTGATAGTCGTCAAGTATAGCAACTTTCATTAAAGATTATTTAGATAAAAGTTTACTTAATTTAGAAATATCTTTTAGTTTTTCTAAATGTCTAACAGTTTCAATAATTGCTTTAGATTTTTTAGTTGGCCATTTAGCAAACTCACAACAACCTAAAAACTTATCTGCAACTTCATCATAAGACATAGGGATCATTGGACTTCCTTTACCAAAGTCACCTCTGCCAGATATTTTCTTTCCATTTTTAAGATAAATATCAATGATAGTTGTCATTTTGTCATAACCAGCTGCTTCAGCAACTTTGTTTTTATAGAAATTAACTTTTCTTAACATGTTCTGAACATCTGGCTTGTTAATTCTTTTATCTTGGTATTCAGGGATATATGCTCTTCTCTGAACTAATAAGATTGCCATAGAATATTCCATACTAAATTTTGCTTGGAACTCATTAGTTGGTCTATGGTGAATTAAAGCGTTTTGCATATTATGATTTGTACCAACATCAACTTTAACAACGTCTTGAGGTTTAATGTTGTGTTTTAAAATTAACTCTAACATTTTCGTCATACCTGGGTGTGTTAGTGATCCACACGGGTGTGGCTTGATAGAAATACCCGGTTTAGCAAAAGTCCAAGGTCTTCCTAACTGACCTTTTATAGAGTTTAAATTATATCCTCCACCGTGCGCTTGGAAAAAACCTCTTGGTGACTCTAAAATTTTATCTGTCGCTGACCATCCATAGCCAACAAGATCACAAGCAACAACTCCACTCTCTGCTGCTCTTCCCGCATGAAGTGGCTTTGTCATTGTTCCAAAGTTCTCTCTTAATCCTGCGCTTAGTGATGCAGCAATTGCTAGAGATCTTTGAATTTGATCTACATTATATCCTCTGATCTTTGCTGCTGCAGCTGCAGAAGCTAAAGTCCCGCAAGTTGCTGTAGAGTGAAAACCATGTTGATAGTGTCTTGGAGACATCGCTTCAGAAACTTTACACTCAACGTCAACTCCAATTAAATAAGCATTTAAAAAATCTTTACCGTTAATTTTTTTCAATTCACCTTCTGCAAAAGCACTAGGTAAACAAGGAGCTGTTGGGTGAGTTAATAATCCATAAACTCTGTCTTTTTGAACAGCTAATTGAGTATCATCATAATCATCAGAGTGAATACCTGTACCGTTTGCTAAAGCTGCAAAACGTGAAGTCACTTTCATTTTTGAACCAATAACTGTTGCTCTACCTTTTGCTGAATTTTGCTTAATGTGTTTAAATAAATAATCGCCAGTTCTTGCGACAGAACCTGATAATGCTAGGCCAAAGCCATCTAAAATGTGTTTTTTTGCTAACTCTACTACGTTCTTTGGTATCGAATTGTATTTATTTCTTTTAACAAACTCTGCTACGTATTTAGTTAAATTCTTACCTTTGTCTGATTTTATATTCGGTGTGTATGCTTTGCCCATTTCTGTCTCCCTATTTTTAAAAAAATATAGTTCTGCAAAAAATATATAGATTATCAACAAATTTTATAATATAAAATTTTGTTTCACATTGTAAAATACTATGAGCACGATAAAAGTATTAGATAAAGCTTTTCAAATCTTAAACTCTTTTGATGATGGAAATAAAAGCATCTCTTTAAAAGAACTCACAGTTATTACTCAATTAAATAAATCGACAATTTTAAGAATATGCAATTCTTTAATCAAACATAACTTTCTTATTAAGAATGAAATCAACGGAAGTTATCGTTTAGGTCCAGGAAGTTGGAAGCTTGGATCAATATATAATTCTAATTTCAAAATCGGAAATGAGATAAAAGAAATTTTGAATCAAATTTGTGAAGCTACAGGACAGTCAACTGGGTATTGGGTAAAAGCAGGAAATAAAAAAGTATGCTTATATCGAGTTAATTCTAAATCTGAACTGAATCATTATGTTGTTGAAGGTACTACTTTTGAATTAAAGTCTGCTACAGGAAAAGTTTTATTAGCTTATACCGAAGATAAAATCGAATTAAAAAATCAAATTGAAAAAAAGGGTTATATTTTTACAACAGGTGAAAGATTGGATAATATTGCGAGCGTAGCTATACCTGTTTTTGATAAAAAAAATAACTTTAAAGGAACTATAAGTGTTTCAGGATGGAAACAGTTTTTTACTAATAAAACGGTACCTAAATATTACAAAATTTTATCCAGTTTTCGTGATAAACTAAAAACACTATTATCAAATGAATAAAAAAACTTCTCTATTGAAAAAATATTTAAAAGATAACAAGTGTTATCAATTACCGACTTGCCATGATCCCCTTTCTGCAAAATTAATTGAGAGCAAAGGTTTTAAGATATCTTTTATTGGAGGGTTTGCGCTATCCTCTGCAAGTCTAGGTTTTCCTGATGCAAGTTTAATTACTCAAAAAGAATTAGTAGATGCAACTAAAAATATTTGTAGTCATACAAATTTACCAGTAATTGTAGATGCGGATACAGGATTTGGTGGACTTGCAAATGTTTATAGAACTGTAAAAGATTTAGAAAATGCTGGCGCCTCTGCGTTGGTTTTGGAAGATCAAGTTTTTCCTAAAAGATGTGCACTAACTGATCATGTAAGATTATTAAATCTTAAAGATGCAAAAGAAAGAATTAAAACTGCAATTAGAGCTTCTAAAGAAAATAAAAACATTTTAGTCATTGCTAGAACAGATGCTTTAACATCTGGTTCACTTGATGAAGCACTATCAAGATCAATAGAATATAAAAAGCTAGGAGCTGACTGTATTTTTATAACTGGAATTAATTCTTTAAAACAAATTAAAACTATAAAAAATGAATTAAAAAACACTCCCTTAATGCTTAATATTACTCAAAATGTTAAATTCAAACTAACAGATGTTAGTAATAATAAATTTAAATTTGCATTATTTTCACAACAGATATTAAATGGATATATAGACTCAACTAAACAAACTCTAGATTTGATCAAAAAAAATAAAATTCCAAAATTTAAAAATAAAGCCGGTGATACGTTATCGCTTTTAGATTTTGATAAATATTTAAAAATTGAAGAAAGAAAAAAATAAAAGTGTCAGAATATCTTCAAGCTATAAAAAAAAGTTATAAAAGTATAATTATCGGAGTAATTGGCGGTTACTTAGCAACACTAATTCACTTGCCGCTTCCTTGGCTATTGGGAGCTTTGTTATTAAATTTATTTATTTCGCTGACAAAATTTAATGTCACTTTTGATAAAAAAATATTTTTACCGGTACTATTGGTAATAGGGGTTATATTAGCAGGATCATTCAATATTACTCTTCTTTATAAAATTCATTTATGGATCTATTCATCAATTGCTATGATTTTATGCACCATCATTGGTTCTATCTTGGTCGCATTTTATTTTTACAAAGTTTGCAAGTTTAGAAAACTAGTCTCTGTCTTAGCAGGCTTGCCAGGTGCATTTGTAGTAATTGCAGCTGCTATAAATGAAATGACAAATAGTAAAGAAGAAAGTGGTCAGGTTGTAATACCCCAGGCAACAAGAGTATTATTTATAGTTTTATTGTTACCATTTATTTTTGTGACTCAAGTGGGTTACCAAGAAATCTCTTCGCACGGTAATCATCCAGATTACAGTCTAAGATATTTTCTTGAATTAATCTTTTTACTTGGTTTAGCTCAATTAGGATCTATGGGATTAAAAAAATTAAATATTCCTTCCGCTCCAATTCTAGCGGCAATGATATTATGCGGAATATTTTATACATTTGAAATTACAACAGCTAGGTTCCCGGATTTTTTTATTAATATTGCATTTGTATTTTTAGGTTCAGCAATTGGATGTCGATTAAACGGAATAGGTTTAAAAGAAGTTGGTTATTATTCTTTTCATGGTTTTATTGTATCTGCAATGCTTTTGGGCTTGGCAGCTTTATTTGCTTATTTATTAAAAGTTTTTTTAGGTTTTGATTTTATGGCTGCTTTCTTAAGTTTTGCTCCAGGTGGGCTGCACGAGATGGTCGTAATAAGTATTGCTTACAATATAGATCCGCTTTTTGTGACCTACCATCATTTTTTAAGAATATTTTTAATCATATTCTCTTTACCGTTTATTTTGAAAATTTTATCTAAACGTTAGTTCCAGATTTTTTTTAATCTTTGAACTCTTCCGCAGCTTGTTTTATAATATTTATATCTTATAGGATTTCTTTTATAAAAATCTTGGTGGTAATCTTCAGCCGGATAAAAAATGTCTAATTTTTTTATATGTGTTGCAAAATTTTCAATATCTTTTTTATTTAATCTTTTTTTAGATTCCTCAAATGCCTTTTTTTCTTCTTCATTTTGATAAAAAACTGCTGATAGATAACTTGATCCTTTATCACAAAACTGACCTTTGGCATCATAAGGGTCTATGTTTTTCCAAAAAACATCCAAAAGTTGATCGTAAGAAATTTTAGCAGGATCATAAATTACTTCTACAGCCTCATAATGACCTGTTTCCTCATATGAAACTTGTTCGTATGTAGGGTTTTTAATATGACCTCCAGTATAGCCTGATATGACTTCTTTAACTCCATCAGTTTTTTCATAAGCTTCCTCAACACACCAAAAACAACCACCTGCGAAATATGCTTTTTTTTCTTCAGCCATTACTGATTTATTTAAACTAAATAAAATTAAAAAAAAGATTGTTAATCTTATCACCGATAAAAAATGCCCCTCTGTCTTAAAAGCTCTCTGTAAAGTTTTGGATGAGGCTTAAAAGCTTTTCTACCATGAAGCATAAAATAATTATTTGAAAAAATAGCATAACCAGGAGGAAGTTTAAAAGCTATATGCTTACTGCTCCCCTCTAATGATTCAGATAAACTATTAAGATAAAGACCCTGCTGTAAACTTTGAGGCTCAGGAAATTGATCAATATAAGAAATAATTGGTTTACCATGATCATCTGTGGAAAAAATTGGATGTTCAATTTTATAATCGACATTTTTACTTTTTGGCGATCCCCATACAAAATTTTCTTTTCCGATCGGATCATTAAAAAATTTCTCACAATCTTCCCAATCATCTAGATGAAGTAATGTACTCTCGCCGCCCTCTGAATTTTCTTCCTTCATCTTCATCATCAAAAGCCAATCTGTTTTTTCCTTAACGTATGTTCCATCAGTATGAAGATCTAATTTTTTTGCTGCTTTTCTTAAATAACTATCACTGTTATCTGTGTTTTTTACTTCAAA
>Ga0181607_10003433_pt1 | contig 13789 bp, 7 predicted proteins | sample 041ome_9_FD_132420 | JGI IMG/M metagenome (GOLD analysis project Ga0181607, IMG submission 132420) | Coastal salt marsh microbial communities from the Groves Creek Marsh, Skidaway Island, Georgia - 041413US metaG (megahit assembly) | ecosystem: Environmental > Aquatic > Marine > Intertidal zone...
CCCGTGCCATCGCGAGATAGGAGTCGTCTGCCGGGAGAAAGAGGTCGGCGGTGCCGCCGATGGAAAGGGAGGCCAGCAAGGTCTGCGATGGGCCGTATTGGACCACGACATCGCGACCAGTCTCGCGACGATAGTCCTCCAGAATGGCGTCCATGACCGAGCGATTGCTGGCAGCACAGAAGAGAACGACCGGTGGTGACGCGGCGATGGTGTTCGTTTTTTGGCGAGTTGTTGGCTGAGAGATCAGCAGACCGCCAAGTCCGACGAGCACCGCAAGCGACACGGCGACGCTCACGATCGCCAGCAGACGACCGCTCCGTTGTGGATAGCCAGCCATGCTCACGGTGTCGTTCCCTGTACGCGGCGGGCATTTCGCGACCGTCCGGCCGGTATCGGTACGAGTTCAGCCTCGCTGCTGCTGGCAGGCTCCGCCGCCTTCGGAGGCAAGGCGGCCAGGCCCTCACCAAACAGGACCATCTCCCAATCGACGGGGAGAAGGAGGTCAAATCCCGGGTTCAACTGTTTCACCTGGCAGGAGCAGGCGCCGCAGAGGAAACCGGTCAGCTCGGCAACGGCATCCAGCGAGAGTGTGGCGGCAGGGAGCACAGCGGCAGCGCGGCCTCTTCCAAAGACGGGCACGACGAGCGCCGCATCGCTATCGATCGCTGTGTCGGCTGCAAACGTGGACGCCCTGCCTGCAAGCAGCGTGGCACGCAGGAGTTTTTCACCGTCAGCGTCCGACGGCACCTTGAGCACGGAAAACCGCACCTCGAGCGGGATGCCCGTCATCAGCTCTGAACCAGGGAGACCGATTCCGCGAGGCAGCGGCGTGTCTTCGGCAAACTGCGGCAGTTCATCAGTTAACAGGTCTGCAGCTTTCTTTGCTGACGCAGGATCGGACCCCTCGAGCACGAGCCACACGACGGAATCACCACTGGCAAGGCGACGGACAAGGTCATCCCGCCATGGGCCAGCGGTCAGCGCAGCTTGTGCCTGCTCCGCGGTTCCCTCCCAGAGCATGGTGGGATCCCTGCCGTGGCTCGGTGCACTCAGTGAGACGTGAGCCTGCTCGGCTGTGGTGCCTTCTTCTGTCGTGGCAGCACGGACGACTGTCAGATTCAAGGGGCCACCGTTTGGCTGGGCCTGGTCTTCCAGCCAGTTGATCGCCCGTCTGCCATCTGCACCCACACTCGACGGCACCTGGGCGTCTGCCACGAAGAGGTCGGCGGGCCAGCGCTCAAGGGCGTAGCGAAACACAGGGATCGAGCAGCTGATCGCAGGAGTTGCCACCAACGCCACAGCGCACGCGAGCACACCGCCGAACGCGCCTATCGAACGCCTGCCCGAGATCATGGCTTTTCTCCCTGACAGATGAGCCGGCCGTCCGTGGTGGAAACGTAGAACCGGCCACCTGCGGCAATCATGCCGTCCCAGACAGGGAGATAGTCGATGGAGGTGTCAAACACATGACTGCCGTCGGACGTTGAGAGGATCCGAAGCATGCCTCCTTCCGTGCCAGCGAGCGCGGTGTCTTGTCGTTCAAGCAGAGCGAGGGTTTCCTGGTCGCCCGCCGCGAGTCCCTCAAGAGCCTTCTCCGAGTCAACCAGATCCGGTGGCCCCGCGACGGCGATCCGACCATCACCGACCACCATGCCGCGGGCAAATAGCGGAACGAACCGGGTCCACTTCTGCTCAAATCCCAAGCCGTTTTCGCCGATCGCACTCGGCGGTGCGGCTGTCTGCCGGGCAACCCGCTTGGGAAACACCACCGCCTCGCCGACTCGCCCAGCCGCAGTGGGCAGGTCACCCATCGGTGGGTTCGGGCCGTTTGGCCTGGATGTGTCGCGGGCGTCGCCCTTGTCAAACGTGCATAACAGCACAGTGTCTCCTGCCGCAGCGTCTTCCCGTGCAGCGGCCGGATCTTCATACACCGCTTTCGCCTGCTCAGGTGTGACCGACTGATGACTGATGCGAAGGTCGTCGATGCTGCCAGCGAACCTCGGAGCCGCCTTTGCACCGGAGAAGATTTCGGCATCGACGATGCTGCCGCTATCACCACCAATCTCAAGCGCATCGCTGGGATTACTCGGAATAAGGCCCGGGCCTTTCCCTGTGGCCACCTGCTCGCCGTTGAGGATGATCGAGAGGCTCCCATCTTCGTGCAGCTGGCAGACGAGATGGTTCCAGCCGTCCTCAAGCCGTCGGTCGGCTTCGACCCGAGCAACCTGGTTGCTCACGCGGACGGAGAAGATCGGCTGTCGTCGTCGGAGCGAGACGGCATAGCCCTGCACGCTGCCGCCATGTGCCAAGAGCACACCCCCCGGACTTTCTGGCTTCACCCAGAGCGAAACGGCCACCGGCTTCCCTGATGGATCCGTCGCATCTGTCTTGGGGAAGGTGATCAGGCCCGGCTCTTTCTGCTGACCATTGCGTCGGCGTGGTGCCGTTTTCTGCACGGTCTGCACGGCGGCATCAAGATCGGCTGCGTAGAGCTGGTGCTCCAGTGGCGTGGTCCAGCGGTAGTACTCGGGAAGCCGTGCGTAGCCATACACGGTGTCGTCGTCGAAACAGAGAATCCGTCCGCCCGGCGTGTACTTGCCGGCTTGCCAGTAGCCGTTGTGGCCCCCGGCAAAGTTGCGGCCGTAGACCCAGTAGGAGCGGTGGAACCAGGTGTCGTCGAGATACCCCATCGGGGCGAACAGATGCCGGCCTTCGCCTGCCTGGCTGCTGCCATGCTCGGCGGGATCGCCAGAGATCGGGCCGAGGTTTGTCCGACGGCCGTCCATTTCAAAAGCCTGGGAGCGAAGGTAGATCTTCTCACCGTCACTCGAAAGGATGTCAGAGAGTCCTGCTGGCATCTGCAGTGTCTGAATCCGGTCTTGAATTTTTCCACCGGAAGGATCGTTGGCATCGATCGTGGTGACAGCGACTTTGCTGCCCGTGCGGGCGTCGAGCCGCACGTACTGCATGCCACCGTCGAGGAAGCAGGAACGGCCAACGATGAAGTGGGCGACGTCGTTTTCAACCAGGATCGTGCCATGCACGGGCCAGACCGACTCAATCTGATCAAAGGCGGTCAGCCGACGGTCAGCAGGTGGAGCGAAATACCGCCAGAGCAAGGCGCCATCTTTCGCTCGCAGACAGGTGACATAGCCATCTGTCGAGCCGAAGAGCACCCGCCCTCGCCAGATGGTGGGAGGTGAATCAACGCGTCCGCCAGCAGCATGCTTCCAGAGTGGCGTGCCATTCTCGGCATCAAAGACGTGCACCGTGTGCGAGTCGATTTCCACGACATATGTGCGGCCGCCCGCGACCACTGGTGGCGAGAGCCGGCCCGAGAGCTGCGCCGTCCAGAGTGGTGCGGCAGCGGCGGGCAGCGGCCCGCTTGAAGAGCCGGTGCGACGGGAATCGTGGCGATAGGTAGGCCAGTCGGTCGACTCGCCGTCCTCTTCGTCAACCGGCTCTCCGTAGGCCTCCCCAAACACCATGCGGTCTTTGTCATCCATCGGCACGACCTCAGACGATGGCCGCTCCGGCGCCAGAGCGTTAAACCCACTCAGCTTGGCCTCGGGGTAGCAGGCGCAGTCGTGGGGCGGTGCGTAGAGAAGGCCGTTGCAGGGAAGCACTCCATAGAGGCAGCCACCACGGACCCAGTGGTTGATCTCCCAGTGGCTGGCTTCAAAGTCGACAAACTCGATGCCAGTCCGCGATGGAATGATGAAGTTGTCGGTCGCCTTGGCGATGTGGCAACGGTGGTGAAACCAGTAGGTGTCGACATCGGGAGGAAACTCTTTCTTCACCTCGCCGGTGATCGGATCACGACCAACGTAGATGCCGGTATCGTTTGTTGAGGTCGTGGGCGCGACCCAGACGAGGCCGCCGGTGATAATCAGATCCTGCGGTGACTGGTAGCCACTGCGGGCATGCTCCGACTCCCAGAGCTGCTCACCATTGTCGAGCGAGAACGCCTGCATCCGGCCTTCGCCACCGGCATAGAGTGCGACAGATTCGTAGAGCACCAGTCGCGGAGCAAAGTGAAACGGCAGGGCTTTGCGGCGTGGCGCCGCGTCGGACGTCCACCGTTCTTTGCCAGTGCGGCGGTCGTGACAGACCAGCCGTTCACCGTCGTGCCAGACGACATGGTCGGCATCCATCGTCAGGGTGAGTGGCACGACGCGGCCTGTGTGGCTCCAGAGGAGATCGCCACTTGCCACGTCAATCATGCGAACTTCTCGGGGCTCTCCGTTCCAGAGAAACTCCTGGGCCACGCGTCCCTGATCACCGACACGCAGCTGCGGCGCATAGGTCTCCAACTCGCTCGCCCCGTGGTTCACAAGGCAGAGCAGACTGCCGGAGTCATGGAGCATCTCCTCGGTGGATTCGGTGCCCTCGTAGGTGGCCTTTGTTTCCCCGGTGCGGCCATCGAGTCGGGAGACCGCAGCATCGAGTCCGAGCGTGACGAACAGGTCGTCGCCATCGGCAACGAGTCGACGTGCCAGCTGCGTTGGTCCACTCTTCAGGGGCCACATGTGGTCGTGCCACGACGGGATCGAACGCTTCCAGAGCAGCGTGCCGTTGAAGGCATCGCGAGCGACGAGCTGCCAGTGGGCGGGGAGTTCGATCGAGACCCGCGAGCCTTCATCATGAATCAGGTAGAGACGGCCGGATGCGGACACCAGCGACGTCATGCTGGCCATGCGGTCGTGGTGCCGTGACCACCGGGGATGTGCGACCCATTGAAGATGACGCGGAGGTCCGACCTCGGTGTCGTGCGCGACAGGATTCCCATCTGCTCCATGGAAGTAGTGGGTCCATTCATCGATCGAGCGGGAGCGAGGTTTGGTGAGTGACTGCCACGCGTCTGCCGAGTCGCCACTCCCCTTTGCCGTCGCGCGATCGGAACGCATCAGCACCGTGCCACCGGGGCAGAGCACCCGCAGCACCTCTGCCTCGGGCACGTCTCGCTCAAGAATCACCAGGTTGGCAATGTTGTCGATAAAGGGCAGTGTCGTGCCATCAAACTCTGCGACGTTGGCAGCTCCGAGAAAGCCCGCGTCTGCGATCGTGTTGCGGGCAGCGACGACGTTGTCGCTGTCTTGGTCGAGCCCAAGAAGGAGCACGTCGCCTCCCACACCATCACCGCTGCTGTCTTTCGCGGTGGACACGCGATCGATGGCCGCCGCCATCAGCGCCCGGGAGAACTGTCCGTCACCACAGCCCACGTGTGCGATTACACCGCCATGAAACGCCGCTTCCTCAAGGAGTGCCGTAGCGAGCTGTGGGAGGTCTGCGGTGTCTTGGGCCGTGGCGGTGCTCGTTGCCAGCAGGCATCCGAGCATCACGCCGGCTGTCAGGAAGCTTGACTTCAGAACCCTTCTGCAGTGTGCCACTTGGCCGTGTCGCTGGTCAGTTGCCATCCGTGTCCCCTTGCCATGTGAACGTTGTGGAGTTGTTGCGCTGCGTAGACGGCCCTGCGTAGACGGCCATGGGCGTTAGAAACAGCCCCCAGAAAACCCCGACCTGCAATGCAGAATACCAGGGCTGTCAGCAGGCCGTCCACGCTCACGTCTGCGTCGGCCACGGGAGAGAGGAAGCCGCGATTGCCGCGAAAGGCTGCCAGCGTGAGGTGTTGCAGCTGGCTGCGGGCACCGCAGAAACGGGCCGCTTACTTCTTCTTCGTGACGCCGGTGGCAACTGCCCACGCTTCCCACTTCTCGGTCAGCGATGACACAAGGCTGGGATGCTCGGCGGAGAGGTCGTGTGCTTCGGTGCGGTCCTCAGAGAGGTCGTAGAGTTCCCAGGTCTTGGCGTGCTTATCCCAGACCAGTTTCCAGTCTCCTTGGCGAACGGCCCGGTTTGAGGCCCAGTGCCAGTAGAGCTCGTCATGGGCCTCCCGCTGTTCGCCCATAAACACTGGCAGCAGACTGCGGCCGTCGAGGGGCAGCGTCTGCTGATCGAAGGCAGGGTGTTGCCGCGGGTAGTCCGCGTCTGCCATCTCCAGAAAGGTTGGCAGGAAGTCGATGATGTGGCCCACCTGTAGTGATCGGGTGCCTGCTTTGATAACTGCTGGCCAGCGAGCGAGGAGCGGTGTGGCGATGCCCCCCTCGTGGCAGTACTGCTTGTATCGCCGCCAGGGAGTATTGGAGGCTGTTGCCCAGCCAGGGCCGACATGGCTGTAGAAGTCCTTTGGGCCGGGGATCTGCTGCGGATCGTTGCCTCCGGGGGTTTCCGCACAACCGCCGTTGTCAGCAAGAAAAAGGATCAGCGTGTTGTCTGCGACACCGGCGTCGTCCAACGCTGCGAGCAGCCTGCCAATGTTTTGATCGACAGAGTCGATCATCGCCGCGTAGACCTCCATCCGCAGCTGCTGCCAGTCGTCGTCGATGGTCTTCGCTTCATTCCAGGGCTTCGCCAGGTCATCACGGTCAACAACGAGCCAGCCGTCATCGATCAGCCCCAGTTCACGCTGTCTGGCGAGTCGCTCCTGACGAAGGACTTCCCAGCCTGCGGCATAGCGGCCCTTGTACTTAGCGATGTCGGCTGGCTTCGCATGGAGGGGATAGTGTGGAGCGGTGTAGGGGAGGTAGTGAAAAAACGGCTTCCCTGAGGTGGCATGACTCTTGATTGTCTCAATCGCGTGGTCAGTGAAGGCGTCGGTGGTGTAGTAGTCGTCAGGGAAGTCTTCGAGTTCGAGGGCTTTGTCGTTGTGGCCGAAGGGGCGGACGCGGCCTCCTTTGAAAGCGGGATCTGGGATCTTGGGATTAAAGAAGTTGCAGCAGCCGTCCCAGAGGCCATACGACTCATCAAAGCCACGGTCACAAGGACGTGTTCCTGCCTTGCTGCCGTTATGCCATTTACCAGACATGCCGGTCGCGTAGCCTGCGTGTCGCATCGCCTCCCCGAGGGTCAGCATGTTCTTGGTGATCAGTTCGTGCTGGCCGCGGCCACCGTTGCGAGGATAGAGGCCGGTTAGGAGAGAGGCTCGCGTCGTGGTGCACTTAGCGTTGTTGTAGAACTGCGTGAACAGCATTCCTTCGCTGGCAAGGCGATCGATGTTGGGCGTGTGGATCTCGGATCCGTAGCAGCCGATGTCGGACCAGCCCATGTCATCGACCATGATCAGCACGATGTTTGGCTGTTGGGGCTCGCGCGAAGCCGGTGTTGCGGCCTGCAGGGAAGCGACGAACGCCGCCGTGTTGCCGAATGTGATCGCAATCACCAGGCATGCGAACACGCGTGTGATACGAGGGCGTTTGTGTGATCCTTGAAACTTCATGACTGCCATCGCCCCTGGTTCGTTGCCCTTCGATCATTCCCCAAAGCGGTTAGTCTAGCAGCGTCGGGTGACGGCAGCGGACGGGGCATGAACCAGGTGGAACGTAGCCGATGCAGGGTGGGACGACTGTGCGAGGATGTGGTGCTCTATGATGGCCGGCTTCTTGGGGAAGGAGTGATGCGATGCGTGTGACGGAAAGGTCGTTGGGCGGTGGTTGGATCTGTGCGCTGGCAGCTGTGGTATGGGCGGCGGCCGCTCTTGGTGCTGCGGCTGAGCGGCCGAACGTGGTGCTCATTCTGGCGGATGACTTGGGGTATGGAGATGTCGGCTTCAATGGCTGCCAGGACATCCCGACACCGCATCTTGATGCACTCGCGGCAGGTGGGGTTCGCTTTGCCAATGGCTACTCATCGCATCCATTCTGCAGCCCGATGCGAGCGGCCCTGATGGCTGGTCGCTATCAACACCGCTTCGGCTATGTCAACAACGTCGCCTTTGATCCCCACAATCAGCTGATGGGCCTGCCTGCGAGTGAGGTCACGGTGGCCAGCCGTCTTCAGAAAGCGGGTTATCACACTGGGATGGTCGGGAAGTGGCACCTGGGGGCGGCGTCGCCATTTCATCCACTCAAACGCGGTTTCGATTTTTTTTATGGCTTTCTCGGTGGAGGTCATGACTACTTCGAGGTCGACACGACAGCCCAGCTCAGTGAGAACTACAAGGCGGCTCTCGACGACAACGGATCGCCGGCAGACTTCGACGGATATCTCACCGAGGTACTCACCAATCAGGCGATCGCGTTTCTTCAACAGCAGGACGAGGCCCCGTTCTTTTTGTTCGTGGCCTACAACGCACCTCATGGTCCGCTGCAGGCGCCCGAAGAGGTGGTCGCACGGTTCTCCTCGATTGAGAACCCTCGGCGGCGGACCTATGCCGCGATGGTATCGGTGATGGATGAGCAGATCGGTCGACTCATTGCCACGCTTGAGAGACAGGGTCAGCGAGAAAAGACGCTCGTCTGTTTCTTGAGCGATAACGGTGGGCCAGAAAAAGCGAATGCGTCAGACAACGGTCCGCTTCGTGGGCAGAAAGGCGATGTGTTTGAAGGGGGAATCCACGTTCCGTTTCTGATGAACATGCCTGGTACGCTGCCGGCGATGGTCTATGAGGAGCCGGTAATTTCGTTCGATCTCTCGCAGACGGCTCTTGAGCTCGCGGGGGCTGAGAGCGTGGGAGGTGGCGATGCGGTCAACCTCATGCCCTACCTGCTCGGTGGACGTGATGGACCGCCGCATGACGCTCTCTTCTGGCGAATGGCCAACCATCGCCGCACTGCCGTGCGGCAGGGCATATTTAAGCTCAATGTCATCGATGGCCAGGCAATGCTCTTTGACCTCGATGCCGACCTCGGCGAGACCAGCGACCTGGCAGACACACACGGTGCAACAGTTGCTGAAATGACAGGGCTGTTTGAACGCTGGAACGAACGGAACCGGCCCGCAATCTTTCCAGGCTACAGCGACTATCACCGTCAGCTCAAAGCCTTCCATCAAGAAGTGCTCGAGGCCGCGGAGGCCGCAGATAGCGAGCGGTGAGCCTTTGCAGGAGTTTGGAACGGCTTGCGCGGAGTGATGTTGTTAGTGAGCCGTGCGGTTGTGGGCCCTATCGGCCGAGCAGTTCAAGGGCCGCTGCAGTCATTGTGAGCACGCCTGTGTGGAGGGCTTGTTCGGCGTCGGGGAAGAAGTGAGCGCTGTGGAGCGCTGGCGGGGTGGTGCCCTCCGCCTGGTAGGCAGCGAGCCGCTCCTGTGAGAGCGTGCCGAGCCAGTACATCACGATCGGCACGCCTTCTCGTCCATAGCGGCTGAAGTCTTCACCGGCCATCCAGGGGTCGTCGTTGGTCACATTCTCAACGCCAAGCGTTTTTTGAAACACCCGCCGCAGCTGCATCGTCAGGGCTTCATCATTCTGGAGTGATGGCGTGCCCTCGCTGATGGTGATCTCCGGGGCAGGGGCGTCGAACTCTTGGGCCACCGCTTCGGCTTTGCGGCGAATCGAGGTGAGCAGCCGCTTTCGGACGTCATCGCTATAGCTGCGAACAGTCAGCTGAAGGGTGCAGCGATCGCCAATGATATTGTGCTTCGTGCCGCCATGTATCGAGCCCACGGTCACCACTGCTGGAGCCAGGGGACTGATCTCCCGGCTGACAATCGTCTGCAGCGAGACGACGAGGAACGCCGCCTGAACAACTGGGTCGATGGTGTTTTGCGGCTGGGACCCATGCCCACCGCGTCCGCGAACCACGATGTCGACGCTGTCGACGTTCGCCATGGCGTAGCCAGCATGCAGGCCCACCTGGCCGGTGGGCTTGTCGCTGCTGCAGTGGAGCGCGACGGCGTAGTCTGGCCTAGGGAATCGTGTGAACAGGCCATCTTCTAGCATCGCCTTGGCGCCTGAGCCTCGCTCCTCGGCTGGCTGCCCAACCGCCATCAGCGTGCCAGTCCAGAGCTCACGATGCGACGCCAAGAACTGGAGTGTCGCGATTAGGTTTGTCATGTGAAGGTCGTGGCCGCAGGCGTGCATCACACCTGTTTCCGTTCCTTCTGCCGATGTCGCTTTCAAGGTCGAGGCGTATGGCAGCGAGGTGTCTTCGGTCACGGGCAACGCATCGAGATCACACCGCAGCATTAGCGTTGGGCCCGGGCCGTTTTCCAACAGCCCCACGAGGCCATGGCCGCCCACCTCCTCGGTCACGGTGAGCCCCGCAGCACGCCACGACTTCGCCAAGAAGGCAGCAGTCTGCTGCTCACGGAAGGAGAGTTCGGGATGCATGTGGAGCCAGCGGTAGCTCTCAAGCAGGGCCGGCATCTCGTCTTGCAGCCAGGAGGAAACCGTCTCGTTGAGAAGAGGGGCTTCGGCCGAGGCGGTTGCTGGCATCACGAACAGACACCACGCTAGTGCGATTTTGGTTCTGAGGGCACAACGGCTCACAAGTTGGCTCCGTGTTTGAGAGAACACCCTTGGGTAAGGCGATGGCCCAACCTATCCGAAGACCTCGTGGATGCAGCCGCCGCCGAACACCGTGGGAACTTCATCTCGGCCGTGGTGATTCCAGGTAAGCCGTGAGGCATCAAAGCCGAGGGCGTGCAGGATCGTCGCATGGAAGTCGTGCGGGCTCACCGGCCGCTCCACGGCAACATAGCCAATCGGATCCGTCTGCCCGATGGCCTGACCACCCTTCGCACCACCGCCAGCGAACCAGACCGTGTAGCCGGCGGGCGAATGGTCGCGGCCTTTACCAGTGCCTTCCATGGTGGGCGTGCGACCAAATTCACCCGCCCAGACCACCAGCGTCGAACTGAGCAGCCCACGCTGCTTGAGGTCCTCCAGCAGTGCCGCGATCGGCCGGTCTGTCCGCTGGCACATTCGCTCATGGTTCCCACGGATGTTGCCGTGGGCATCCCAGCCGCCAACACGCAGCTGAATGAACCGCACCCCTCGTTCGACCATGCGGCGGGCAAGCAGACAGCCGCGGCCAGTCTCCTGGGTAGGGGCGGCATCGAGCCCGTAGGCCTGGCGAGTTGCTGCCGATTCGTCCGCGAGATCAAACAACTCTGGAGCGGCAGTCTGCAGGCGGAAGGCCATCTCATACGATTGAATGCGAGCGTCAAGCTCTGGATGAACGCCGAGCGACTCGAGATGACGCCGATTGAAGGCCTCAATCACCGCGAGCTGCTCCCGTCGTCGCTGTGAGGAGAAGCCTTCGGGCATCACCACATCGCGAATGCCTTTCGCGGGATTGACGACCGTGCCCTGGTATTGCGGCGGCAGAAAGCCTGCTCCCCAGCCGGCCGCTTGCGGATACTGCATCCCATCAGAATGCAGGTTCATCGTGATGAAGGCGGGGAGGTCTGCGGTTTCACGGCCGAATCCGTAGAGAGACCAGGCGCCAATGCTCGGTCGGTCGCCGGTGCCCGTGCCGGTGAGGGCGACGCATTCACCTGGGCCATGCACGGGATTGCGGTGCTGCATCGAACGGATGATGCAGAGGTCGTCGATATGCTTCGCCGTTTCCGGCAGGAGCGAGGAGACGGGCAGACCAGATTCACCATGCTGCTGAAAGTCCCAGGGAGACGCCATCAGGTTCTTCAGGCCCGCTCGTTTGATCTGGGGAACGTGCTGAGCCAGCGAGGCGGGCACATCCTGTCCCGCCAGACGAGCCAGCTCGGGCTTCGGGTCAAACATGTCGACCTGGCTGGGACCGCCCGACATAAAGAGGAAGATCACGCTCGTGGCGGTGGGAGCGAAATGCGTGCCTGCTGACGTGAGGTCTCCTGCATCCGCCGCGAGCAGGGTCTGTAGGGCGACCGCAGACGTGCCGCTGCCAATGCCCGTCAGCAGGTCCCGGCGGGAGAGCATGCCCGCAGGCATCCGCTGAGCAGGCCGGGTGGTCTGCGGTGCGTCATCGCCAGGCACGGTGTGCTGGGAGCGTGGTGTGTCAGGAGATGGGTGGTGTGAAAGCATGCTGGTGGCGTGGGGAATCAGGGACGCGGCGAGGCGTTGTTGAAGAGATGCGGTTCACCAGTTTTGGTTCACGGGATGTAGACGAACTCGTTGGTGTTGAGCACGACCAAGGCGGCGTCGGCTGTTCCGCCAGAGCGGATCAGGGCAGCCAGGTCGCCAATCTCCTCTGGCGAGGCTTCGCGCTGGAGGGCGACACGGATGAGCTCCTCTGCAACGACCGCTTGTCGTTCGGCGGGAGGAACGGTTTCCGTACGACGTTCTACCAGTCGAGCGAGTGCTGCGGCCTGCTGCTGCATGAATGTGCTGTTGAGCATCCAGAGTGGCTGGAGGGCCACGGTCGAAGTCCGCCGATGAGAGCAGCTTGTGACGGCATTGGCCCCATCGAAGAGATCCTGATGATGGGGAAGGGCATCGCGTCGCTGCTGCAGGTAGAGACTTCGCCGACCGGAGGTTGCCGCCTCACCAGCGGGAACACTCGGGCCCCCGACTGCTGGATCGAGCATGCCGGCGACTGCGAGGGCGGAGTCACGGATGGCCTCAGCTTCAAGCCGGCGAGGAAGCCACCGCCAGAGAAGACGGTTTTCTGGGTCACGCGTTGCGTGAGACGGTGTGAACTGCGAACTCTGTCGAAACGTGCGAGAGCTGAGGATCAGCCGATGAATGTGCTGTGTGCTCCAGCCGCTGTCGATGAGCTCGCAGGCGAGCCAGTCGAGAAGCTCGGGATGCGATGGTTCTCCGCCAGCGGTGCCAAAGTCGCCGGAGCTTTCCACGAGGCCGCGTCCAAAATGCCACTGCCAGATGCGGTTGACCCAGACACGAGCGGTGAGCGGATTGGCCGGATCAACGAGCCACTCGGCAAGCGCCAGACGAGGCCGCGGGCCAACCTCATCTGGCAACGGCGTGCCGAACACGAGCGGCCAGGCAGGGCGTGCCTCGGGGCCCGGGCTGGCGGGATCACCGCGGTCGAGGAAGCGGACAGAGGCGTGCTCGAGGGCTTCCTCCTGGAACGGAAGCGGCCAGCGGATCGCCGTGGGAGCGAAGGAGAGGTCATGCGGCGACGTGACAGGAGAGTGAAACGCCCAGGCTTTGGGCAGCTTGGCCAGGTCTGCCTCGATGCGAGTGAAGGCACGCTTCTCGGCTGCCGTCATCCCCTGCGGCACGTTCTTGGGAATCACCAAGATAGGTTCGGCCACACCCGCAGCACGCTTCCGTTCGATCAGTCGAGATCGCACGGACTCAAACAGGCCCCAACGCTGGCTGACCAAGTCGGCCGCACTGTTCTCGATCGTGCTGCTGTCAGCGACGGCGTGTTGAGAGTCTCCGAGAATGACATCGCCCGGCTGGCCTTGCGCAAAGAAGGCCATGAACTGGTAGTAGTCCCACTGGGTGATCGGATCGAAGAAGTGGTCGTGACACTGGGCGCACTCCATGGTCAGTCCTAGGAAGGCTCCAGCGGTGGTGTTCGCTACGTCGACCAAGATGTCGTTGCGTTGGATGGTCTTGTCGAGTTCATTGCCGCTGTAGCGGGCTGCCGCCAGAAAACCTGTCGCCACGATGTGATCATCAGCGTAGGGTTCGATCTCATCGCCAGCGAGCTGCTCTCGGAGAAAGTCGTCAAACGGCTTATCGTCGGTGAACGACTCCACCACCCAGTCGCGATACCGCCAGGCGTGGTCACGAATCCGGTTGTGCTGATAGCCGTTGCTCTCTGCCCAGCGGGCAACGTCGAGCCAGTGGCGGCCCCACCGCTCACCGTAGGCGGCTGAAGTCAGGCAGGCATCGATCAGCTGCTCGATGCTCGCTTCACGGCTTGCTGGGTGGCCTTCAACATCTGCCGCGAGATCAGGCGGGGCTGATGGCAGGCCAGTCAGCACCAAAGCAATGCGACGAGCGAGCGTGGCGGTGTCTGCGGGTGGTGCGGGAGTGAGGTTGGCGGATGCCAGCTTCTCCGCGATGAAGGCATCGATTGGGCTTTGGATCCATGACTGCCAG
>Ga0181607_10003441_pt1 | contig 13777 bp, 12 predicted proteins | sample 041ome_9_FD_132420 | JGI IMG/M metagenome (GOLD analysis project Ga0181607, IMG submission 132420) | Coastal salt marsh microbial communities from the Groves Creek Marsh, Skidaway Island, Georgia - 041413US metaG (megahit assembly) | ecosystem: Environmental > Aquatic > Marine > Intertidal zone...
GTTTCAGCCCAATCCGGCCGGTGCGGTGCATGCCTTCTGCCACTGCCTGCCAGGACGCTGGCACCAGATGGCGGTGCATCTGTCTGCCGCCAGCTGTGTTGACTGGGCCGCGCGACAAATGGGCCTTGGCGGGCCTGCGGAATTCTTCGCCCTTGCCGAAAACGCCGAACCGGCATCCGGGCCTGAGCTCTTCCTGCCGTTCCTGTCCGGCGAGCGCACGCCGCACAACGACCCGCATCTTCGCGCGGGCTTCCTCGGCTGCGATGGCGAAACCACGCCAGCCCGGCTCTCCAGCGCAGTGCTTGAAGGTGTCGCCTTCGCCCATGCAGACGGGATTGCCGCGTTGCGCGATGCAGGTTCGACCATTGACCGGCTCTCCATGATCGGCGGCGGATCTCGTTCGCTGTACTGGGGCCGGATTGTCGCATGCGCGCTGGACGTCGATCTTGCCTATCTCGATGGCGGCGAAGTGGGCCCGGCGCTGGGCGCGGCCCGCCTCGCGCGCCTTTCATTTACCGGCGAAGACCCCGCCGCCGTCTGCACCCCGCCGCCTGTGCGCGAGGTGATTTCACCCGATCCGGTGCTGACAGAACGCCTGCACCCCAAACTCGCCCGTTTTCGCAGGGCTGTCAGCGCTATTCGAGGAGCCTAACCATGTCTGCCGACTACTTCGCCGATTTTGACACCATCCGCTACGAAGGACCCGACAGCACGAACGACCTTGCCTATCGCTGGTATGACAAGGACCGCGTGGTGATGGGCAAGCGGATGGAGGACCACCTGCGCTTTGCCGTATGCATGTGGCATACATTCTGCTGGCCGGGCAGCGACGTGTTCGGCGCGGGCACATTCGAGCGCCCGTGGCTGCAAGGCCCGATGGACGCCAGCAACGCTGCAGCCAAGCGCGAGGCCGCGCTCGCCTTCGTCGAGAAAATGGACGTCCCGTTCTACTGCTTCCACGATGTGGACGTGATGGCGGATGCCGAGAGCATCGGCGATTTCCGCGCCAGTTTTGCCGCGGCGGTCGATCACCTCGAAGAGCTGCAGGGCAAGCACGGCCGCAAGCTGTTGTGGGGCACGGCAAACCTGTTCGGCCACCCGCGCTACATGGCCGGCGCTGCCACCAACCCTGATCCGGAAGTATACGCCTGGGCCGCCAGCCAGGTGCGCGATTGCCTTGAGGCGACGCATCGTTTGGGCGGCGCGAACTACGTGCTGTGGGGCGGCCGCGAAGGCTATGATACGATCCTCAACACCGAGATCGGGACGGAGCAGGACAATTTCGGCCGTTTTCTCAACCTCGTGGTCGATCACAAGCACCGCATTGGTTTCGAAGGAACGATCCTGATCGAACCCAAGCCGCACGAGCCGACCAAGCACCAGTACGATTTCGACACGCAGAGCGTTTACGCCTTCCTCAAGCGCTACGGCCTCGAGAACGAGGTAAAGGCCAATATCGAGGCGAACCACGCCACGCTGTCCGGCCACAGCTTCGAGCATGAGCTGGCGATGGCACGTGCGCTCGGCATTCTCGGCTCCGTCGATGCCAACCGTGGCGATCCGCAGAATGGCTGGGATACGGATCAGTTCCCCAACTCGGTCGAGGAAATGACGCTGGCGATGCTGGAGATCCTGCGGGCTGGCGGCTTCACCACCGGCGGCTTCAACTTCGATGCCAAGGTGCGCCGCCAGTCGATCGACGCGGCAGACCTGTTCCATGGTCATATCGGCGGTATCGACACGCTTGCCCGCGGATTGCTCAATGCTGCCGCGATCATCGAAGATGGCAAGCTGGAAAGCTTCCGCGCCGAACGCTACGCCGGCTGGGATGGCGAACTGGGGCGCATGATCCACGCCGAAGGCACAACGCTGGCCGCCATTGCGGACCATGCCGTGCAGCAGGGCCTGTCACCTCAGCGCAAATCCGGCCGCCAGGAGTGGTGCGAGAACCTGATCAACCGCGCCTGAGCAGCACAATGAAAAGCGGCGCGCTTCCCGGGAGTAGGAAAGCGCGCCACTGCACGTTGGCAATCGGTGGCCGCTGGTCAGGCCGCCAATGCCAGCTGCTTGGTATCCTTGGTGGTCGGCACAAAGGGCAGGTAGGAAACGCGGTTGCGCACCGCGAAGGTGATCGTGTGTTCGCCTGCCGAAAGCCCGCCGTTCAGCACGATGATCCGTGCCTTCTCGCCAAAGTTCCAGCGGTCGTCATAGACCGTTTCCATCTCGTCCAGCGTGTAGGTCTTGCCGCGCACGGAAAAGCGCACGGCGTCGCGCGGCTGCACGTCGCCATCCACGGTGACCTGGATATCCTCAATCATCGAGAGGCCGAGACCGCGATAGTAAGGCAGGCGCCCGAGGAATGAGAAGCCACCCTCGACGCTTTCGAGGCTGCCTTCGACGATCATCTTGTTGTCCATCATCGCTCAGGGCTCCTTATTCTGCTGCTTCGGCCATTTCGGCCATGGCAGATGCGTTTGCAGGGGTAGTGATCTTCGGATCTTCGCTTTCACCAAGGAGGCGAGCCAGCATCACCTGCTGGCGGCGGACCTGCTCCACACTATCGGGCTCTTCGGCATCCTCGATCCAGCGATTGCCTTCGTATTCGGAACAGATGTAGCCGTCATAGCCACCCTGCTTGAGCACGGCGACGATCTCGTCATAGGGGATCGAGGGTTCCACATAGTCCTCGTCCATCTGGTAGAACTTGCCGTGGATGTTGTGGATGCGCGGCATGTAGTCGAGCATGCGCTTGGGTTCGAATGCAGCATTGTGGCGCATGGTTTCGGCCATGGCGATGGCCGGCCCGGTGCCGCCCAGTTCCTGCACACCGAGGATCACATATTCGCTCAGCACACGGTCTTCATAAGCTTTCACGATATAGTCCGAGATGTTCTTGGGCACGCCAAGACGTTCGAACTTGTCGCGCCAAACGGGCGGGAAGGCGTGGAGGAACATACCCATGTCGGGCAGGAATCCGAGCGCGTCCGAACCGCTCTTCTCGAAGGCTTCGGCGTGACGGATGATCCACGGATGGTCGAAATGCAGCGGGGCATGCACTTCGATCAGGATCTTGATGCCCTTCTCCTCGGCATGGGGAGCCGCGGCCACCAGCACTTCAGGCGCGATGGAAACCAGCGCGCGAATATACTTCATGCCCAGCCGCGCACCGAAGTCGATGTCGTTCTTCACGCTCGCCACCTGCTCGTCGAACGGCATGATGCGGCCCTTGTAGCGCTTGTAGTCGAGCATAAAGTCATGGCTCACCGGCACGCAGTCATACTTCCTGATCAGAGCATGCCAGTGATCGACGTCGGCATCAGCCACGCCATATTCGGGCCAGCCCCAGAAGGTCTGCTCGCCGATAACCTCGATCCCGTTCGCACCCATCTCGGCGCTGGTACGGATGCAATCTTCCAGGTTCATCTTCCCCTGAAAGGTCTCGTTCTGGTAAGAATAGAGGCTCACGCCCCGCTTGATGGCCATTGCACCAATCCTCTCAAATGACAGCTGCCAAAGCGCTGCCGACCATAGGATGAGTCGCATGGCTTGCGCGACTCACATTTTGTAATTAGAACTCTCATTCTATTAAACGGTGACGCACGTCAAGTGCGCAAGGGATGGGAAGATGACTGGAACACACGCAAACGCGCGCCTTGCGCCCATGGCATTTGTCGTACTGGCGTTGCTCGCCCTGTTGCTTGGCGGCTTTTCGCTCTTCGTTGGCTACAACAAGGCGCTGGCGCCGCTCGAGGTGCTGCGCGAGCACAGCGCCTGGACATACCACCTGCCGGTGCTGCTGGGCCGCGTGATCGGCTGGGTGGAGATAGTCGCCGCTGCCGTCCTGATCCTCGGCCTGTTCGTGCCTTCGCTGCGGCGAGCTGGCGTCTGGAGCGCCGTCTGGATCACGCTCAACCATGCAGTAGCCGCCGTGGTCCACGTGATCTTCGAAGAATGGCACACGCTAATGCAGAGCGCAGTGGTGATCACCCTCTGCCTCGTCATGGTCTGGCTTTACCGCAAGCATGCCGCGGCGCGCGTCTGAACACAGTTTCACCGTCAAAGGAGGATGAGAGGATGACAATTTTACGCAAGCTGCTGGCCGGTGCCGGCCTGGCAGCCGTGATAACCGGCGGGCAGGCTGTCGCGCAGGATGACAGCGCACAGATCGCTGCCCTGATCGAACGGCTGGACCGCGTGGAGGCCGAGGCCCGTGAGGCCAATGACCGGACCAAGATCAACAATCTGTTCTCGCGCTACATGTACCTGCACAACGCCTTCGAGGATGCGCAGATCATCCCGATGTGGGCGCGCGAAGGTACGCCCGGCATGGCCGCCGAATATTCCAACCTCGGCCGTTTCACCACCTATGACAGCATCATGGAATATCACCGCAACCGCCCGAACCCCACGGGCAAGCTGATCTTCCACGAACTGTCCACCCCGCTGATCGAGGTTGCCGGCGACGGACAGACCGCCAAGGGCATGTGGATCATGACAGGCCTGGAATCCGGCCTGACCAGGCCTGAGTTCGTCGACCAGATGCCGGACTGGATGCACGTTCCCGAAGTCATGGTGGATGGCAAGCGGGTGTGGATGCACAATGTCTATGCCAAATACGGCATCGATTTCATCAAGCAGGACGGCGAATGGAAGATCTGGCACTTCCGCTGCTTCGAAGTCGCGCGTGAGCCCTACAACATGGGCTGGATCCCCTGGGCGGCACAGGCCGAGCACGGCGGTTTCAATTCCGAGCTCATGTATGTTGGTGACGATGGCCGCCCGGTCTTCATGCCCACGCCTGACGAACCTGCGCACAACATCGGCAATCCCTACAGCATCGACGGCGGACAGACGCTCGATGCGCGCTTGCCGGAACCCTATTACACCTTCTCGGAAACCTTCTCCTACTAGGGAAGGTCCGGATCATATGGGCTGCGCCACCACCTTGAAGATCTCGGCGGCGGCGCGGCCCATGTCAGGCGCACGTCCACATCCTCGCACACGCGCACCGTGCGGCCGGGCATTTCCGCGCCATAGTCATGTCATCGTTGATCCGAACAGGACCTTGCGGCGATCAAGTTCCAGCATTCCTACTCCCCTTCGGGCACCTCAAAGTCTGCCGCCTTGTCATAAGGCGCGATCGTCACGTCACCGGTTGCCGCCCATTCCGTGCCGCGCATCAAAAGGGTGCGCACGCCATCATAGGCCAGCGTATCGGGTCCATGTCCCAAGGTGATCGAGAATACACGGCCTTTGCCATAATCCTGCACCCAGATTTGCGGATGCGACCTATTGATGCCATCCATCTCGGCTAGGCGTTCGGGCGAGTAGGCGTCTGCCGGATATTTTGGTCCGGCGCGTTCAGGCGCGTAGCTTGCAGCATCGTCATAGGCGGTGGCGAGCACATGCACCTGCGCATCGGGATGGAAGACCATGTTGGTGTACATGTCCTCGGTGAAAGTCCAGTGATAACGCCTGAGACCACGTGTCACCGGATGGTCGCGGTCTACCAGTTCGAACATGAAGGAATCAGGCGGGGAACGGCGCGAATAGCCCGGCTGCATCGAGGCGCCGACAAGCCGCTTGTACTCGTCGATATCGCGGCCCCAGGTGAAGCTGGAGTGATAGGCGACAAGCCCGCCGCCTTGGGCGACATAGTCATAAAGCGCCTGGAAAGCTTCGGGCGACCACAGGTGCTGCTGCTCGTCCGAATAGTTCCAGCGGCTCGAATAGTTGAGGATGACCACGTCGTAGTCCTGCAGCATCGCGAGGTTGCCCTCGTCGAAATCCTCGGTCACGCGCACGTCGAACCGGCCGGTATCCTGCAACTGCCAGCGCAGCAGATTGTTCACGCCGGTCCAGTCATGCTCGTAGCTGTTCTGGCCGCTGATAATGAGGACATCCAGCCTCTCTTCCGCTGGGTTCACCGGAACGGACACGCGTTGCACCGTTTCTGGCGGGCGATAGGTGGACTCCACGATTGGCTGCGCCTGAGCCACACCGCCAAGAGTGATCAGCGCCAGAAACGCCAGTAGTGCACGGATCATGCTTACTCTCCCTTTTCGTCCTCGATCGGCCAGAACCAGATGGCCGCTGCCTGCAGCGCCAGCAGCAATGCCGCGCCGCCGTAGTAAGACCAGCGGATCGCGTCTTGTGCAGTCTCGGTAACCGCATCGGGCTGGTAGCCGGCCCAGCTGAGCAGAAAGGCGATACCGGCCGAACCGATTGCCATTCCCAGCTTGGTTGCCAGGCTCACGCCGGCGGACAGGATGCCCTCGTTGCGGCGCCCGAACTGCTTCTCGTGCCAGTCGACCGTTCCCGCGATCATGGTGAAGGCGGCAGTGATTGCCAGCGAGGTTGCGAGGCAGGCGGCGAAGAAGATTGCCAGGAACGCCACCGGATTGCCCTCGCCCAGCGGCAAGGCAAGGAACAGTGCCGCCGACACCAGCATGATCGCCAGACACCCCTTGCGGATGCCGACCCGCGCGAAGAACGGCGGCGCGAGGAAGGCGGACAGCAGCACCGTGCCGGAAACCATGGGCAACATGACCGAGATCATCCACGGCTGGCCCAGCACGTCGATCGCCAGATAAGCGGTTTCGGCCATCATTGCGCCGAAGCGGATGAAGTAGAACAGGATGAACAGGAAGGCGACGATCCATGCGCGGTTGCGCAGCATCTCGCCAATAACCGGGAGGATGGCGAAGCTCGACGGACGCTCCTCCGCCAGTCGTTCCCGGCAGTTGCGGAACAGCGATAGCATGGCCACCAGCCCGACGATGGCGAACAGGAAAGCGGTAAGCGCGAAACCTCTGGCTTCGTCACCCTCACCCAGCCAACCGACCAGCGGCATCGTGCCCGCCGTGGCCAGCACCACGCCAACCGAGGTACCGACGGCGCGCGCGCCCGACAGCTTCAGGCGATCTTTGGTGTCACCAGTGATCATCGGCAGCAGCGCGGTGTAGGGTATCGCGCCGAAGCTCAGAAGGATGCCGAGCGCCTTGAAGGTGAGGAATGCGTAGACCAGCTGCGCGGTCTGCCCCCAGCTTCCCGGCACCATGAAGACCGCCACGGAGAAAACCGCGTAGGGAAGCGCCGTGAACAGGAAATAGGGCCTGGTGCGGCCCCAACGGCTATGCGTGCGATCGACAGCAACGCCTACCGCCAGATCGATCACCGCGTCCATCAGGCGCGCGGCAAGGAAGATGAATCCCACCGCACCCGCAGGCAGGCCCATCACGTTGACATAGTAATAGAGTAGGAAGCCGCTCGCCATGTTGTAGGCGAGGCTGGTCCCCATGTCGCCAAAGCCGTAACTCCAGCGCTCGAGCGGGCGCAGCTTCTGCGCCTCAGCCATTGAGGGTCTCCGCAGCGGCGGCGAGCGATTTCACGCTGTCCATCGTGGGGAAATATTCGAGGCCCACCGGGCCGGTGTATCCGAGTTCGCCGAGCACGCGCATGACCTCGGAATAATCAAGCTCACCGCTGCCCGGCTCGTTGCGGCCCGGCCAGCCGGCCACCTGCACATGCTCGACCAAGTGCATGCGCCCTTCGAGAACTTCGCGCATATCCTCACCCATCACGCGGCTGTGATAGACGTCGTAGATCAGCTTGAGGCGCGGACTGCCGACTTCCTCGATGATGTCGAGCGCCAGCTTCGTGCTGACGAGGTACATGGTTGCGAACAGCTCGGTATTCAGCGGCTCCAGCACCAGCGTGACGCCGGCCTCTTCAGCCAGCGCAGCAGCACGGCGCAGCACGCTCACCGCATTCGCGCGGTGTTCCTCTTCGGACATGCCTTCGACGCGGAATCCCGATGCGATGATCAGTGGCGGCGAACCCAGCTTCTGCGCCACGGCCAGCGTATCGGCCACGGCGGCGAGCATTTCGTCATGCTCTGCAGGATCGACGATAGAGCGTCGCGGATCGACGCAGAAGCCTGTCAGCTTGCTGCCGGTATCGGCCAGGGCGGAGGCGATGCCTGCAACGTCCTTGTCACGCCAGAGGTGGAATTCGACCAGATCGTAACCGGCGGCCTTTGCCGCGTGGATCCGTTCGGGAAGGCCTTCTCCGGCCTCGGCAAATTGCCATTCAATGCAAGACGACAGCTTCATGTCCGCTAACCTTTTGTCGGTCGGCAGGCTGCCGGATGTCGGGGGGCGGTCGCCAGGCGCCCCCCGTTATCACAGTGACTTAGTAGTCAACGCTCAGGCGCATGCCCCAGGTGAAGGGACGGCCGAACTGCCAGTTGAAGATGTCATCCGGACCTGCGGAGACGAAGCTGCCGTAAGTCAGAGGACGTTCGTTCTCGAGGTTGCGGAAGAACCACTGGATGCCGTAGCGTTCGTTTTCGGAACGCCAGTCCACGGTGATGTCGGTCTGGGTGTAACCACCCTGACGGCCATCGTTGTAGTTATAGAAGTCCGTGAAATAGGCATCCTTGTAGGTCGTCGCGATGCGCGGCGTGATGGAGCCGAACTCGCCGATATCGAAGGTATGCTCCAGACCCGCGGTGATGATCCACTTGGGCGAGAACGGTGCTTCGTTGCCGGCAAAGTTGGGCTGCTGCACGCCAGCGGTATTCGGATCAAGGTCACCGATGCCGTTGAGGTCACAGCCGATGCAGAACACGTTGAACTGGGCAAACAGCTCGTCATACTTGGTGTCGAGGTAGTTCACCGAGATGTCGAAGAAGGTGTTCTCCTGCAGCTCGAACATGGCTTCGGCTTCGAGGCCCCAGATGGTTGCCGCACCGGCGTTGAAGGTCTGGCCACCGACAGTCGTGTCGAGCAGCACCGAAACCTGCAGGCCGGAATAGTCATAGTAGAAAGCGCCGAGGTTCAGCTTGTGCTGGCCATATTCACCGAAGTTGAACTTGCCGCCGATTTCATAGGCAGTGTTCGATTCAGGCGCATAAGTGCCGACAGCGTCAAAACCGCCACCCTTGAAGCCGGTCGAAACCTTGGCGAACAGCAGCGTGTCGTCATTAGGCTCGAAGTTGATGCCGGCAAGCCAGGTGATCTTGTCGTCGTTACTTCCGAGGTTGAGAGTCTGGAGGAAGGCCAGATCGGCAAAGTCCTTGCGCGCCGGGCCGGCATTGAAGAGCGCCGGATCGGGCGGGCCTGCGCCAAAAGGAGCGGCATTGAGATAAATGGCTGACCGCTCGTTGTCCGTATAACGCAGACCGCCAACGGCAGTGATCGTTTCAGACAACGGAACTTCGACCTGGCCGAAGGCTGACCAGCTTTCGCTCGAAATGTCGCGGCCGAAGTAGCTCAGGAAGGTGCCATTGGGACCACCGATCGGCAGCAGGAAGCCGCTTTCGCTCTGGAGATCTTCCCTGAAGTAGAAGGCGCCGACCTGGTAGACGATGCCGTTGACGTCGCCGTTCAGGCGCAGTTCGTGGCTCTGGGTCTGCACCTCATCCATGAAGTCGTAGCTGCGATAGGCAACCGGCAGGGTGACGAAGTTGTTCGGATTACCGGAGAACTCGCGGTAGCCTGCGGTGTAGGACAGCGTGGCTTCCGGGCTGAATTCGTAAGCCATACGGCCACGGACCGCCCAGGTATCGTGTTCCACCTTGCCCAGGCCGAAGCCGGGCGACGCGTAATTGCCGCGATCAATGCCTTCAAGCAGGTTCGTCTGCGAAGGAACGCAAAGCGTGTCTGCATATGCCGTTGCAACCTGCTCAAAACCCGTGGCGTTACAGCCCGGACCGGTCGGACCGACGCCCGGAGCGTTCAGGTCAGCAAAAGCGAAAGCCTGCGGAGTGAATTCGCGCTTGGCGTATTCTGCTGCGATGTTGGCCGTGAAAGCACCGCCATTGTCGAACGCAAATGTGACGCGCCCGCCTTCTGCCTTGTTGGTGTCGGATTCGCCGCCGGCAAAAGCCGGGAAGGGACCGAAGCCGTAACCTGCAGGGTGGCTGACATAGCCATCGCGGTCTTCATAGAAAGCGGCAACGCGTGCCCCGAAGCCATCCGCCAGCGGCAGATCAGCACCCACATCTGCGCGCACGGTATTGTATTTGCCGTAGGACACGGAGCCATTGAAGGCGAGCACGTCACCCGGCTTGCGGGTGATGAAGTTGATCGCACCTGCAGTGGAGTTACGACCATAAAGCGTACCCTGGGGTCCGCGGAGAACTTCCACGCGGTCAAGGTCGAAGATCGCTACACCCAGCACGTTCGGGCGGTTGATGTACTCACCGTCGATATTGGCGACGACCGAGGTATCCTGCGCTTCGTCATTGGAGTTGGTGCCGATGCCACGCAGGGTGATCTTCACCGTGCCCTGATCTTGCACCACCTGCACTGCCGGGGCGATCTTGCCGAGGTCGTTGGCGTCGCTGAAACCGGCAGACGCGATTTCCTCGGCACCGATAACGTCCATGACGATCGGCACGTCCTGCACATCCTGCGTACGGTTCTGCGCGGTCACCAAAATCACGTTATCGGTGACGTTCTCGTTCGCTGCATCTTCCTGCGCGTGGGCAGGCACAGCCAGCATTGCCAGTCCGCAACCGGCAAGCAGCAATGACTTGTGTGAAAACTTGCTCATTCTTTCCTCCCAGGCGACGCTGTTCGCGCGTCGTTTTCTGAATGCCTTTTCCAGTATCCTCACGACCGGCCATTTCCCCGGCCAGGCCCCAGTTCACGGTTGTAAACGCAGCAGCTCTGGTGGCCGCATTGCCGGTTACATTTCCCGATAATCGGGTTGATGCTACAGCCGCACAATTAAGTAAAATTGTATGATTGCATGGTTTCCTATCGACAGCATGGATAGAACAAACCCGACACCATATCCTTTCAGCTCCTTGTCCCTCGCCTGCCCGGCCTATTCCTGACCGGTTGCCGAGGGGATCTCCCGTTCCGCGAATCAAAATTAGAATTGCGGTTCTTGTTTATTTGCGCGATTGCTTGGTTCATGTCAATGATCGGACCGGAAACCCTTGCGCTGGGGGACAATGCGCCAAGCAGCAAACCGCGCCAGGGCCGCAGCCTTGCCTCGTTCCAGCGTATGCTCGATGCCACCAAGTCCCTGATGCTGGAGCGCGGCAGCGAGGACTTCACTCTGCAGGACGTCAGCGAGCGCGGGAATGTCTCGATCGGATCGATCTACCTGCGGTTCGAAGGCAAGGACCGACTGATCCATGCGGTGATCGCGCAGGAACTGACCACGGTTATCGCTGGCGAGCGGGCCATGCTCGACATGGTGCTGGACCAGAGCAAGGACCTTGCCGCCTTCCTGCCGCTGTACATCGACAGCTACAGCAATCACCTTGCCGCCAATGCACCGCTCCTGCGCACGATCATGCAGCGCGCTTCGGTCGATCCGGCCGTGTCCGGACCTGGCCGCGAAACCGCGCGCAAGTCAGCCGCCATGTCAACCGAGGCACTGCTCCATTTCCGCGACGAGATCGGGGGCGATGATCCGGAGATGAAGGCGCATGCGATCTTCCTGATCATTTTTGCCACCCTTGCACGCCAGTTCGGCCTTGGCGCCACCACCGAAAGCGGTGACCCCGAGGTGTGGAATGTCACAAAGCACGAACTGGCCAAGATGGCCCTCGCCTATCTCCGCTTCGAACAATAGTCAGCCAGCCTTTACTGTAGCGCCAGCCAGGCGAGATACTGGTGGATCCACAAGTCACTGGTGGTGCCCATAGGTCGCATGCCGAAACCGTGCGAGCCGCCCGAATAAAGGTGAAACTCGACTGCCGGGCTCTCTTCCAGCCAGTTGGCGACGAGATTGAGGCCACCTTGCCTGAACAGTGGATCATCCGCCGCAATGGCCAGGAACAGGTCCGGCCGCGGCCCTTCCGCCACGGTCTGCGTCATCGGCGGATAGATCAGCGCCACATGATCGAGCAACTGGGCCTCCTGATGATTTTCCAGCAGGCGGATCGCCGTACGTGATCCGGCCGAGAAGCCGATCACACCGATGGCATCCCGGTCGAGCTGCCATTGCGCGGCATTGTCCCGCACCATCGCCACCGCAGCTGCGAGGTCATCCGCGGCGGGCTGATGGTCAGGAATTTCACGGTTACCCAGGTTGCCGAAATCAGCGACCAGCCCTGCCATGAAGTCCTCCGCACTGTCCGGCGTCTGGCGCGGGCGATACTTGAGAACGAAGGCTGTATAGCCTTGCGCAGCAAGCCGTTCGGCGACCCAGAATCCCTCGCTCTCGATGGAAACGAAAGAATATCCGCCACCAGGAACGATGATCACAGCCTTGCCGTTGCCCCGACCGTTCTTGGGCAGGATGGGATAGAGCGCCGGGCGACTGACATTGCGCACCCACACCTGCCCGAACACGCGGTTCCACTGTTCGGCATCCGGCGTATCGGGATCCACCGTCGGCAGCAGGACCTGCTCGCCCGGAATCGCAGGAACGATGTCAGCCACCAGCATGGCGGGGTCGGGCTGGGCTTGCACCGGCATGGCCCCCACGAGTGCTGCCAACGCGACCAACAGGATTGCCTTCACTCTAACGATCTTGCCCCTCACCTTTTGCAAACTTGTTCATCATCGAAGCAAAGAGTGAATGCGTCCGCCGGCCAAGTAAAATCGATTGGAGCCATGCAATCGCATCGAGGACGGTAATGCCTGATCGTCCGACGCCCATCGATCGTTGCAATTCAAATGGGCCTGCTGCATAAATTTCAGTCATGCGTTTCAAGGGATTGGACCTAAACCTGCTAGTGGCATTCGATGCCTTGATGAGCACCCGCAGCGTCAGCAATGCTGCCAAGCGGCTGAATCTCAGCCAGCCCGCCATGAGTGCCGCGCTCGCCCGCCTGCGAGACTACTTCGGTGACGAGCTGCTTGTGCTGCAAGGCAAGCGCATGCACCCCACGGCCTTTGCCGACGACCTGATGCCGCAAGTGCGCCAGAGCCTGATGCAACTTGAAAGCATGCTGGCAAAGTCACCCAATTTCGATCCGGCAACTTCGCGGCGCGAGTTTCGCATTGTTACTTCGGACTATGTGCAATCATCGATCATTGTGCCGCTCTGCCGCCAACTGGAGAGCGAGGCGCCGGGCATCAAGGTGGATTGCCAGCTGCCTCAGGTCACCACAGGCCAGCACCTTGACGAAGGGCAAATCGACCTGATGATTACCCCTGAGTACATCCTCAGCGGTGACCATCCGGCCTATGAACTTTATCGCGAGCCGCAAATGGTGATCGGCGCGCGTGACAATCCGGTGCTGCAAAAGGGTTTCCTGACAGAAGAAGAGTTCGGCGATGCGGGCCATGTCGCAGTTGTGCTCGGCGAACAGCGCGTGACATCCTATGCGGACAGGCAGCTCGAGATGATGGGCAAGAAGCGCCGGATCGAGGTGACCACGTCAATCTTCTCGGCCGTTCCATGGTATGTCGAGGGAACAGACCGGATCGGCCTGTTGCACGAAAGCCTTGCCCGCGAGCTTGCGAAGCGCTTTGCAATCACCATCGTCCCGGTACCCTTCCCGTTGCCGCCCATGCGGCAGATGGTGTGCTATCATGCGGGGCGCGAGGAAGACGCCGGCCTGACCTGGCTGCGCGGCAAGATCAAAGCGATTGCCCGACCGGACGCATAGACAAGACAGATTGCCAGGCATCCAAAGAACCATTTTTACAAATTGGTTCAGCCCCCTATTTTCGATCCAATTGAAGCACGCGGTCCACTGCGACCGCCGAACAGCAACGGGATCAATCGACCATGAGCCGCGTCAGCGAAATCCGTTATGTCGGATATACCGTACCCGACCTTGAGGCAGAACGCGCCTTCTACA
>Ga0181607_10003444_pt1 | contig 13773 bp, 12 predicted proteins | sample 041ome_9_FD_132420 | JGI IMG/M metagenome (GOLD analysis project Ga0181607, IMG submission 132420) | Coastal salt marsh microbial communities from the Groves Creek Marsh, Skidaway Island, Georgia - 041413US metaG (megahit assembly) | ecosystem: Environmental > Aquatic > Marine > Intertidal zone...
ATCGGATTATCGTCCGTATCGACCAGGATAACTTGTTCAAGCATATGTGATAATTATATCCAATTAATGGTATGTCTCAAGTAGGAACTTAAAAGCAACCCGTATTTACGTTTATTTGAGATTCTAACACGTTCGTTCAAAATAATGTCTGCGTGGGTTCTACAGATTTTTCTGAATAAACTGTAGTAATAGACATATGCTATATAAACACCAAAACGAGCACCTTTAGGAAGCTGTTTAATGCCCTCATAGCCTGCTCTAAAGTCTAATTCAATATCAGCCTCTATCTCAGCTTTGACTTTTTCATTAAACTCGTTCAAATTAACACCCGGGAAATAAGTTCGGCCCAAGCTATGGTAATCGGCATGCAGATCACGTAGGAAATTAATTTTTTGAAAAGCCGACCCTAATTGCATTGCAGGTTGTTTTAACTCCTGGTATCTCTTTTCATCTCCATCTACGAAGACCTTCAAGCACATCAATCCAACAACCTCTGCACTCCCAAGGATATAAGCCTTATAGCCTGCTTCGTCGTAGTCATTTTTATATAAGTCCATTTCCATGGATTTCAAAAAAGTTTCTATCAATTCACGATCTATGTTAAAGGCACCAACAACTTGTTGAAAACTGTTCAAAATTGGATTCAAACTTATCTTTTCATCAAGCGCCAAATAGGTGTCTTTCCAAAATCGTTCTAAAAGCTCTTTTTGCGGATAACCCTCAAAACTGTCAACTATTTCATCCGCGAAACGAACGAAACCATAAATAGCGTAAATAGGGTCATGATATTGTTTGTCCAATCCCAGAATTCCTAGTGAAAAGGAAGTGCTATAAGCCTTTGTGGTCATCCTTGAAGCTTGAATGCTTACGCTGTCAAATAGTGCTTTCATACTGCTTTTTTTAATTTTTGGTCCTTTACTATTTCCTTACTAACTACCTCTCCACTAATCAAGCAAGGAGGAACTCCAGGACCAGGTGTGGTAAGCTGCCCTGCAAAGTATAGGTTAGACACTTTTTTACTTTTTAATCTTGGCTTTAAGATGGCTGTTTGAGTCAATGTATTCGCCAACCCATAGGCGTTACCTTTGAAACTGTTGTAATCTGACTGAAAATCCTGAAAGGCAAAAGACCGCTTAACAACCACTCTGTTTCGAATATTACTCCCAGTAAATCTCTCTAGACGATCCATCATTAGGTTGTAGTACTTTTCTCTAGTTTCTTCTGTATCTCCGCCCATTCCTGGCGCTGTTGGCATGAGTAAGAACATATTTTCACATCCTTTGGGAGCTACGCTAACATCAGTCTTGGAGGGTGCACTTGCATAAAAAAGTGGTTTCGTTGGCCATTTAGGATCTGTGTATATTTCATGAGCGTGCTGATCCAATTCGTGGTCAAAAAATAAATTATGATGAAGTACATTAGGTACTTGCCCCTCAATTCCTAAATAAAACAATAAGGAGGACGGTGCCATTTTTCTCTTATTCCAATATTCCGGGGTGTATTCTCTAAATTCAGGAGCACTGATGTGTTGATCAATATGATGGTAATCTGCCCCACCAACTACAATATCAGCTAGAAAAGAACCTGAATTTGTAAGGACCCCTACAATCGTATTGCCTGAATATTTGAATCCAGTGACTTCATTCGAAGTTCGAAACTTAACACCGAGTTCCTTGGCAACATGAATCATCCCCTTAATTATTTCATTCATCCCCTTCATTGGATACCATGTGCCTAAAGTCATATCTGCATAATTCATGAGACTATATAACGCAGGGGTGTTTTGCGGCAATGCACCTAGAAACAATACGGGAAATTCTAGTATGGCCTTTAATTTTGGGTGACTACTTACCTCATTAACATGTTTTCTCATGTCCTTAAGCATATCCAATTGAAACAGTCCCTTTGCTATTCTCATATCCATGAATTCGGTTAGAGATCTTCCCGGACGAAATACCAAATCTTTTATACCAACATTGTATTTATATTCTGCCTGCTTGAGAAATTTCCTCAATCTTAACCCAGAGCCAGGGTCTAGTTTATCAAACATTTCCTCAAGCTCTTTCATCCTAGGACTTTGGTCTTCATAGTCTTTGGGACCGAATACTACGCGATATGATGGATCTAAACGAACTAACTCATAGTGCGCTTCAACATTAGACCCTAATTCCTTAAAATATCTCTCAAATACGTCCGGCATCCAATACCAGCTTGGACCCATGTCGAAGGTAAATCCGTCCTTTTTCCATGAACGGGCTCGTCCGCCGAGTTGGTCGTTTTTTTCTAATACGGTTACATCATACCCCTCCTTTGCTAAAAAGGAAGCAGCACTCAGCCCGGCAAAGCCGGACCCGATTACTATTACTGATTTCATGTGAATTGGCGGTTGGCGGTTAATCAGTGGCGTTGGTCTGCAAGCTTTTCCATCATTTTCTTGCGTGCTAGAAAGATACGAGACTTTACGGTACCTAAAGGTATATTAAAATGTTCCGCAATTTCCTCGTACTTAAAGCCTTCATAATGCATGAAAAATGCTTCTGTATAATGCGATTCAATAGAATTAATTTGTTCCATGATGTAATCGTTATCCACGTTTGCATCCGTCAAAGTAGTTCTACTTGCTTCTTTACTGTTTAAAAAGTATTGACTTTCTGTTTCATCAACAAAGGTGTTTTGCTGCTTTTTACGGCGGTAGTTGTTAATGAATGTGTTTTTCATTATCGTATACAACCATCCTTTCAGATTTGTACCGGTAGCGAATTTGTCTTTATTCTTTAGTGCCTTGAAATAAGTATCCTGGATGAGATCTTGGGCATCGTCATGACGCTTGGTCAACTTCATTGCTAATTGCTGAAGGAAATCGTGTTCACGGTCAATCAATTCTCCGAATTCTGCAGTAGACATAATAATCTGTTTAAGGTTGCTTCTGTAAAGTTAAACAAATTGTTTGAACATTCTGTCTAACCTTTCAATGTTTTTTTTAAACAAATTATTTACTCTAATTTAGATATGGTCTGACAAATCCTTTAATGTGCTGTATATCAATATATTGTCATGCACATTGTTTATTTGAGCTGAAGCAAATTGATAACCTGTAAGGTGAACTTTGACTTTTCTTTTATCAATTATTCCCGTTAAATCTTCCAGATATTCTGGAATGTATTCACTATCTGGGTTTGTAGTGAAGACTGATACTAAAGCATCAATATCTTGATTGTCTAATAAATCGGTCAAATACTCTTTGGGCAAACTTTGACCTAAATAAATCACTCGATCTCCCCTCTCCTTAAGTACATAAGCCAGATAAAGTAATCCAATTTCATGTAACTCATTAGCAGGCAAAAATAATGCGAAAGTCTTTTCTCCTTGCCCACTTGGTAGTTCATCAATAGCCGAATAAAGCTTTTGACGTATCATAGAGGACATAAAATGCTCCTGTGAAATACTAACTGAACCGCTGAGCCATAGTTTACCCAACTCTTCTATGTAGTCGCCAATAACTTTTTGAAATGTATCATGAATACCATGCTCGGCTATACATTTGGCCATGATGGATTCAAATCGTTCAATGTCAAAATTCAGCGTGCTGATTTTAAGTTCATTGAGTTCGTAGGTGTATTTCCCTACATAGGGAACTGCTTTGAGCGCCTCTTCAGCGATGTCGTCTGCAGATAGCTTTGCAATTTGACCTATTTTCCATTCGTGTTCTAATAAGATGCTCACGTTCAGTATAACGCGTAAATCATCATCACCATAATAACGAATGTTCGTTACCGTCCGTTTAGGGGTAATAAGCTTGTGCCTCTGCTCCCATGCGCGAATGGTGTGGGCTTTAATCCCACTCAGCATCTCTAGGTCTTTAATTGAATAACGTGACTTCACAACGTGTTAACCGCAAGGAAAGCAAATAGTTTTGTAGAAAAGCAAGTATAAGTAATTACCACCAAGTTTGGAAAGTGCCTTTAGTATATTTGCCACAAATAAAAAGTACATGTCACTAGAGCGTGAAATAAGTATTCGTAGAACCTTTGGAATTATATCCCACCCTGATGCAGGTAAAACCACGTTAACCGAAAAATTACTTTTATTTGGTGGTGCTATTCAAGAAGCTGGAGCCGTCAAAAGCAATAAAGTAAAAAAGAGTGCTACTTCAGATTTCATGGAGATCGAAAAGCAGAGAGGTATTTCAGTAGCCACCTCGGTCATGGGTTTTTACTATAAAGACAAAAAGATCAATATTTTAGATACACCGGGTCACCAAGATTTTGCCGAAGATACTTATAGAACATTAACAGCTTGCGATAGTGTGATAGTGGTCATTGACGTAGCCAAAGGTGTAGAGCCTCAAACAGAAAAATTAGTCAAAGTCTGTAGAATGCGTGCAACACCAATAATCGTGTTCATTAATAAGTTGGATCGTGAGGGTAAAGATGGTTTTGACCTAATTGATGAAGTAGAGCAAAAATTGGGTTTAACTCTCTGCCCCTTGTCGTGGCCCATTGGAATGGGGCAACGTTTTAAAGGTGTCTACAACATGTGGGAGAAAAACCTCAATCTCTACAGTGCAGAAAACAAACAAAAAATCACAGAAGGAACGCATTTAGATAATATTCAATCCAGTGTATTAGAAGAGTTTGTGGGTGATGAAGCTGCAAATGAATTGAGAAATGATGTAGAGCTACTAGAGGCCGTTTATCCAGAATTTGATAGAAGTGAATACCTCAAAGGTGAATTATGTCCTGTGTTCTTTGGCTCCGCATTGAACAACTTTGGTGTTCGTGAACTACTTGATTGTTTCCAAGAAATAGCTCCTGAACCACAGGCTAAAGAGGCAGACGAGCGATTGGTTAAACCCAATGAAGAGAATTTTTCAGGCTTCGTCTTCAAAATTCATGCGAACATTGATCCCAATCATCGCAATAGAATCGCATTTTTAAAGGTGGTTAGCGGTAAGTTTGAGCGGAATAAAAATTACTTGCATACACGTAGCGGTAAATCATTTAAAGTAAGTGCGCCCACTGCGTTTATGGCTTCAAAGAAAAGTACCATTGATGTAGCTTATCCTGGTGACATTATTGGAATTCCCGATAACGGTACGTTTAGGATTGGAGACACCTTTACTGAAAAAGAAAATCTTCATTACAGGGGTATTCCTTCATTTTCTCCCGAACATTTTAGATTTATCAATAACGCCGATCCACTGAAAGCAAAACAACTTAACAAAGGTGTGGATCAGCTCATGGATGAAGGAGTTGCACAGTTATTTACACTAAAACAAAATAACAGAAAGATCATTGGAACTGTAGGAGCTCTTCAATATGAAGTGATACAATACCGATTGGAGCATGAGTACAATGCTAAATGTTCCTATGAAAATTTCCCCGCCTTTAAAGCATGCTGGATTGAAAGCAATGATGATACCCAACTTAAAGAATTTAGTACTTTAAAGCAGAGGTACCTTGCTGAGGATAAGTTTGGCAGACTTGTGTTCCTTGCGGACTCACAGTTTTCCTTACAAATGGCTCAGGATAAATTTGATAAAATCATATTTCACATGAAAAGTGAGTTCTGATGAGTCACATAATCAACTATAGACTAAATCAATTGTCTTGGGCTATAGCGGCCCTGTTGTTACTTCCTTTATTGTTTACAAAAGGGATGTTTTTTGATGGTCTAACTTATGCCTCAATCGCCCGCAATATCAATGAAGGTATAGGGTCATTTTGGATACCTTCTTATACACCAGCTGTACATCCAGAATTCTATGAGCATCCACCATTCTCTTTTGGTCTTCACAGCGTGTTCTATAGACTTTTTGGTGATCAACCTTGGGTAGATAGAATATATCCTTACACGATGTACGGGTTGAGCGTACTAATGCTTAGAAGAATATGGGCACTATTTATGCCCGAAGGACATAGAGCTTGGATTCCTCAATTGCTTTGGACACTCACACCCACTGTAATTTGGGTTCATCAAAATAATATGCTTGAAGCTCCATTGGCTGCAGCCACCTTATGTGTAGTCTGGCTTCTGTTTGAAGGAACACTAAAACGAAATTATTTTTGGTCTGCACTAGCAGGTGTAGTTTTCTTTTTTGCTTTGGGAATCAAGGGACCTGTTTCACTATTTCCACTAGTTACATTACCCATCATGGCAACCTTGTACCCTTTTCATCGTAAGGCAGCCCTCATTTCTTTGAGCATACTTGTTTTGTCTTTCAGTGTGCTTTTTTCATACTTCTACTTATATCAACCCGTATTTGAAGAGTTTTTCTCGCAATACCTTCAAAGACAATTGCGTCCTACACTTCTTGGACAAAGAGAACAAGCTGGTGACGCTTTGAACAGTATTGTTGAGGTTTTAAAACAGATGATTATACCGGTAATAGTATTCATTGTTTTGAAAATTAAATCGGAGAAATCCTATACCCTGCAACGCGGGAGTGTATTCTTCTTTCTAATTGCCTTGAGCGGGACACTCCCCTTTTTGTTTATGGACAGACAGCATCACTATTACTTTATGCCTTCCATGGCCTTTTGGATGCTGGCAATTGGCATACACCTTGCTCAGAACCCATATCCATGGAGCATTAAGCGAACCAAATGGGTAAAAGTTATTTCTATATCAAACTTGGTTATCTGGATTGTTGCCGTAAGTCTGAGTATATTTTATTCTAAGAGCCCATCTAGAGACAAGCATATTGTAAAAGCCGTAGAACAAATTGAACAGTCTTATAACCCAGTTAAAGTTCAAATAGATGATTTAACATCTAATTGGAGATTAGTTGCTATAACTGAGCGTTACGCGGAATACTATTTGACCGAAAACGAATGTAATTGGATCATATCAAATCAAGAACGTTCTAATGAGGGAGAAATCTTAATTGAGAAATTTGATAAGGCCAAGCTCTTCTTATATCAAAGAAGCCACTAATTCAAGGCGAAAATAGTGGCTTCTCTTTTTTGTTGGTAAGAAGGTGTCACTCCTCTCCTTCCATAAATTGTTGCATCACCAGGTTACTTACGCCCATATTACTAAAACCTCCATCATTAAATAAGTTTTGCATGGTTACACGGCGCGTAAGGTCTGAGAACATTGTAACAATGTAGTTAGCACAATCTTCAGCCGTTGCATTTCCTAAAGGAGACATCTTTTCCGCGTAAGCTATAAAGCCATCAAATCCTTTGACTCCTGAACCTGCAGTAGTAGGAGTTGGACTTTGAGATATGGTATTTACTCGAACATTATTTTTCACACCCCAATGGTAACCAAAGCTTCTAGCAATACTCTCCAAATAGCTCTTGTTATCTGCCATGTCATTATAATCTGGGAATGTGCGTTGAGCAGCCATGTAGGTTAAACCTAATATAGAACCCCATTCATTCATGGCATCTTTATTCCATGCACATTGCATTACCTTATGGAAACTAACTGCGCTCACATCCCATCCTTTCTGCAACCAATCGTAATTCAATTCAGTATAATGCTTGCCTTTACGGACATTCACGCTCATACCAATGGAGTGAAGGATAAAATCAATTTTCCCTCCAAAATGATTCATTGCACCATCAATAAGTGCATTTAACTCATCTAGATTTGTTGCATCTGCTGGAATAATTGGCGCGTCAATGGCCTCAGATAATTTGTTCAGCTCACCTAATCGCATGGCGATTGGCGCATTGGTTAGAACCACCTTTCCTCCTTGCGCATGTATTGCTTCTGCTGCTTTCCATGCAATAGAATCTGAATTTAGAGCACCAAATACGATTCCACATTTTCCTTTAAGTAATCCGTTTGACATAGTTCATTTTATTTCACTGTTCATGTTGCTAATCTTACTGTGGATCAAGTAACGATTTAGCTTGTTTCAATGCCGCATCAGTAATTATTTCGCCACTTAACATCCGTGCAATTTCGCTCTTTCGGTTTTTCTGTGTCAAAGGAACAACATTTGAATACGTTGATTCATTGTCATGTGATTTTGATACCAACAAATGAACGTCCCCTTTTGCCGCAACTTGAGGAAGATGAGTTATAGTTATAATCTGTTGATTTACAGACATTTCTTTCATCAATTCACCCACCTTTTCAGCTGTAGAACCACTAATACCTGAATCGATTTCATCAAAAATCTGAGTACTTAAATGCTTCTTTTGGCCTAAAACCGCCTTCAAAGCCAATTTTACGCGACTCTGTTCCCCACCTGACGCGCTTTTACTCAAGGGCAACAGGTTGGTGCCTGGATTTGCTGAGAACAAAAAATCGGGCAAATACATACCAAATGAAGAAAGACTTACAGATTTCCACCCTAGCGCCAACCTTGCGTTAGGTAAATCAATTCTATTTAATTGTAGCGACAACATTTCCTCAATAATACTCGCACCTTTTAACCTTTTCTCATGCAAATCGTTACCTAGGTTCTGTAATTCTTTGGACAACTTTAAACGAATGCCACTAAGTCTTTCCAACTCACTTTCCCTTGTTTCAATAAGACGGATTTTTTCACCGATTGCAATTACTTTCTCCTCTAACGCCTCGATGGTTGAAACCCTATGTTTTCTGATTAGTGCGTCCAGACTTGATTTTTCATCCTTCAATACCTGGTATTCTGATTCAGATATAGAAGATGTAAGGCCTTGGTTTATGGTACGCTCAATAATTCTAATTTGTGCTATAACCTCTTGAAGCTGATCACTTTGCTCCCTTAAAACCGCATCATCAGAAGATTTTTGAAGGACATCTTCTAACGAATACAGCTGATCTAATAGGCCTTTTTCAGCTCCAATAATTCGCACAGCCGATTCATAGGACGACTGTTTATTTCTAATAGAACGAGCTTTTAATATTTTATCCTCAAGTTCAACGTAATGTTGTGAATTGATAGTTTTGGAATTCAATTCTTGATATACAAACTTCAAATAGTCTAAATCATCGTTTTGATCTAGCTTTTGAAGCTCATCTAATGCCAAACTTACCCTTCTGAATTCTATATACTTCTGTTGATAGTGTTGTTTAAGATCACCAAAATCACAGAAACTATCAATTAGATCAAGCTGGTCAAGCGGACGATGAATTAACCCTTCATCTTTTTGAGAATTGATATCAATTAAGTGAGCAGCAATTTCCTGCAACGACTTTGATTTAGTCGGAGAGTCATTAACAAAACACCTGGACTTTCCATTGGGTAACAACTCCCTTCGAAAAGTACTTACTGGTTCAAAATCTAATTCCAAGCGAGCAAAATCCTCTTGGACATCTGCACTTATATCAAGTACCAATTCAATTATGGCCTTTTCATCGCTGTTCTTCTGCAAAACTTTTGACGGTAAACGTTTGCCCAAAGCAGCATCTACAGCGCCCAATAGAATACTTTTTCCCGCCCCAGTCTCTCCGGTCAGCACAGTAAGACCATTCTCTAGTTCAAGATGTAATTCATCTATCAGAATGAAATTCTTGATGTAGAGACTCCTTAGCATTATCGTCCGAATTTAGAATAGGAACTAGCATGGGTTCTATCAATACTCTCTAACATTGCTTGAAGCCCTTTAATATCCACTTGAAGCGCTTCTGCCTCTGAATAAAGACTTAGTATCTCTTGATTTTTAGCATCAAAAAATAAATTCATCAAATAGCTATTCGGTCTCTTTTGGTTGGGTTCTTCTAACATACGCAACGCCTCTGTAATTGTGGCGAGAGCCTTCTTGTGATTTCCACTCATGTGCATTAAATCTAAACCTTGTCTATGATAGAGATATAAGCATTCCTTTACAGGATCAAATGCGGGACTATTGAGTGCATCTGTTATCCAAAATCTGTTTTTATTTCCGTCAATGCTCTTCCATCCACTAGCGCCACCACTGCTTTGGGCCGTAATCACAATATTTTGTGCAGTGGCAAACTCATCATTTCCCCCATTCGCTTTGAATGTAGTTCGATCCATTCCAATTATTGTGTAGGCATAAAAGGCTAAAATGGAACTCAAATTAGTAGTGAACGAATTCTTTTGAAATTCAATTGGTTCATTTTCACGATAACTAAAAACAACGTCCTTGTCTAAAACATTTAAAACAGGTGAATTGTATTGAGATCCGTATATAGGTCTCGAATATTGAACTTGAATATTCCCATCAAATCGGGCGCCATTCATAGCCTCAATAGTTAGGATAAAACTACATGCAATTCTTTCTTCGTCAGCATACTTATGTTCCGTAAAAGTATAGCCATTCATGAAATTCTGAAGTGAGGTTTCAAGAGCTATGAATACATCCTTATTGGTGGCCTGAACCTCTGGACTCAACACTTTTACGGTGGCGCGTAATTCTTGTGCCTTACTAACACCTGTTTGTAAAACAAAAAAGAGGAAGATTAGTAGTTTATTCATCCGTTCATTTAAATTCTTCTATGAATAACGAAAGTAACGCCTTCCCTAACATTTTCTTATCCTGTAGCGGGTAAGAAATTGATTTACCCGAAGCCATGAATACATCTACTTCGTTCGTTTCAGTTTCAAAACCTACTCCCTTTTTACCTAAGGTATTTAAAATTATAGCATCGGCATTTTTACGTTTTAACTTATCCAATGCGTAGCTAGGACCATCATTTGTTTCTAATGCAAACCCAATCAGAGTCTGATTCTTTGTTTTAGCTTGGCCCAAGAGTGATAAAATATCCGGCGTCTTTTTTAAAGGAATATTCAATTCTTCACCGCTTGAAGTTTTTTTGATTTTATGACCAGCCGTTTCTAGTGGCATGAAATCACTTACCGCTGCTGTGCAAATGGTTAGGGAGGAATTGGAGAAATGTTGCTCCATTTTTTCGAGCATTTCTTTTGCGCTAGTCACTCTAATTACGTCCATCCCTTCTAAATCAAGATTAGCTTGGGTTGGCCCCAAAACTAGCTTCACCTGGGCACCTAAATCCCTCGCAGCAGCCGCAAGTGCTGTCCCCATTTTCCCCGAACTATTATTGCCTAGAAAACGTACAGGGTCAATATGCTCATGAGTTGGCCCAGCGTTGATTAATACTTGCTTACCAGAAAGAGGCATTTTTTTCTCTAAATACAGTTCTAAATACTCTGCAATATTTTCGGGCTCTGCCATTCTTCCCTTACCAACTAAACCTGAGGCTAGTTCGCCAAATTCCGCCTCTATGACTTGCACATTACGCTGCTTCAAAACTTCCAAGTTCGCAGCTGTAGCGCCGTTTGCATACATATCCAAGTCCATTGCTGGAGCAACAAAAACAGGACATTTAGCGCTCAAATAAACAGCAGTCAACAAATTATCACAACCACCAGAGGCCATTTTAGACAACGTGTTTGAAGATGCAGGAGCTACAATCATTAGGTCCGCCCATAAACCCATGTCAACGTGATTATTCCAAACACCATAGGCCTTTTGTTCGTCCTCAATGAATTCGCTATATACAGGCCTTGTACTGAGTGTTGAAAGCGTCAAAGGGGTGACGAAATCCTTAGCTGATTGAGTAATCACGACTTGGACTTCGGCACCCCTTTTAATGAGCTCTCGAACTAGATAGGTACTTTTGTATGCTGCAATACTACCGGATATACCTAGTAAGATTTTGCGTTGATACAAAAGACTCATTCTAGAGAATTATTTCTCCTCTCCTTCTCTTCTGAAGTAGATATTATCATCCAACCACTCTTGCATGGCGAGTGCAGTAGGCTTTGGTAAACTTTCATAAAAACGACTCACCTCAATCTGCTCTTTGTTTTCAAAGATTTCCTCAAGTGATTCCGTAGATGAAGCGAACTCTTGAAGTTTTGCATGCAACTCTTCGCGAGTATCATCGTTGATTTGTTCAGCACGTTTAGCAATGATGGTTAGCGCCTCGTAAATGTTTTCAGTAGGCGCGTCAATCTTATTGGTATTGTGCGTTCTAGTGGTTTTGTCCGCTGGCATTTTTTTGTAATCCATGAGCTTTGGGAACTATTTGTTAGTCAATTTACGTAATTCTTTAAGGTAATCACTTTCAGGGAAGATTTGTTCAAGGTCATTCAAAGCAGTATTCGCTTCTATGAACCGATCTTTCTGTAAATCCTCCACACTATTTTCGGCCAACTTAAAGGCAGCTTTAGCCTTTAAATACATGGCTTCCTCCCTAAAAGGAGTATCAGGATATTCACTCAAAGTGGTTGTGAAGGCTGTCATAGCAGCCTTGTATTTTCTTGTCTTGTAATATTGCTTAGCTATCTCATAGCTTTTCACCTCAAGACGACCGCGAAGATTCTCCATGTATTCATTACAATCGTCTATCCTTTCGGAACCTGGATGCGTATTGATAAACAATTGTAGTTCGTTTATAGCCTTGTAGGTGTATGCTTGGTCTAAACTGTGTGACGGTGCCTCTAAATAGTAACAATATGCCGTGAGATAAGCCGCCTCTTCAGCCTTATCATTAGAAGGGAATGTTTTGTAGAAATTCTTGAAATGGTAACCGGCTAAAATGTAGTCCTTTTGAAAATAAAGTGTGTTGGCATAGTAGAAATATACTTCCTGCGCTTTATCCGTTCCTCTATACAACGTAATCAATTCATCAAAAATAGGAAACGCCTTAGCGTACTCTTTTGCATCATAGTACTCAACGGCCTTTGCAAGCTTGAAATCTAAATCCTTGCTTTTTAACACTTCCTGGTATTCGCCACAGGAAGTGAGCATAAAGGCTGCTACAAAAAATATGTATATTCTCTTGGACATCATTGAACGGGCAAATGTAAGCTATTTACCAAACTTCTAAAGAGGAAATATCATCATATTCGTTACCCTCTTCTACGTTTTTAACAATGCACTTAACCAAGGCCTCTGCGTAGTCCGGATACTCCATTCTAACAGCATCTTTACAAGACAAGAATTTACTCCAAATAATTGCCCCGTCTGCATCCAAAGATTCAAATACATCAATTCCTAATAACTGAGCACCCTTGGCATTAGCAGCCTGCTCGTATTGATCTTTAATTGGACTTATTAATAGCTTTTTACCGCAATAAATAGCTTCTGAAGGGGCCTCAAATCCTGCTCCGCAAATTAAACCTTCACAAGTGCGAAAACTTTCTAGGTATGCATCTACCCCTATGGTCTGAACGTAGGCATTTCCTGCATGGTAGGATTCTTGAACGCGGGCAAAAATGTGGAATCGATGACTTTGGAATTGATTAACAAATGAAACAATTTCTTCCGGATGGTAAGAAGGTAAATAAACTGTGTAATGCCCTTTGTTCTCTAAAGCAGCACCGCGTATTTCTCTTCTTATGATTGGTGGTAAAATAAAATCGTCATACCTACTAAAATGAAAGCCCAATCTAAATTTAGAAGGCGACATATATGCGATTACGAATTCCCAATGCCATATTCTTCTTTCTGGGCGTGGTGTCCGTTTGGACCAATAGGCTGCTTGATGACTTAATTGTAATGATTTAACACCCCGAATTAAACAAGCGTAAGAAGTGACTGCTTCAAAATCTACAATGACGGCGTCATATTTATTAACAGGTAAGTTGAAAACATCTCTAATGAAGCGAAAAGGTTTATTCTGCAAAGCACTTTGCCAATAGCTTACGGCCCCTTTTTTATTGTAAACCATGGTTAAGCCGTACAAACGATATGTGATATTTAAACCTAAATCTAAATCGCTTTGCGTGCCCGCAACAAGGACATCCACATCTGCATATTTTTTGAATCTTGGCACCAAATCTCTTGCTCGAGCTACATGCCCATTCCCCGTGCCCTGAAATGCGTAAAGTATTTTCAA
>Ga0181607_10003453_pt1 | contig 13756 bp, 9 predicted proteins | sample 041ome_9_FD_132420 | JGI IMG/M metagenome (GOLD analysis project Ga0181607, IMG submission 132420) | Coastal salt marsh microbial communities from the Groves Creek Marsh, Skidaway Island, Georgia - 041413US metaG (megahit assembly) | ecosystem: Environmental > Aquatic > Marine > Intertidal zone...
ACGTCGGGTTTATCTCCTTGGGCCCAAGCACCGGTAGTATTTACATCCGGGGTATTTCGAGCGGTGGTGAGAGCCTGCTTGGTGCCAACCCGGCGGTTGCTGTTTATTTGGATGAGCAGCCCGTGACACTGGTGGGCGCCTACCTCAATCCGCACATTTACGACATTAACCGGATCGAAGTGCTGGCCGGCCCCCAGGGCACGACCTTCGGCGCGAACGCTCAGTCCGGCGCGATTCGCATCATGACTAATCAGCCCGAGCTCGATGAGTTCTCTGGCGGATATAGCCTCGATGGTAGCCAGCCTAAGAGTGGTGACATGAGTTACCGCGCCGAGGGCTTTGTCAACATCCCGCTGGGTGAGCGCTCCGCCGTTCGCCTGATGGGCTTCTACAAGCGCGACGGTGGATACATCGATAACGTCGCCGGTGGCCACACCTTTAGCCGCAGCAACATCCGCGCCGGACTGCCAGAAGACAGCCCATTACGCGCAATTGCGGCCGACGTCACCGTGACCAATGAAGATGTGGTCGAGGAGAATTTCAACGAGGCGACAACCTTCGGGGGTCGTGCTGCACTCCGTATTGATCTGAACGATTCATGGACCTTTACCGCGGGTGCGATGTTCCAGGACCTTGAGCGCGAGGGCGTCTGGGATCACGACCCAACAGTGGGTGATTTACAGGTGATGTTGTTGCTTCCCGAGACGATGGATGACAAGTGGAGCCAATACTCAGCCAAGATCGAAGGCGAGCTATTTGGCGGCACGCTCATGGCGACAGCCGCGATGCTGGATCGTGAGTACGAGATTGCCAGTGACTACTCGCTGTACAGTGACCAAGACATTGCGTCGGGTTATGTTGAGCCCTACTACAACTGCTACGTGAGCTACTTTGGCACCTGCGGCGATCCTCGCCAGCAGTACACCAACGACTCGGAGCAGGATCGCACCACTTTCGAAGTGCGCTACACCTCTGACCCCGACAGGCGCTTCCGCTATATGCTCGGTTACTACAGCGTCGAGGTAGAGAACACCAGTGATAACGAGTGGCACGTGCTCGGCCTGGCCGAGACGCCACAAGCAGCGGTTGATGCCCCCGATATCTACTGGACCACCGACTTTGGCCGTGACTATGAAGAAACCTCGATCTTTGGTGAGGTGTCTTTTGATATTACCGATCGTTTGACGGTCACAGCCAGCGCCCGCCAGTTCGACTACGACAGTACGCTGGACGGCTTCTCGGGCACGGTCTGGTGGCCCTGTGGTGGCTTCGGGCCGCAAGGTGATCGTCCCGAGAGTAACTATGGTGCGGACTGTGCCTCAACAGCTCGCACGGTGACTAGCAAGGACGAGGTCTATCGCGCTAGCCTGGAGTGGAGCGTGACGGATGACATCATGCTCTATACCACATGGGGTGAGGGTTACCGACCCGGTGGCCTGAATCGCTTCTGTGAGACGCGTATCCCGGACGGTCTGGGTGGTCAGGGCAACGTGAACATCGGTTGCGCCTTTGAGTCTGACATCCTCACGGCTTACGAGCTCGGCTTTAAGTCAACGCTGTTTGACGGCCGACTGCGTTTGAACGCGGCCGCGTTCTGGCAGGAGTGGGATGACTTCCAGCTGTCGCGATTGGATACCTCCATCTCGCCGATCACACTGACCTTCAACGTCGGTAACGCCGAGAGTAATGGTGTTGAGTTCGACTTTACCTCGATGATTACCGACAACTGGACCCTGAGCGGTGCGGCAAGCTTCCTCGACTCGACGTTGACGGAAGATTATCGTCGATCGGCGAGCAGTCCTGACCCTGATGCACCGGCGGGCTCGCGACTGCCGCGTGTGCCGGAGTTGAAGTGGAATCTTTCTACCCGCTATACCTTCGCCAACGAGTGGTTCGCTCAGGCGGCTTATATGTATACGGGTGATTCCTACAATGACCTGTTCGGTGGTTTCCGGCAGTTGCAGGGCTCTTACGATGTGGTAAATGCCTCATTCGGTTTGGAGCGTAGCAACTGGACCGCAGAGCTCTACGTGCAAAACCTGACGGATGAGCGCGGTGATGTCTGGATCAACGACGTGAACTGGGATCAGCGTGTGACCATCAACCAACCCCGCACTATAGGGTTCCGGTGGCAGCAGCGATTCTGATCGCGAAGCTCAGGTAAGAACGGAAAGGGCGCCTCTTGGGGCGCCCTTTGCATTGATGGGATCCGGACTCCATACTCCCGATTTATTCGCATCCTGCCTACAACGCGAGTTCACTCAACTGACCATGTCATCTGTCGAGACACTTTTCGCGCAAGCCAGCGACGCGCTGAGAAATCAGGATGCAGAGCGCGCGCGAGACTTGTGTGCTAGAGCCCGGCAGCAGGATCCAGATGACCCTCGTTTGGTGATGCTGCATGGATTTGCACTGCGGCGCTCGGGTGATCACTCTGGAGCCGAGCCGTTACTGCGCCGCACCCTGAGCGTGGACCCCGGTCTGGAAATTGCCCACCATGAACTGGGATTGGCGCTGAGAGGGCTGGGGCGTCTGAGTGAGGCGGGTCGGGCGATGGAACAGGCTGTGGCCCTGAACCCTAAGATGACCGCGGCATGGCGTGACCTGTATGAGGTGCGTGCGGCCGAGGGGGATGATGTCGCGGCTGCCGAGGCCTATCGGCAGGCAATGGGCAACAAGGAGCTCGACCCCCTGCTGCATAAGGCGCTGGAGCTGGTAGGTCAGGGTCGGTTGGGCGTTGCCGAGGGCATTTGCCGCGAGTATCTCAAACGGCGCCCCCATGATGTTGACGCCATTCGATTGCTGGCAGAGGTGGGTATCTCGATTGGCTCGATTGGCGAGGCAGTGCTGCTCCTCGAACGGTGCCTGGAGTTGGCGCCGGAGTTTCACGTGGCGCGAGCCAATTACGTGACAGCGCTCTCGCGCCATCAGCGTTTTGACGAGGCGCTGGCTGAGAACGAACAGCTGAGAAAAGCACAGCCCAACAATCTGGCACACCAAGTCCAATTCGCCACCACACTCTCGATGGCCGGGCGATTCGAGCCGGCGCACGGTGAGTTTGTCAAAGTTCTGGAGCAGGCCCCGGACAACGAACGCATTCTGACCAGCTACGGCCATTCGCTGCGCTACGGTGGTAAAGGGGAAGAGGCGATTGCGATCTACTTGCGCGCCATCGAGTCAGAGCCGTCAGCGGGGGAGGCCTACTGGAGCTTGGCGAACCTGAAGACGTTTCGGTTTGACGATATCCAGCTGACAAGCATGCAGTCCCAACTCGCCGCACTGACTCAGCCAAGTGAGGACAAGACCCATCTAGCCTTTGCGGTGGGGAAGGCATTGGAAGACCGCGAGGCCTACGACTCGTCTTTTGCCGCCTATGCCGAGGGCAACGCTATCAAGCGCCAGACGAGTGGCTACGACGCCGACAAGACCAGCGCACGAGTCGATCGACTGATTGCGCAATGCGGTGCCGAACTCTGGGACGGTGACGGCCACTCATCCGATGAGCCGATCTTCATTATCGGTTTGCCCAGGGCAGGCTCGACACTACTGGAGCAGATCTTGGCGAGTCACTCGCAGGTTGAGGCCACGGCCGAACTACCCTTTGTTGGCCGAATCATCGGCGAGATGGTCGCCGAAAGAGATCGCGGTGATGAACCGCTCTACCCACGTATCCTGAATGAGCTCACGGTTGAAGAGCGTGTGGCCCGGGGCCAGCAGTATCTCGATCTGGCGGCTGGTTACCGTACAGGTAAGGCGCGGTTTATCGACAAACTACCCAACAACTGGGAGCATGTGGCGCTCATTAAAACCATCCTGCCCAATGCCACGATTATCGATGCGCGGCGCCATCCCATGGCGGCGTGTTTCGCCAACTTCAAGCAGTTGTTTGCCCGGGGTCAGGAGTTCACCTATTCGCTGGACGATATTGGCCGTTACTACGCCGATTATCTGCGGCTAATGAACCACTGGCACAGCGTCTTTCCTGGCGGTTTGATCACCGTCCAGTATGAGGAGGTCGTTGAGGGTCTCGACACTCAGGTGCGCCAGTTGCTCTCTCATACCAAGCTAGATTTCGAGGAGGCCTGTCTGCGCTACTACGAGAAAGATCGCGCGGTACGTACAGCGAGCTCAGAGCAAGTTCGGCAACCGATTTATCGCGACGCCCTTAATCTCTGGGAGCGTTACCGGGCGCATCTCGGCCCATTGGAGTCGCTGCTTGAGGAGCGGGGCATACCGCTTTAGGCAGACGCCGAATCGGTCAAGATTGATGCTCCGAATGTTCTGTTACACCCATGTTCTTTGATCCGAGGTGGCCTATCAGCTACTGTGATATTGTCAGAAATATCATGTCGGATTAACAATGTTGGCGATATGGTCTGACCATCAGAAGGCAATCGTGAGCTAGGTGGAGGAGCGGAGATGGAGCACGATATCTTTAGCCAAGAGACTAAAATCTTAGCGGCGGCAAAGAAGCTTTCGGAGGATGCGGGCGTATCTCCTGAGGCCTATACCGAACTCGTGGGTCATTACAGCAAGCTCCTTCGAACAACAAAAAAAATTATTAAACTCAGCGATAAGAACGAACAAAGATTGAATGAATTAAAAAAGGAAGCTCAGGAAACCAATAGTCAATTAGAGGGGATGTCGGCTCAGCTCTCAAAATTTCTCTCCCCACAGCTCTATAATTCTATTTTCACCGGTTCAAGGGCAGGTACGCGGGTCACTCGGCGTAAAAAGCTCACCGTGTTCTTCTCAGATCTATGCGGCTTCACAAATTTCGTTGAGAGCATGGAGTCTGAGGACGTTACGAGTCTTCTAAATCTTTACCTCGAGACCATGACCACGATCGCGCTAGATTACGGCGCGACCATCGACAAATATATTGGTGATGGAATCATGCTTTTCTTCGGAGATCCCGAGACAAAAGGTTTAAGGGAAGACGCAACAAGTTGCGTCAAAATGAGCTTGGATATGCTTAAAGAGCTCGATGACCTGTCAGACCAGTGGGTTAATTATGGGCTGAAAGAACCCTTGCAGATGCGGATAGGTATCGATACGGGATTCGCAACGGTGGGTAATTTTGGCAGCGAAACAAGACTGGACTATACGGCTATCGGTTCGGCAGTGAACCGCGCCTCGCGGTTAGAGACGGCGGCTGATCATGGCTCCATTTTTATCTCTGAGGACACATACAACTTATGCAAAGATTCCATCGAGGCGATTGAATTAGAGCCCATTGACTTAAAGGGCATTGGTAAGTTCAAAGCTAGGAAAGTCGTCGGAACGTTAAATTCCTCAATGATCTCCGTTAATTTAGGAAAGCGGAATTTATCTCTCGTTTTAGACCGACTGTCAGATACGGATATTGAAGCGACCACGAATAGCCTAGAGCAGGCCCTCGAAGAACTTAAGGCCTATAATCGAGGTTGATCATGACAGCCTTTGTTAGCTCACCCAGCCTCGATAGACAAATAAAGCCCCGTGGTCAGACTCAACGAAGTCGAACTCGAACTTTTTGACGCGCCTCGCCATTTCGATAAACCCTAGACCGGCGCCGGCAGAATCTTCTGGTGGTCCTTCCCGCAACCGCTTTTTGTAGAGTTCGCGGAGTTCTTTCTGATCTTTCAAGCTAATTTCACCTAACGTAGCTTCCAGAACATCTCTTTTCTGAGGATCCACGACGTTCACGGCCTCGATCAAAAAGCCTTCGTCAGCGACACTGATTGCAATCGTTCCAATGCTGTCCCCAGTCGCTTTGGTTTTTCGATATGAGTATCTGATGATATTTTGTGCCTGCTCGATGAAAACGCCAAATACACGCTTTGCAACGACTTCCTCGGTTTCCTTGTCAGAGAGTTGATGCTTGACCGGGTTGGAAATGGTTGTCAATAAATCCTCTGTCAACGGACCTGAGTAGCAAAAAAGCGTTCGTCTGTCCTGCATAAAGCTGTGCAGTGCGACGGTATCCTTACTTTTGATCTTTTTGGCCATGGCTTATGTCCCGAATACTAATTCGTATCAACAGGTTATTCTGACTCGCCCTCTACCAGCACCATGTTGTAAGTACAGGCAGATAAATCTTCCTCGAAGTCCTCGCCGGCTTCCTGCATGGTGTCGTCCTCGGCCCGATATCTCCAGTTAATGGTGATCGCTTTGCCGTTTTCAGCGCTTTCCTCAAGAAACTCAAAGAAGTCGAATAGGAATTTGGCAGATGAGCTATTGAAATAATAAAGTTCAATATCCACCTTGAATTCACTTTGGTCGTTGCCCAGGCATTCCTCCAATGCCGTAAACACCGGTTCAGACCATTCCGAAATATTTTCGGGGTAGCACTCCCCCCTGATCAAGCATGAGGAAGGCGTCAGCTCGACAAGAGGTGTGCGGGAACCAGCTTCAAAAATCATGGATCTTCTCCAACTGCTGCTGCATGAATTTCACTGTCACCCTCAATTAAAGAGAAGGCAAGTAGCGTTAGATCGTCCCTGAAGGGCGCATCTCCCCGGTACAGGTTCACGCTACTCATAATGTTTTTGACAATTGAGGTCGGGGACTTGTCAGAGGACTCTTTAAGAATCTTGATGACTCTGCGTCGTCCAAAAGCGATAGGCCTCTCTTCAGGACTCATGACATCGGTAATGCCGTCCGTCAGCATTACGAAGGCGCCCTTTGGGGAGGTAATCTTATGCGTAGTGAATTTGAAATCTGCTGCCATTCTGCTTGAACCGACAGATTTGCGGTCTCCGCTGGTTTCGATGGCCTCGAAGCCGTCAACGTTAAAGATTGAAGACTTCGAGCCCGCAAACTCCAAGTTGTGCTCCTTCCGGTAGTAGATGCAGACGCCGCCATCAAAACCTTCCTCGCTTGTGTTCTTCTGGTCGGAGCGAGAGAGCGTCTCTTTAAGCAATTCGTTTACTGAGGAAAGGTAGTCCCCTGCGCTCTGGTAGTTATCAGCGTCGATGGCCTTATCGAGATGACTGCGCGCGATGATGGAGAGAAACGCTCCCGGTACACCGTGACCGGTACAGTCCACCACCGCGATGTAGACCCTGTCAGGAAAATCCTTAATAAAGTAAATATCTCCACCAACAAGGTCTCTGGGTCGCCACTCAACATTGATGTCGAAATCTCCCGGCATTGTTTTCGGGAGCAGTGCGTTCTGCAGTTTCGCGGCATAGCGAATAGAGCTGTTGATTTCATCTTTCGCCGCAACTAATTCATGTGTTCTTGCGTCAATTAGGGTGGAAACCTCGTCCGACATACGAGAAAACGCCTGCGACATCACTTCGATCGACGCGCGTTCCTTTTCTTCGTCGCTACCAGACGAGACACTATCTCGCATGATGCTGATCTCTTGCGTCAGCATATCTTTGGCCTGCCCTTCCAACTGCGCCGCAAGCAAGGACATTTTCTCAAACATGATGGTGTCACGCTCATCTCGCCGCTTTGCGCGCTCTTGTCTGTGCTCCTCTGCTTCGAGTCGGTGGGTTCGGTAGTCCTCGATGGCGCTTTGTAGTCGGCTCACCTCGTCATTCTTGGATGACAGAAGCCTAGAGTGGTCGTCTGCTTCAGCAGATAGATCCCCCTCACCCATTCTCTCTAAAAGATGAATCGCTTTAAGAATTCGGTTAAACGATGAGGTGGTAACAAGGAAGACCAAAGCCAGTATGACAAGGGCCACGCCCACAAAAATAACGTAGGCGATTGTCTCCGATTTTTTGAGTGCGCTGAGAAGTTCGCTTTGATCGTCAAATATCAGGATCCTAAGATCGCTGGCCCTAACCTCTTTACTAAAAGGTATTGAAGACACTCGAGTGTTTTGTTCTGTAGCGATGAAGCTATAAGTGAACGCGCCAGTTTCTCGCCCGTGAGACAGCCCTGCTCGGACTAAATTGTTGAGTTCTGCGGGGCGCTCTTCTTCGTAATAGTCGTGGACAGTCAGCGCCTGTTCGCCGATCGCAATCGCAGATTCAATTTCAAAGTTTTCAGCGAATTGTTCCAGACTGTCAATGACATTGCGGCCCACAACAACCATGCCAATGACTTCCTCATCTAGGGTTACCAAGGGAAATGCTAGCGTGTCGTTGATGGATACCGGCTGTTCTCCAGAGAGGTCGGTAATCTTTGTAACACGACGGACAGAGCCAGTTTCGAGGCTGTTGACGAACGATCCAAATTTTAAAAAGTAGTCGGGTTGTGCAGTTTCGGCACATGGATCAACGCCCACCAGGTAAAGGCTTGATTCGCAATATAGTTGCAGCCCTCTCTTGTCATAGGCTACGGCGAAGGTGATTTGCTCCTCCATGATCGGATCTGAGAATACTTGCTCGAAAAGCGAGGCGGCAGTCTCGGCGTCTTTGCTATTGATCGCCGTAAACAACGGGTTGGTATTGTCAGTCGCGCCAAATGCGTCCAAGCCCGGATCCCAAAAGCTGGCATTGCGCTCTGAGCCGTCCAACGGGTCGAAGGTGAGCAAATTACTCACAAATTGAGTATCCATATTGCTAAACCATGCGGAGGAGTGCGCAGTCAGGCTCTCTTCTGAGCTGTACTGCTTATATGCAGAGTTCAGTTGTACTGACGAATAAAAGTTGGCCAAAAACAAGCCGCCAATCCCCAATAGGATGATCAGCAGCATTTTGCTCTTTATCGTCATATCAATAATCCAACGCTACTTAAGTTGAAAGCGCACTCTGAAGGTGATGTTTGTTGCTGGGACAGCACTCCCATCCTCTTCGGGGACGGCGAACTCCAAATCGCCGACAAACTTCATTGCGCTTTTATCGAACATGAGACGGGGTTGACTCTCGATGACCCGCAAGTCCAAAACCTCACCGTCTTTAGAGAGGTCAAAACCCAAGAGTACAAACCCTTCAACGTCTAACCGCTGGGCTCTTCTGGGATATATGAGCCTGGGTGTTTTGACGATCTCAATATCGACCTCGTCTCCTGAGGGGAGGGTACCTCTTACTGACGCGGCAAAAGAGGGCGTGGCAACCAGACATACCAGGCACCCGATTAACGCCCAAATATTCCCATTGTTTTGTTTAGTGCTCAGCATTGGTCTGTCCAAATGATTCTCTAATTTAGTGTGGCAAGAAGTTCCCAACCAAACTGCGCATCACCTTGTTGGATTTGCCTACGCTTATTGGCTCGATTTGCCTATGAGCAACTGTAACTTCGGTGCCGTATAGCAGTCGTCAACTTAGAGTGCTGACAAGAGTTTTTCAACAATTAAGGGCAGATATGACATGAAAAGCTTATCTGAGCCCCCCCCCTTCCAGCCTGAACTTGGAATGCCCCACTGTCCGTCGGCGCAAATTTAGCCGATATAGCGCCCTGTCGCAGAGTCATCAAATAGAGCGTGTCAGCGGCAGATGATCATCTCTACAAGCGAAGGACGTTAGCCTCTGCGACGGCGTCCGCGGCGTCGCTCACCGCCGGCACCACTCTCAGGCTTACCGAGTGCTGCCCACGGATTCCCGAGTGCGGCGGTCATCGCCTCGGCATCCAGAGCCCTTCGTGGAGTAGTGTCGAGTCCGCTCACCATCGCTGCAATGTGCTCAGGCGTTGTGCCACAGCAGCCCCCGATAATGGTGGCGCCGGCGTCGCGGGCATAAAGGGCATATTGCGCCATCAGTTCCGGGCTGCCGTGGAAATGAATCGCGCCATCGACATACTGTGGGATGCCGCAGTTCCCTTTCGCAACAACCGGGATCTCAATACCGGCGGCGATCAGCCCCTGGGTCGAATCCATCAACTCGGCGGGCCCCACGCCGCAGTTGGCACCCGCCATATCCAGGCCAATCTCTGCTGCAAATTGGGCGAAATCCGCTGGGGTGACGCCCATCATCGAGCGCCTCGCGGTATCAAAGGTCAGCGTGGCGCACACCGGCAAACTGGTTGCGCGCGCCGCTTCTGCAGCGGCGGCCACCTCTTCAAGCGAGGACATGGTTTCGATCCAGATGACTTCAGCACCGCCTTCTGCCAACGCATTTGCCTGTTCGGCAAAATAAGCCACGGTGTCGGTGTGAGTCAGGGTGCCCATGGGTTCAAACAGCTCCCCTGTGGGCCCCATCGCGCCTGCCACGACGGCTTTTCGACCGGTATCCTCAAAGTGCTGGCGGGTCGCTTCGCGAGCCAGCCGTGCTGCGGCAGCATTGAGCTCTACGACACGGTTCTGGGCCTTATGGAGTTTGAGTCTGGGTGCATTGGCACCAAAGCTGTTGGTCAGGATGATGTCGGCGCCGGCCTCTAAAAATGCGCCGTGCAGCCACAGCACTTCTTCCGGCTTTTCCACACACCAGAGATCGGGCGGGTAGCCTGCCTCCAAGCCCCGTCCGAAAAAATTCGAGCCGGTGGCGCCGTCTGCGACGCACCAGCCTCTCTCGGCGATGATGTCAGTGACGGGGTTAGACATGTTCTGGATTCCTTGTCCGTGTCATTTTAGGTAGGGCGCGTATGATAAAGCGAAAAAACGCGATCAACGATCGTGAGTGTGCAAAAACACAGAGGTTTCAGTTGGGCAAGCAGACGGCTATCCACGAGCAGGTGCTTAGAACTCAATCGACAGACGAGCTCATGGATCTCTACGAGGACTGGGCGGCTTTTTACGACAGAGACGTCAATGACACCTGGGGGTATAGCGGCCCCGAACGTACGTTATTCTGGCTGCGCCACTACCTCGACCCCAAGGGTGCTCGAGTACTGGATGCCGGGTGCGGGACCGGTCTGGTGGGGGTGGCACTCTCCGAGGGTGGCTTCACGCACGTTGATGGGATCGACTACTCCAGGGCGATGCTCGCTGAAGCAGCCAAAAAAAGTGTCTATCACCAGCTGGACCAAATGAATATGAATGCCGCGTTGCCGATTGAAGCAGGTGTCTATGACGGTGTGACCTGTGTGGGGACCTTTACCTCTTCGCATGTGGTGCCGGAGGCGCTTCATGAGCTGGTTCGGGTGACGCGTTCGGGCGGGATTGTCTGCTGCACTGTGCGTGAGGAATACTGGCAGGACACGCACTTTCCCGAAGTACTCAATCAGATTGTGGAATCGGGTAGAGCGACACTCACGCAACTTTGCGAGGAGCCCTACGTCCATTCAGAGGAATCGACCTGCAAAATGGCGGTGCTCGAAGTCACACAAGCGGCATAGGCTTGCGCGCGTAGCGCCCACGACAACCCGGCACCGCCCACGAGGAGAAGAACAATGGCGCAACGCTTAACAGAACTCGCGACAGAACCGTCGCAGCCCGAGGCGCTGGACTCTGCTGTGGCTTTGCTGTCCGGGCGCACTGCGCCAGCGCCCTCTTTCAATCGCCGGCGGGCACTGCAGGGGCTCGTGATGGGCACGGCGGGGCTGGCATTGTCGCCGCTGACGATGGGGCAGGTGGAGATACCCCCGGGTCAGATCCGCCTGATGTTCAATGAGAACCCCTACGGGCCCAGCCCGAAAGCGCTAGCCGAGGTGGCGAAGATTCTGCCCAAAACTGCCTACTACCCCGGCGCCATTGAGGACGACTTGATGGGGTTGTTTATGGCCCGCCACCGGCTGGACCGAGAGCAGGTTCTCTTAGCGTCGGGCTCCAACGAATGTCTGCAGGCCGCCATGATGGCGTTCGGTAAGCGAGGCAAAGTGATCTCACCGGCGCTGACGTATTCAGATCACCTGTGGTACGCCGAAAAGCTGGGCGTTGAAGTGGAGTGGATCCCGCTGCGCGAGGATATGAGCATTGATTTGGAGGCGATGGCGCGCGCCGTCGATGACTCGGTCAGTCTGGTGTATCTCTGTAACCCCAATAACCCGACCGGCATGGCCATCGATGGCGATGAGTTGCGCAGCTTCTGTCGCGAAATCGAGAGCAGGGCGCCCATTCTGATTGATGAAGCCTATAACGAACTGACCAATAAGCCCGACTACACCTCAATGATGGATCTGGTGCGTGGCGGGTCGAAGATGCTGATCACAAGGACCTTTTCCAAAATCTTTGGTATGGCCGGGCTTCGGGTGGGGTATGGAATGGGGCACCCCGATATCGTCCGTGTGGTCAAAGACAATGTGATGGCCTGGCCCAATGGCATTGGGTTGTATGCCGCTTACCACAGCTATCTCGACGAGGAATTCATCGCTTTCTCCCGTGAGAAGATCCTTCAAGGACGCGAAATGGTCACAGCGACGTTCCGGCGACACGGTATTGAGCCGCTGCCCTCACAGACCAACTTTGTTTACGCGGATATCGGCAGGAATGCCGATGACTTCGAGGCTGCGATGGCAGCTCGCAATGTGAAGATCCGCGGCGTTTACGACGGTTACGACACCTATTCCCGCGTCAGTATGGGGCGAATCGAAGAGCTGAAAGTCTTTGATCGAGTCTTCAGCGAGGTTTATGCGAGCTGAGGGGTTGGCTAAAAGTGATGCCATATTCTTCCACCCATAGCCTTGTGATGACGGCTGCCGCTGGTCTATGCTGGCGCTCGATCGACGACTGAACACAGAGTCTTTGTAGCCAAATGATGCTCAATCGATACAAGCAGTTTGCCCGGTGGGTGCTCTGTGCGGCGATACTATTCGCCGCCAGCAACACTGTGCACGCGATTGAGCATGATCTCAGCAGCGACTTTGGCCAAAGCCACACCGAGTGTCATCACTGCTCAGTTGAGCACTCGGCAGCTGTCTCAACCGTCCCTGTTCAGGCTGTTCCAATCCTTCAGCCCGCACCGGCAGCGCGTCTTGTTGTCGCTTCCGTTGCGGCCGCCACCACCTCTTTTCAGGCTCGCGCTCCGCCTCTTAGCTGAACTCAACTTTTTAGTTCACTAATTCTCTTATTTGGAGGCGAGCATGCAGCGCATAGCAGCACATGCTCTCGTAGTCGCGGCGGTGTCTCCGTCGTTTGTATTCGGGAGCGAAGAAACCTTACTGGAAGAAATTGTCGTCACCGCCTCGTTTGTCGGCGTTAACGAGTCTTCTGCAACACGTCCTATCCATGTTTTGGATGGTCAGGCAATCACCGAAGCAGGCATTCAATCTTTGGGAGAGCATGTTGATGCACTCCTCGGCGTCTCTTCTGCGGACTTTGGTGGCGCTGTCGGCCAGCCGATTATCCGTGGCATGAGTGGTAACCGCGTCAAGGTGCTGAATAACGGCACGGTCATACGCGATGTCTCGGCGCTGGGGCCCGACCATGCTGTTGATGTCAGTCTCAATGACGTCAAGCAGGTCGAGATCGTTCGCGGCCCCTCGGCGTTGATGTACTCCAACGGCTCGATCGGCGGCATTGTGAATGTGGTGGACAACAGTATCCCCGCAACCGATCTCGAGGGTTTCAGCGGCACGGTCGGTGCCGAAGCCCAGTCGGTCAATGACGGCGAGGCGATTGATCTCTCGTTGCGCGGCAACCTGGGCGGCCTGAATCTGACCTACAGCTATCAGGACGTCGACATGGAGGATTATGAAATCCCCAAAAGCGCCGTGCTCGATATGCATGAAGGCCATCACGATGAGGAGCATGAAGACGAGCACGAGGACCACGATGAGGAACACGAGGAAGGGCATGAGAAAGGCCACGACATGGACAAGCTGGCCAATTCCGATGTCTCAACCACCTCGCATCGACTAGGCCTGTCCACCACCGGCGACTGGGGCTATGTCGGCCTGTCATACAGCGACCTCAGCAGCACTTACGGCATTCCCTTCCACTCGGAGGCGGCTCATGAAGAGCATGACGACGAGCACGAGGGTGAGCATGAAGAAGGCCATGAGG
>Ga0181607_10003455_pt1 | contig 13748 bp, 14 predicted proteins | sample 041ome_9_FD_132420 | JGI IMG/M metagenome (GOLD analysis project Ga0181607, IMG submission 132420) | Coastal salt marsh microbial communities from the Groves Creek Marsh, Skidaway Island, Georgia - 041413US metaG (megahit assembly) | ecosystem: Environmental > Aquatic > Marine > Intertidal zone...
GGACGTTATGATTTTGGGATTGGGCGCGGCTATCGCGCGAACGAATTCCATGGATTTGGCCTGGAAATGGACGACGCGCAGGACATCTTCGAAGAGTCGATCATGCTGCTCAAGCGCTCTTTTACGGAAACCGAGCGCTGGTCCTATAAATCCGACCGGTACCAGTTCAACGACATCATTGTGGAACCGCCGGTGGTTCAAAAGCCCTATCCACCGATGTGGGTGGGTGCAGCAAGTGAAGGCTCCATCCGAGGCGCAGCACGCAACGGCAACAATCTGTTGCTGGCCCAGGTACCGACTTTTGAGACAATTGGCGAATCCCTGTCATTCTATCGCGATGAGCTCGACAAGATGGGCGTTGCGTTCGATGCCAGCCGTGTTGCTGTCACGCGTGGTCTTATGGTGGCCAACAACGATAATGAACGCGCTGAGGCGCATGTCCTGCGCGGGAAGTTCCTGACCGAAGTGCAATCCCTGGCGACGGACCCGAAATTCCAGTCAAAAACCTTTGTCCCGGCCGAACGCCACAAAAACCGTGCCCATCCGACCGAAGTGTCGGAAGCGGGCGCTGTTCTGGGATCATCGGAAGAGATGATAGAGCGGGTTGAAAAGCTGTATGAGCTTGGTGTGCGCAACATCCTGTTGCACGATCTGTCGGGTTCGTTCGATGCGCTTCAGCAATTCGCCGAAGAAGTCATGCCGCATTTCGCGGGCCGCGAAGGTGACGCTGCACAGGCGGCTGAATAGGCCCTTTTTCGAGGGCTGGGCTGGTTTGCCCGGTGATACAATTGGCGTATCTTTCGTTACTATGTTGAATGCTCGGCTGCTGGCCGAATTCTGCCGAAATTGGGCAACGGTGCGCCGCTGTCCGGAGGAGTAAGTATCGTGGAAGACATGATTTTCGGCACGGGCCCCTATGCGGTCAGCCAACCCGTCACCCGCACCGAAGACCCCCGCCTGTTGCGCGGCGGCGGCGCTTACACCGATGACAAGAACCTCGCTGGGCAGGCCTATGCGGTGTTCGTTCGTTCGCCGATCGCCCATGGAACGGTCGGAAATGTTGATGTCGCAGCCGCCAAAGCCGCGCCGGGCGTGCTTTCGGTGCTGACAGCTGCAGATATCGAAGCTGCTGGTTTGGGCACTTTGCCGAACAATTTGCCGGTCAAAAGCCGGGATGGATCGCCGCTGATTAAACCTGCGCGGCCGCTGCTGGCAACCGACCGCGTTCGCCATGTCGGGCAGCCGGTTGTTGCGATCATCGCTGAAACTCAGGCCCAGGCCCTGGATGCGGCTGAACTGGTTGTGTTGGATATCCAGCCGCTTCCGCCTGTGACCACGCTCAATGATGCGGTCCGTGATGGCGCTCCGCAACTGCACGATGGGGCGCCCAACAATGTCTGCCTGGACTTCCAGATGGGCGATGCGGACGCGACCGCCAAGGCCTTTGAAGCAGCAGCGCACGTCACGAAAGTACATCTCGACAACAACCGCGTCTTTGTCTCTGCGATGGAGCCACGCGCGGCCATTGCTGATTTTGACACCGATGATGATCGTTACATCCTGCATGTGTGTTCCCAGGGCGTTATGGGCATGCGCAACACGCTCGCCGGCGCGATTTTCAATGTGGAACCAGAGAAAATCCGTGTGTTTACCAGCGATGTGGGTGGTTCCTTCGGTATGAAGGCCATGCCCTATCACGAATATCCCGTGATCATGCTGGCCGCCAAACAGTTGGGACGCCCTGTCAAATGGACCGCGGATCGCAGTGAGAGCTGCGTGTCGGATCATCAGGGCCGCGCCAGCCAGTTCGAAGCGGAGCTTGCGCTCGACAAGGACGGAAAGTTCCTTGCTGCCCGGGTCACGGGGCTGGCCGATATGGGGGGCTATTTGACTGGAACAGGCCCGCTGGCTCAGTCCGTGAACATCGGCAAGAACCTGCCATGCATGTACACCACGCCGGCAATCGACGTGAATATGCGCTGCGTGTTCACCAACACGCTCTATGTCGGTGCCTATCGCGGCGCGGGGCGTCCCGAAGGCAACTTCATCATGGAGCGGCTGGTGGATACAGCGGCCCGTGAGATGGGCATTGATCCCATTCAATTACGTCGTCGCAATCTCGTCCCCAATTCCGCCTTTCCCTACACCGCAGCCAGCGGACAGGTGATCGACAGCGGTGATTTTGAGGCGATGCTTGTGCAGGCGGTCGCCGCAAGTGACTGGGCCGGGTTTGCAGGCCGCAAGGCCAGCGCCAAAGCTCGCGGTAAGGATCGTGGGATTGGCGTGTGCGCCTATCTTGAGGTGACAGCTCCAGCGGGCAAGGAAAACGGCGGTATTCGGTTCGGCGAAGATGGCCGGGTGACTATGGTTTCGGGGACGCTCGACTATGGACAGGGCCACCGTGCAACCTTTGGCCAGATTGTCAGTGCACGGCTGGGGATTCCGTTTGAACAGATCGATCTTTTGCAGGGTGATTCCGATGAATTGCTTGTCGGCGGCGGAACCGGCGGGTCTCGGTCTGTCATCGCGGCGGGTGGTGCGTTCTATGAAGCGGCTGCCGAGGTCGTCGAGAAGGGCAAGGTCGTGGCCGGGCATGTGCTCGAAGCCTCTGTTGAAGACATTGAGTTCGACAACGGGGACTTCCGGATTACGGGCACCGATCGCACGATCAATATTCTCGATCTGGCCGCAAAGGCCCGTGAACTGGGCGGTGCGAATGGAATGCCCGATAGTCTGGATGTGAATCTGGTGCACGATACCGCGCCATCAGCATTCCCCAATGGCGTTCACGTGGCTGAAGTCGAGATTGACCCGAATACCGGTGAAATCGACGTGGTGAAGTACACGGTGGTTGATGATTTCGGAAACATGATCAACCCATTGCTGGTGGGTGGTCAGGTGCATGGCGGTGTGGTGCAGGGGATTGGTCAGGCCCTGATGGAGGACGTTGTCTACGATGATGATGGTCAACTCGTGACGGGGTCCTATATGGACTACGCGCTGCCGCGCGCCGATCAGGTGCCCGATATCGTGTTTCTCGATCATCCGGTCCCCGCGACCACGAATGTTCTTGGTGCCAAGGGTGCCGGGGAGGCAGGGGTCAGTGGGGCGTTACCGGCCATTATGAACGCGGTGATTGATGGGCTCGCCGATTATGGCGTGACCAACATCAACATGCCGGCGACCCCCGAGAAGGTCTGGCGCGCCATACATGGATAGTATGATCGCGGGAGGTCACGCCCCATGGCGGTAAGTGGCCTGAACGCGCGGATAGAAGCCATCCCGGCCGGGGTTCGGGGTGTATTGCTTGTTGTGCTCGCCAGCGCGTTCTTCGCGACGATGCACAACGCTATCCGCTATGTCACTTTTGACGAGGGCGTTGACCCCTTCGTCGTCGCGTTTTTCCGCAATTTTCTGGGCCTGATTGTTTTCATCCCGATCTTCACCCGGATGGGGATCGGTGTTCTGCGGACGCCGAAAATCCACTGGCATATGGGGCGCGCATTGCTGAATTCGGCATCCATGCTGTCATGGTTTACTGCGCTCAGCCTGATGCCGGTTGCCGATGCAACGGCGGTGAGCCTGATCGGTCCAGTCTTTATCGCGCTTCTTGCGATGGTCCTTCTCAAAGAGCATGTCGGGCCGGTTCGCTGGATCGGGATCGCATTGGCGATCATCGGTGGGCTCATAGTTGTCCGCCCCGGCTTCGCCGAAGTGAGTTCGGGAGTCTGGCTGGTGCTGTTTTCCGCCGTTGCCGTATCCAATTCCAAGGTCATCGCCAAGGTTCTTACGCGCACCGAAGGCCCGGCGACCATCGTGGCTTATCTCACTCTGCTCATGACGCCGATTACGCTGATCCCGGCACTGTTCGTGTGGCAAACGCCGACCCTCGAACAACTTGCCGTCATGGCAGTGATTGGGGTTTGCGGGACCGTCGGGCATTTGTTGTTCGTGCAGGCCTATAAATTGGCGGATATCAGCCTTGTCGAACCGGCCATGTTTACGCGCATGGTCTGGGCGGCGCTTATCGGATATTTGCTTTTTGCGGAATTCCCGGAATTCTGGACCTGGATTGGTGCCGGCGTCATCGTGGTGGGGACGACCCTGCTGGCGCGAAAGGAATCGCGCAGTGAGCCGCGCCCGGTCAGTTCTGTAGGGTCGACGGTGAACCCGAGCATTCGGGATTAGCGACAAAGAGATTAGGCTTTTGTAAGGGGGTGTATGGGCTAGACTGTGCGCGCAGCATTTGCGGCAGATCAGCGACAGAAGGAACCAGTTTGAGATGAAGTTTATTCCTGCCTTGGTGGCAATCCCTTTGGCGTTCGTGATGTTTGTGACCGCTCCCGCATCCGCACAACGACAATCCGTGCCAGGGTTTGAGGAGTCGTTTTGCGAGGGCCAGATCTCCACATTCCCTCTGGATTCCGTGCCGCGCGACGAATTCTATTGGGTCGATATTTTTGATCAGACGGATGAAGCACTGGCCTTTCGCGAGATCTATCTCAAAACGTTGCAGTCTGATTCCTACAAAACAAACAAAGATGGTCGTCTGGTTTTCAACTTTGAATCTCAGTCAGCCTTTCTTGGGTTAAGTGGTCGCGGTGGTGTGGATCAGGCACGGGGTGCGGCTGAACGACAACGTGATCCGGGCGAGAATGTTGGGGTCAGTGAGCTTCGCGATACAATTCGAAGCAGTGATCGCGGTAGTCGAACATCGGTTGGTCAGAAGCTGAATGTGAAAGCGGAATTGCGGGACACAAAAACAGGCAAGGTCATCTGGCTGGCGACGCTGAGCTGCACGCCTCTGACGGGTGACCGCACGCTTCTTGCGCGGTTTGTATCGCGGGTGATCGTTGACAGCCTTGGCCGTGAAGGCGGGAAGACTACGTTCTAGAACCGGTTCGAAAACTGGAGAGAAAACTAGAATTTCGGGGGGAAGATAATGTCGGACAAGAAGCAGATCGGATTGGCCGTAATCGGATGCGGTGTGGTTGGCCGGATGCGCGCGACCCTGGCGAAGGATTTCCCCGGTATCGGCTGGATTGGCCTGAGCGATGTAAACGAGAAAGTCGGGCACCAACTGCGCGACGACATTGATGCCGATTTCTACACAGATGATTTCCGTGAATTGGTGGCACGGCCCGAAGTCGATGCGGTGATTATCGCGACCTCGACCTGGGCACATGTCGAGCCGACCCTGGCCGCCGTCGAACACGGCCATATGCTGTTCATTGAAAAGCCGCTGGCCACGGATGCTCGAGAGTCCGCTCAGGTGCTGGCCGCGATCGAAGCCGCTGGTGTCGATGCCGTTGTTGGGTACACGCAGCGCTTCCGTCGTCGTTTCCTTGTTGTGAAGCAGCGGATCGAAAGCGGACAGATCGGTGAGTTCACCGCGGCGACAGTGCGCGCGTTCATGAACCGTATGGCACCCACGGGCGAAACCCGGCTGACCCAGGATCGTCGTTTCCTGTCGCCGATGGTTGTTTCGGGCACTCATAGTCTGGATATGTCCATGTGGCTGATGGGGGACGCGGCCAAGCCTGTTTCTGTCTACGCCCGTTCAACCGAGAAAATCCTCACCGACCTTGGTGTAAAGGACGCGACCTTTGGGCTGTTCCAGATGGAAGATGGCGGGATGTTCTCCATGAATATCTGCTGGGCACTGCCGAAGGTCTGGCCGGGTGCCGTCTACGGGCTGGAGATCGGTATTGTCGGCACCGAAGGGGTGATCGATATTGAAGATACCCATCGCGATGTGATTTTGGCGTCCGACCACAATCCGCAAGGTCCCGCCTACAACCCGGATGGCCTGAACCTCGAAGCGGTTCGTCATGTCGACTTTCTGACAAGCTTCCCGCCGGGGGATGTCTATGCCGATGAACTCTGGGGGCCCATGCGTGAGGAAACCAACAACTGGTTTCAGCGCATCTACAACAAGAAGGCGACACCACACGCCACAGCCGCCGAAGGCCACCGCAATTTGATGCTCACCATGGCGATGGATCTGTCGGCCAAGGAAAAGCGGGAAATTGAACTGCCGATTTCTCCCGATGAATTGATGGAACGGCTCGAAGCCTGACCCTTTGAGGAGAGACAGCAATGGGCGATGAAGACAGTCCGGACCTTCAGGCATGGGTAGGGCGAAGCGAAGAGCGTCGTGATGTCATCCAGTCGGAACGCTGCGTGGCGCTTCAGGCCGCGTTGAACCTTTCAGGCGACCGACTTTCGGACGGTGATGCTCTGCCACCACTTTGGCATTGGTTGTACTTCTGGGATATCGCACCGCGATCCGAATTGGGACGCGATGGGCATCCGGCCGTCGGCGGGTTCATGCCGCCGGTTGGACAGGCGCGTCGGATGTGGGCGGGCAGTCGTGTGACGTTCCCCGGCACACTCGGTCTGGGTGAGCCTGCAACCCGGGTTTCGACTATCGAAAAGGTTGCCGAAAAGTCCGGTCGGTCGGGCAAACTGGTGTTTGTCACCGTCCGCCACGAACTGTCGGGTTCCGACGGATTGGCTGTCATCGATGAACACGACATTGTCTATCTAGAGGATACGGGCAAGGGCGCGTCTGCCAGGCCGGGAGAGCCAGCGCCCGAAGGTGCACAATGGGTCGAGACGGTCGATCCCGATCCTACGCTCTTGTTTCGATATTCCGCGCTGACCTTTAATGGCCATCGGATCCACTATGATCGGGACTACGCCCGGGATGTCGAAGGCTATGACGGCCTTGTTGTGCACGGGCCGCTGCTCGCGACGATGATGGTGGGGATGGCCGCAGGTTCACTGCCCGATCGGTCCGTGTCGCGCTTCGAATTCCGGGGCATGCGACCGGTCATGGATACAGAGACGTTCACCGTAAACGTTGATCCCGATGGCGAGGATGCTGTTGATGTCTGGGTCGCCAATGGTGAGGGTATGTTTGCAATGCGTGGGCGCACCGAATTCGCCTGACCGGAGGGCTGTCTCAGGTCGCGACCATATTCCGGATCAATGCGAGATTGGATGGATCGGGTTCCAGTTCACCGCGTTTGACCTGCTCAGTCAGGGCCACAATCGCTGCATTCGCCGGTGCCATTTGGCCAGCGCTTGTGAGCGTTTCTGCAACCAATCCGTTCACATCATTGGTTTCGCTCTGACGACCCTTCATGTGATCCATCAGAACCGTGGTGCGCGTATCGGGCCGGGTGAAGGACAGCAGTTTTTCGTGCAGCAATTGGAGGAGCTGGTTGGTGTTCTCCATATCCTCGGGCTTTAGGCCATAAATTGGTTTGATCGCGTGACCGCGCAGTTCGCCTGCCGCCAGCGCTTCGGCACCGGCCTTGAGCATGATTTCCCGCATGCCCGGCATCTGTTCGGCCTCGTCGATCGGCAGGCCGACCAATGCGGTCGTTGCGAGGGTCATCGTGTTGCTGACCAACTTCATCCATTTCGCCGCGAGAATATCATCGGAAATCTCTACTTCTCCGGCATGGCTGAGAATCTCTGCAATTTCGGCTTCCCGGCCAGCCGTTGCGGGGTGGGCGCTCCCAACGGCGAACCATGAACCACCATCGCGCGGTGAGGAGCGCTTGATGATGCCCGGGTTGTGGAGTTCCGAGGCCACCTCGATAACGCAGGCCATCGCGCGTTCGACACCGACGACATCTGCCAGTGTGTCGTAGCTCATGCCGTTCTGAACGCCGACGATGATGCCGTCTTCGGCAAGATAGGGCTCAATAAGTTGTGCCGCCCATCGGGTATCGTAGGCCTTGAACAGCATGAGCACGACGTCGAAGGGTTCGGTGAAGGTCGCGACATCGCACAGATGATAGGCATCCACATCCTGCGTGATGGTTTCGTCGGGCAGGTTGATGACCGCACCATTGCTGCGCAGGGCTTCCACATGGGCTGGCCACTGGTCGATCAGTTTAACGTCGAGGCCGGCACGTATGAGGTCGACCCCGATGACCGTGCCATTGGCACCGGATCCGAGGATGGCGATCTTCTTGTCCATGCGGACCTCCTGCCTAGGCGAGGGATTTCCCGTAGCGCCAGCGATAGATGTTGATTTCACTGAATACACCGGCCGCTGTCATGGGTTCGCTGGCGACAAGTTCTTCGGCGGCGGCGCGGTCCGCGACTTCAAGGACAAACAGGCTGCCCAGAAGGTCGACACCGTCATCGCTGCGCAATGGACCGTGGGCGATGTATTTGTCGATGATTGAACCCTGATAGGTGTGGTGAGCGGCCGCGCTTTTCTTGCGCAAGGCTGCGGCATCGGCGCCATCAATGCATTCGCAGACGAACATCTGTAGCTGCGGGTCTGGTTCACGATCTGCCTGGGTCAGGCGCTTGCTGCTCATGAAGCGGATGATGCGCGGTGGTTCAAACATTCCCGCCTTCGCAAAGCCGTCCCCGGCTGCATAAGCCTCGGCGGCGCTGCGATCGGTCAGATTGATGATGGCCATGGTGCCCATGGGCGTTGTGCCATCATCGGCAAGCAGCGGACCCGCAAACTGGATGTGTTCGGCATAGCTGCGCACATGAGCGAGGTGGGTTGCCATCGCGCCTTCGCGGAGATGCAGAACGTCGGGTTTGTAGAGGCTCCGGACATAGAACTGCGCGGGAAGCGAAAGGTAGTAATCCTTCAGGGCTTGGCCCGACAGCCCATAGCGAGGGTCGTCGGGCCGATATCCACCGGGATTGCCATTGCTGCTCAACGGTTACTCTGCTGCTGCGCTGGCATTGTCGAAGAACTGCGCGGCGTACATCTTGCGGCGCTTGATCCCGGCAATAAACTCGTCCCCAAAATTGTCGGGAACAGCGCCTGTGACGCGTGCGTCAGACAGCAATGTGTCGGACCATGCCTTGATCAGCGGATAGTCCTTCAACACATCGTTTTTGAGAACCTTGTCGACGAAGGTGTAGCGCTGCAGGAAAGGGGCATAGGCCGCATCCACCAAAGCCAGATCAGGCCCATTGAAATACGGGCCGTCATTGCCACGACCTGCAAGGGCGCCTTCGACCTTTGTTAGTTTGTCCTGCGCATTGTCGATCGCGGTCTCCATGTCTTCCTTGGTCTTGGAATAATGGATGGCGCTCATGGCACCAGCGAAGGTTGGCACGAAATCGGTCCAGGCCCGGTTTTTGGCCCGCTCGAGCGGGTCTTCGGGGTGAAGCCGTGGCGGCACCACTTCGTCGAGGTATTCCGCGATCGCGTTGGATTCAAACAGGATTTCATCATCCACCTTGAGAACCGGAACTTTCCCATGAGGAGAGATCTCGAGAAACCAGTCCGGCTTGTCGAGCAAGTTGATGTAGGTGACGTCGAACTCAATTTTCTTGGCACGCAAGAGGATCACGGCGCGCTGGACCCATGGTCAGGTGAAAGAGCTGATCAGGTGGTATTTTACAGTCATAGGAATTCCCTCATTTGTTGCCACGATCATAGGTGGCAGGCGGTGCGTGGTCAAAGCAGTTCTTGACGTAGAAGTGAGGTCAATCTCGATTGTTGGGTATCACCCGAGCAACTAGATTGATCGCAACACAACCGGCTGGAGATTGAGATGTACAAGACACTGAAACCGGCTCTGATCGCCGCCGCGGCATTGATTGGTGTCGCTGTTCCCGCAGGCGCACAGGAAATTTCTGCTATCAAGGATGGCATCCACGTTATTCAGGGCAAGGGCGGAAATATCGGCGTGTCGGCCGGTGCAGATGGTGTGTTCATGATCGATGATCAGTTCGCCCCGGCGACCGAGACGATCCTTGACAAGATCAAGAGCGTGTCGGACCAGCCGGTGCGTTTTCTGGTGAACACGCATTTTCACCGCGACCATACCGGCGGGAACGAAAACCTCGGCAAAGCGGGTGTGCTGATTTTCGCCCATGACAACGTGCGCGAACGTCTTCTTGGCGGCAATGCACCGGCTGCATCGCTGCCGGTGGTCACCTTCAACGACACAACGACCTTCCACATGAATGGTCAGACCATCGAGGTGTTCCACACCGAAGCGGCTCATACCGATGGCGATGCGATGATCCGTTTTCGCGAAGCCAATGTGATCCATATGGGCGACACGTTCTTCAACGGGTTCTATCCCTTCATCGACGCCAAGTCGGGCGGCTCGGTTGAGGGTGTGTTTGCAGCCATCGACACGGTGCTGGCCATGGCGGATGCGGACACGATCATCATTCCGGGGCATGGCCCTGTGGGCGACCGGGACGACCTGATCGCCTATCGCGACATGCTGACCAAGGCACGGGGCAGCATCTCGCCGCTTATTGCGGACGGGAAAACGGTTGAGGATATTGTGGCGGCCAAGCCGACGGCCGAGTTTGATTCAGGCTGGGGTGGCGGGTTCCTCAATCCCGAACGTTTCGTTCGCGTCATGCACGCCGCGATGACGAAATAGGAAACGGCGATGGCGGCAGGAGAGGACAAGGAACACGTCCCGCTGCCACCATTGGTCTATCTGGCGGGGATACTGCTTGGGCTGGGCATCGATTATCTGATTCCCGTGCGCGTGTTTCCCGGGGCTCTGCAGCAGCCGGTGGGCGCTCTTCTGATGGCACTTGGTGTGGGGCTGGCTCTTGTGTCGGTCGTGACGCTTTACCGGGCCGGCACCAGTCCTTTGCATGAGCGCCCGACCACCACGATCGTGCCCGGTGGTGTGTTCACCTGGTCACGTAACCCGATCTATGTGGGTATGACGCTTATCTGTGTGGGCCTTGCGGTTTTTTTCGACAGGGTTTGGGTCGTGGCCGGAACCGTTCCGGCGGTGTTGGTGATCCACTTCATTGTCATCGCGCGCGAAGATGCGTTCCTTGAAGCCAAATTTGGACAAGCTTATCTCGACTACAAACGACAAGTCCGGCGCTGGATATAGGTGCGAAGGAGCCCGCAGTCAGGTGGTGCAGGATTTGTAACGGCGCAATGCAACCAGGGTGTCCCAACGGGTCTGGATTTCGTCCAGGCGGCGTTTCTCATCCGGGTTCTGATCGGCAGCCAGTGCCGGCACGATGAACAAAGCCCCCAGAATGCCGATCGCTTCGTTATATCCCTTGCTGTCATCAATCACTCCGGTCAGGCGGCTGGCCTCATCCGTAAGCTCAACCTGCTGCTGCCGGGCCTGGGTGCAAGACAATGCGAGGTCCTGCGCTGAAAACTGATCCGCTGTAAGCGGTGTTTTCGAGTCAACAGAGCCATAGTCTGGAGGCAGGTCAGGCGCGGGACGTGCGCAGCCCGAAATGGCGAGGGCGACCAATACGCCGCATGAAAGCGCTCTCAGCTTATTCAGTGAAATAGACGGCACGTCCCTGACTCTCCAAAGTTCCCCAAGTGGTGAGCGTTATGCCCGAACTGCCGTAACGTACGAGGACCACAGCGTCTGCTCCGAGCGCAGCCGCTGTTGTCTGTATGAGGTCGGCTTCCGCCTGAGTCGGGTCGGGATCGGGCAGAAAAAGCCGACGTACAACGACCTTGATGTCAGCGATCGCTTTATAAGCGCGGTCGGTTATATCTTCGCGCGTCAATATGACGTTCTTCGGCTCTGTGGCTTTGCGGTCGCTCTTGACCTCGGTTTTGGTCTCGGCGGCCAGTTGCCCGGGTTCGGCAACGGTTACGAGTGTTCGTGCAGGCGGTGTGCAGGCCGCCAATACGAAGGCCGCTCCGACAAGCATTCCCAGATTTCGAAAAAGCATCAGTTCCTCGTCACGTTATAGGTGTCGAGTATGGCTGATGCTCGCGTGGAATTCCACAATCTGGGAGCTAGCCGGAGCCATCTGGTTTCTCATCACGGGGGATGCCTGCCATGTGCTCGAGCACGGCAAGAACAGAGGCCGCATCCTGCTGCTGGCGGCCCTGAGAACCTGCTGCGATATAGTAAGGAATAGCTGCGTCGAACATCGGCGTTGGGCTGCCGACGTCGGCAGCGAAATCTCGGATAATATCTTTATCTTTCAACTGGATGGCCAGTTCGGCTGTCGGGTCATCGTAGTTCCCGCTTATCCATTTCTCGGCGCGTATCTCAAACACTTTTGAATAGGCCGCGCTGTCCATCACGGCATCGGCCATTTGCTGCAGATCAATGCCCGCTTTGCGCGCCAGAAGGAAGGCTTCGGCGCAGGCCATGTTCTGGACTGAAATCATCAGGTTGATGACGTATTTGATTTTCGAGGACACGCCATAAGTGCCCACATGGGTCACGCTGCTGCAGAAGCATTCCAGGGCGGTCTGGGCGCGCGCGAAAGCATCGGCGTCACCGCTCACCAGCATTGCCAGTTCGCCTGCCAGTGCCTGCGGGCGCGCACCGCTGACGGGACAATCGAGGAGATAAATCCCGACGCGGGCGAGCTCCTCATAGGCGAGTTCCTTTTCCGCGAGCGGAAAGGTGCAGAGGTCGATGACGATCAGGCCACGGCGACCATTCGCTGTAATCGCGGCAAGCGAAGCGCGCCATGCCGATAGTGTCGGAACAGCCAGCACCACAAGGTCAGCACGTTGTGAGACCTCCGCGGCATCGGCAGCTTCCTGCGCGCCGGCCTCGCCAATCCGGGAGAGGTCTGTGTCGTAGCCAATGACGATATGTCCGGCGGCGGCGAGGTTTTTCGCCACGCCGCCGCCGATATTGCCCAGCCCGATGACGCCGGTGTTGAGTGCCATTACTTTTTCTTGCGCTTGGCCGGTGCGCGCTTCTTGCGCGGGATATTGGCCATCTGTTCGTAGACACGGGTCACGACACCAGGGTCTTCGGAACCATATCCCTGCGCCAGAGCGGCATAGGCGCTGAACATGCTCGCCTGGAATACAGGAACCGGCGCGTTGTTGCCCTTGGCGTAATCCTCAATCAGGTTGTTGTCCTTGATCATCACGGTCAGGTCGGCCGTCTTGACCTTCGGGTCGGCGTATTCATCGGCCAGCATCAGCGGGCCGCGATACTCGATCACCCGGGAATTGCCGGCAGATTTTTTGAGAACCTCACCGAAGACATCGAGGTCGATCCCCGAAGCGCGGGCCAGCGTAATCGCTTCGGCGAATGCTGCGCCGTGCACGCTGATCAGCATATTGATCAGCATTTTCAGCTTCATACCGTCACCGAAGGGGCCGACGTGATACTGGAGCATCGAGAACGCTTCGAGTGCAGGCTTAACCTTGTTGAAGTCCTTCTTGGCGCCGCTGACCATGACGGTGATTTCGCCCGTCGCCGCCTGTTTTCCCGCACCGCTGACCGGGCTGTCCATCAGGATCGCACCTTTGGTCGCGAGCGCCGCGCGGGCGGCTTCTTTGGCATCGATGCCGAGGGTCGAGGTTTCCAGAACGATCAGGCCCTTATGTGCCCCGGCAAGAATACCGTTCTTGCCCGTGACAACCGCATCAAGGATGGCTGGTGATGTGAGCGAAGTGAGGATCATGTCGGATTTTCGGGCGACATCCGCTGCGCTCTTGCCTGCTTTGCCGCCAGCCTTCACCAGGGCATTCACCTTTGCCTTGACCGGGTCGAACCCGGTGACTTCGAAACCGTTCTTTACGAGATTGGCGGCAAATGCCCCGCCCATAATGCCAAGTCCCACAATGCCGACACGTAAACTCATAGCTTTTCCCCGTTTCCTTGTTTGCTGCACAGCAGGTGCTGCCTCTTATGGGGAAGTATAGCGAGGAGCTTTGACAACGGATACGGCGGACAGAAATGCACTTACCTTTCGTCTCAATTCGAACGAAGACCGGAGGACTTTTCCTGCGCCGCGTTCTAGAATGATGACTTCAA
>Ga0181607_10003458_pt1 | contig 13745 bp, 14 predicted proteins | sample 041ome_9_FD_132420 | JGI IMG/M metagenome (GOLD analysis project Ga0181607, IMG submission 132420) | Coastal salt marsh microbial communities from the Groves Creek Marsh, Skidaway Island, Georgia - 041413US metaG (megahit assembly) | ecosystem: Environmental > Aquatic > Marine > Intertidal zone...
CAGCTACAAAATTAAATGGCCCATCATAATCAGATATAATAGTTAATTCTGCTTGAATTGTATTGTTTTCAGCATTTGAGAACTCATAAGTTCTATCACTGTCTACTAACTCAGTGAAACTATAGTCATCGCCATTAAACGACCCACCAAAAGTACCCTGCCATGAAATTGGTGGTAAACCTAAAGAAGCCAATATGCCTGGAAATGGCTTTGTTGTGTGTGAATAATCATTGTCATTCATGTGAAAGTAATCTCTAGATGTATGAGAAAGTTTTGCATTTAAAAGCAACTCAGAGCTTAGTTCTGTTTCAAACTCAATAGCTGAGAATGTGAATTCACTTGAGTACTCTGGAACTCTAGTTAGATATGCTTTTCTAAAACTATCAGGTGTTGGCATTCCAGCATATTGATTAATAAAAGCACTGGCCTCTAAACCACCCACAAGATTAAATAAAGCAGCTGTTGAACCTCTTGAATCAGCAGCTACATTAGGTCCACCAACAGTTAAAGGATTACAACCATATAAATCATGAGATTCACAAAATGGAGTTCCAATATTATTTCTATTGTCATCGCCTTTTGACCAATCATGTGTAAGCTTTAGAGTTGAAGATTCGCCAATATCAAAGTCGATTGAAAGTCTTGCTCCCATTGCATCTTTATTGTTGAACTCTTGACCAGTCCTTATATTTTCACTGAACCCACCTCTTTGTTGAGATGTTACAGCTAACCTAGATCTAACTGTGCTTGAAAGTGGAATATTGAAAACAGCTGTAAGCTCTTCTTGACTGTAATCACCGTAAGTAAGATCTACGCTTCCTTCTAAGTCAGAAGTTGGTCTTTTAGAAATAATATTAATTACACCATTTACAGCATTTCTTCCAAAAAGAGTACCTTGAGGTCCTTTTAAAACCTCCACACGCTCAGTATCATAGAAACCAAGGTCATAAAAAGCACCTGTACCAACGCTATGGCCGTTCATAGAAGTGACAACAGCACCAACAACCGCAGCACCAACACCATATGAACCAGTTCCTCTTATTGCATAAGAGACACCTGAGCCAATACCCTTATCTGCGATAAGACCTGGAACTACTTCTTGAAGATCAGAAGCATCTTTAATTAGATTCTTCTCCATATCTTCTTCAGTGAAGGCCTCGATCGATAACGCTAGATCCTGAACAGACTCAGCTTTTTTAGTTGCCGTAACAACCACCTCTTCTACTTCTTGAGCGCTTAATGGAACGATTAATACAGATGATATAAAAATTCCAAGTAAGACTTTAGATAATTTGTTCATAACTTAAACCCCCTATAATTGGATTACAAACATTCTAAATAATGTATTTGCTTTCAATTTTTTTATAATTGCAATTACTACAAAATTACAGAAAGCATCTCATTGGATTATATAGATAGCTTCTTTTTAGAAGATGATAATAATTATTAAGAATTGTTAAGAAATCTATGCATGTTTACATTTCTTAAGATTAGTAAAAGAACTTTTTAGATAGAATTAAGTCTAAATACGATATTTAAAAAGGAAAATTTTATGAAAATATATTTAATGCCAATTGCTCTTATTATGTTATTTACAACATCTGCAATTGCAGAATTAGAATTAAAGATTAATGACATTAAGACAATAGAAGATGCTCAAGAAGTTAGAAATAATCTTATTAATAAAATGACTAATATTCTACACTCAAATGAGGTAAGCGAAGAAAGAGTGGCAATGATTGAGAAGAGAATTTATAAACTTTCAAATAAACCTCTACCAACGCAAGAACAAATAGATTGGAGAATTGAGAACCCTGTAGATATAAGAACAATGAGAGAAAGAAAAGAGAAACTTAAAAGGGAAATACAAAAGAAGATCTTATATCAATACTTTAATAACAGGCAAATTGTAACTTAAGTTTATAAGATTTTTTTATTACTAATTTTGAATAAAAAAGCTACAGATAAAAATAACCAGTATAAAAACATCATGCTTGATTTTGATATGATCGTCCTGCTTGTGGATGATGATGAAAAATTTACAAGTGGACTTTCAACTTTTTTAGAAAAATTCAACATAGCTACAATCGTTGAGCACCGAATTTCGAGCGCAGAAAAACAGATTAGAAAAATGGATTTTGATGCCGTATTGCTAGACGTAATGATGCCAGAAGGTAACGGATTTGATTTTTTACAAATTATTCGTCGAATTTGTGATGTTCCAGTAATAATGTTAACTGCGTTAGATGAGGATGAAGAGTTAATAAATGGATTGGATTTAGGTGCAGATGATTACATCACCAAACCATTTAATGCAAAAGAATTAGTAGCTCGTCTGCACGCTATAAATAGAAGATACTCTGCAAGCAGATACAACAAGATAACAACTCATGACGATATGGAATTATTTAATAATCAGTTACTTATTAAAGTAGGAGAATCTGAAATTAAGCTTACCGGTGTTGAATCAAATATTATTTATCAACTACTAAATGCAAAAGATCGTTGTTTAACTCGAGACTTTCTATATGGTCATGTATTAAAACGTGAATTGTCTCCGCAAGATAGAAGTTTAGATGTACACATTAGCAACCTAAGAAAAAAATTAGGACCGCACCCAACCAAAGGTAGCAGAATTATTGCCATTAGAGGCAAAGGATATGCATTAAAATAATGAAGCTTAATATGGTATGGACATTCTGGTTTGCATTAATATTAACATGTGCAGGTACTTTTATATCAAGTGCAATATTAATGAATCAATGGAATAATTTTAAAAATTATTCTGATATTGACGATCGTCCTAATTACCCTCTTCAAAAACTCTCAAATGAAATTGAGCTAACGCTCAATCAAAAAAAAGGTAACTTAGAAGATTTATTATTAAATAATCCAATTAGCGAAATTGGTGATATCTATCTTATTGATTCATCTGGACTTGATCTTTTAGGCCGAGCAATACCTGAAGGTCTGAATAATTCACAAGAAAAATTTTTTAATAAACAACCATCAATCACGCAAACAATTACAACAAATAGTGGCGAACTTTTCTTTTTAATTTTTCGTACCAATGTTGACAGGCCTGCGTGGAGTCTTTTTAAGAGATTTGGTCTTTATTGGGTTATATTTGCAGCCTTTGTTTTCTCTGGACTAGTTTCCTGGTGGCTTGCCTCTAGAACCGTTCGCCCAATTCAAGATATAGCCAATGCAAGCAGCCTCCATGGAGAAGGAGATTTTCTTGCTAAAATTAATAAAAAAACTCTTCAGCGCAAAGATGAGATTGGTGAATTAGCCAGGCAGCTACAAAAATCAGGTATGAAAATACAAGAGTTATTAAAAAAACAAAAAGATTTTTTAAGAGATGTATCTCATGAAGTTCGCACGCCGCTTGCAAGATTACAGATAGCAACTGAAACATTAGAGCTAGATGCAGGCGACGAAAAATCATTAAAGCAAATTAAAGAAGAGGTTTTAATTATTGATCAACTTGTTCAAGATCTATTACATTTATCTCATTTTGATCGCCCATCTCAATCTAATAATATTGAAACTTTTTCTATTTTAGATCTGATTAAAGAATGTGTTAATAGATCAAAGATACAAGCTAAACCTAAAGATGTATCTATAAAATTTAAAGATGAGAATTTAGATGATATTAACGTCAAAGGTATAAGATTTTTATTAGATCGAGCCTTAGATAATGTGATAAGCAATGCAATTCGCCACTCACCTAATAAAGGTTGTGTTGAGGTTAGATATGAGCAAGGAAAAGATAGTTGTTGTTTAAGCATATGGGATCAGGGAGATGGTGTGAATGAGCAAAGCCTTGAAGAGATATTTGAACCATTTGTTCGATCAGATGCATCACGAAATAGACAAACTGGAGGATTTGGACTTGGCCTATCTTTGGTTAAGAAAATTATGGATTTACATAAAGGTGAAGTTAGCGCAGCAAATCACGCTAATGGTTTTGTTATAAGATTGATAATACCTTTAAGTTAATATATCTAAATTCTATTTTATAACAAGATACTCAGCTAGCGAATTACCCACAGAGCAGAGTTTAGCTAGAACCTATTTTTTTATAGCGTTTATTGAAATAATCAACAATTAATTAGATTACAAATAAATAGCTTATACGTAAAAATAAAGAGGCAATAACCGGGGAAGTATATTGCCTCTTTGAAATTTCAATCTCAAGGGGAATTGATTGAACAAGGACAATGTAATCAATCTAAGCGACAATAATGTGAAATACAGGTTATATATTGTGAGATTTTTGAAACAAAAAAGGGGGCTTTAACCCCCCTCACTTAGATACACAAAACTAATTGCTAGCAGTGTAGAATTGCTCGCACACCTCAAACTGATCATTAACAACATCATCAATTAGAAGTAACGCTTCTCTGTAGGTATTTCCCCATGCTGCACCTGCAAAATAATCATCAATTAATGCACCATGAGTATCCACATTAGAAGTAATGGATTTTAAATAATAGGTGCCAGCCTCATAAGTACCGCCACCAATAGCGACAAATAAGCCATTCATAAAGGTGTCGTGGCCAGCTGCCTGAACTTCTTTTTCGAGTTTTGTTATAACTTTTACAAGTTCAGGTAAATTTGATCTAGCAACTTTAATACGCATAGCTCTCTCATAACCAGGATCTATTCTTGGAAAGTTTTTAATTGGAGCCCATGTTGCACCATATTTAAATTTACGCATTTTAGACATCTCTTTGGGTGCTTTGCTAGGATCATATTTACTTGCTCCCTGTAATGCACTAGTAACATCAGGAAACGCACTCCACATCATTAATTGGCCTTTATAGTCCCTACCAGATATCGTTTCACAATAACCAGCTGCATCAGCACCAATAAGCTCATATAAAGCTGTATTAGACTTTACTGAATTTATATAAGCATTAGTATCCTTGGCGCTAACCATTAGAGTTGTGAATGCACCCTCTGCTATAGCACCCATACTAAAGGTTAAGACCACCATCGGTAAAAGTTTTAATTTATTCATATTAATCTCCTCTAAAAAATTTATATCTTAAAATATACCTTTAAACCAGTGAGTATTGAGCAAATTAATATATAAAAATTATATATGTAAGAAAATTTAATACCCAATAACTAAACGAATAAATATTACAGGCAATATCAATGATACTAGTAATAAAAGAAGAAATTTCCACTTAGTCATAGATTTTTAATGAATTGTTGAATATCTATTTTACACATAGAGTCTATATAAAGAAATTTAATCTACTGCTAAAATTAAGTTATTAATCAAATTTATCTATAAAAAATGAATTCATGGCAAAAAATCATTAATATTTGTGTAGCAATAATTGTCACATTATTTATTGTTATGATTGAGAAACTTGAAGACAGAGTAAAAGTCTTAGAAAGCTCTGCAACTGAAAGTAGTTTCAATAAAAATATTTCAACGCTTTCAATTGAAGATGAGTTTTTAGATTGTAACCTTGATAAAGTTTTAAATATGGAAGGTGACTTTAAAGACAATCTTGTTATATCAGTGCTTAAGAAAAATGATCAAATAAAATTTGATTCAATAGTTGCTTCCGGTGATGGTATGAATGACTATCTTAACGGAGACCAATATATATATTCTGACAATAACCCTCAACTAGGTTATATGATTAGTAATTCTAAAAAGGAGTTTCACATACACAAGCATAGTGGAGGCATGGTTGTATATAAGTGTTCTTTTTCAGAAATATTATGATAATTGATAAAAATGATGAGCTCATCTCTGAAATTTTTAAATCCATAAATTCAAAAAATATTTCTACAGAAGAATTATTAGCTCATCTAAAGAAAAGAAAAGAATTAAAAAATATTGAAGATAAAAAAATAAAAGAGTCTATTAAGATAATAAAAGCTCTTAAAGAAACTTAATTGTCTTTAAGAGCTTTTAATTTATATTAATTCTCTACTTTGAAGCTATTAGCGGGAACGCTAAAGCTCTTACCATCACTGTAACGAACTGTTATAGGGTTGTTCTCATAATTGTATGCTACATATGTAGTAACCCCATTTTTCTTGAATGCTACAGCTGCAGGATGATTTGAAGTTAAATCACCAGTACCAGTTTGGATATGGCCTAACTTATTAAAGGTATGAATCCAGTGATAAGTATGAGCTTTTGACTCACCAGCCTCGTTGTCGTAGTTAGATGACATAGTATTATAGTCAGCAATAGCAGCCTCCGGATCCACCATAGCTATTAAATTCCACCATAAATCACGCCACTGATCTTCAGGAAGACCAGATGGTTTGCCATTAGAAGATTCTCTTAAGCCAAGCTCAATATAGTCCATCATGTAATCCTTATACTGACTTACATGAAAGATTAATGTATTTGAAGGGAGACCTTGAATACCGAGTATGTGAGCATAAGCCGGGCTAAACCATGTTGAAAAATCTGCTCCACTACTCCAAATAATTGAAGTCGTTACATTAGGATAACCTGGTATAAAATTTTTATAATCATCGCCCACACCATTATATCCATCGATATCATTCCAATATTGCCAGTAAGCATTTGATGTGGATGTATGCAAATATATGCCTTTATTAATAAGATCATCATTGCCTGTAATCAATCCATATAAAATAATTGCTCCATATGAATTTGCAGCCTCAGAGGTTGACTCATTGTTATTACCTTGAAGAGCATCAGCCTTACCATCAGCCCATGAGAAACCATTAGCAGGATCAAAATTTCTATAGGTAGGGAACATATCGTCATTGTCTCCACCTGCATAATCCCTAATTAATAATTCAATCATTGGGCCATATTGATCGCTTCCACACCAGGATTTATCAGTTCTACAAATTTCAGCTGCTGCACGAACAAAATATCCATAATGAAAGTGATGATCAGCTAATCTTTGATGAGATCCATACGCTTCTTCAATTCCAAGAATAGTATCCCAGTCATCATCGTATACAAAATAACGTAGTTCATCTATTTCACCGTCAGTTTCTGCCGTAAACCAATCTTCTAATTCAGACTTTAACCAGGAGGTTAACTCGTTAGCTTCTTGACTAAGACCAATAGATTTTGCAATAGCAATTACCTCTGCAGCTTTACCATATGCTTTACCAGACCAATAGGTATCATTAGTTATCTCTCTATTTATCCAGCTTGACTCTCCTGCATCAACAAAATCTTTGACCAATTGCTCTAAAATGCTTTGATCGTATGTATTTTCAATTGCTGGAAGGGTTGGTAATACTCCAACATAAGGCATGGTGTAATTAAAAGAGCTTGTTTCAGCAAACTTAATAATACCTCTAGCACTTCTAATTTTGTAATTTGAGGTTTGCTGATTTGAAAATTTCCAATGCATAGGATGCATGCCAACAATTGTATCGGCAGTATTACCATTCTTATCTAGATAATTATGTGTCACTGTAACAGAGTTGGTTTCTCTATTTACTGAATAATCTATATCTACAGAGGCAACTATATTCCTAGCCTTACTAACAAAGTAGTCAGACATAGTAACTCCAGGATCACCAGATATTGTAGGTATATATGAAACTGTAAATTCTCCAGTTGCATTAGAAATACCAATTTGATCACTTGAGGTATTTGTATAAGTCGTAACTCCTTCACCAGTAATAATAAAATTGTTTCTATTGCCAGCTACATTAGTCCAAACACCAAGACTATCTCCACTTTCATAAAAAATTCCCTTTTCCCCACTATTTGATCTAAGGGTTTTAATAATAGGGCTGCCATCATAAACTTTGAAATACACATATGGAGATCCATGAATAAACGTTGCCTCCATAACATCGGTATTACCAGCTTTCCACATAACAGTTGCTGAGCCATCGCTATAATCCTTAAGGTAAGCATCCATACTTCCATAAGCTGAGTTAGCTATAGCTATACCATCAAACACTTCTCCAAATGGATCACCACCAACGTATTGAGGATAGCAATTTGCACATAATCCTCCAGCAAGTTTAAAACCACCTGGTAACCCCATAATTCTTGCGCCAGCATTGCTCACCCTAGTTCTAATTGGATCAGCAGTGACATGAGCTCCACCATTTGTGTCGCCAAGTTGCATTTCTCCTATAAATGGAATTGATCCCCACCATCTATGTGTTGCAATAATTTTACTTGCAGCAGGCTCTACAACTTGCGGCATTACTTTTGTAGGGGCACCAACTGGGGTGCCATTTTCTTGTCCATTTGGAATATTACATCCTGCAACACCTGGTTCAACCACACCAGCGTTATAGACCCAAAAACCATAATCATTTACACATCTATAACTATTAAGATTTATTGATGTCGAGACACTACCAGCACCATAAGTAAGAATGTCATAGTCACCAGTGTTACCGCCACCGCCGCCACCGCCATTATTTGGACCTGAAGGAGGAGTTGCGCCCTCTTTTATGCCTGTATAACGAACATTATCGATTTGATAAACTAGGTTTTCACCAGTTTGAAAAGATGGAAAAAATACTAATGGTGCTGTAACGGCTGATAAGTTAAGAGCCCCGCTTTGAGTTAAATTTGTAACAGGAAAATTAATTGTTTCCCAAGATCCGTCGGCAATAATTCCCTCAACAGCTAATTCTCCTGAATTTTCAGAACCACTTTCAACTTTTAATAAAAACCCGTTAGGAAGATTGTCATCTCCTTTGTTCGTTACTTTAATATCGAAAGATAAAGTTCCTTCAGAGTAATCACTAAGATTAACAGAAGAAGTTGGTCCAACAACCAAACCTGCATGCCCTGCATTTGCCTTATAAACAACCTCAAGAACATTGCCCCTACTTGAACCTGAATCTACATATGACCAATCAACACTCTGACAAGAATCTGATTTACATGATTGATAGCCATTAAGTTCATCAAAGAAAAATAAATTATCATCACCACCCCATATTTCAGCAACAGCACCATCTCCAATAATATGAACATCAAGGTCTTCAGTTTGCTCACCCTCAACAACAACAGATACTGATTCTGTTACAAGTATTTCTTTAGCGCCTGTGCAAGATAAATCAAATGTATAAGTTTTGACTTGTGTTAGTTGAATGGTTTCAGTTCCATTTAGTTCTTTTGTACCATTCCAGTCTCCATCAGCTGTACATTCGGTTGTGTTTAATGTTGACCAACTTAAGGTAATTGATTCATTAACACTAATTGATTGCGCAGATGCAGTAAATGAATCAATAGTTGGATTAGGTAATGCACTTACTTGTACATTAATAGAAGAAACTGCATTTGTTGTACCTGACACTCCTGAACAAGTTAGTGTGAAAGTATATGTTTTAACTTCGCTCAATTGAATTGATTCGCTGCCTGAGGTCGATTTAGTTCCATTCCAGTCTCCACTAGCTGAACATGAATTAGCATTTGTTGAAGACCAATTTAAAGATATTGATTCTCCCTCAAGTATGGATGAGGATGAAGATGAAAATGATGTGATTGATGGATTTGTTGGCGAGGGAGTACTTGGGGTTTCAGTTGAACCTCCACCGCTACCACCACCACATGAAACTAACACTATTGAAAGTAGAAGAGAAAAAATTTTATGCATTTTTATATAAGTATATTTAAAGACAAAAAAATTATATATGTATTGTGAATAACTTTAAAGTAAAGAAATATAAACTTATTTTTTGTAAAAAATTTACAATTAGAATCCAACAGCATGTCCATCTTTTCTTGATTCAGAAGCGCCGTAATATACACCATCTTTGTACATGATTGCCTGGTATCCACCAAAGATTCCTTTTTCATACTTAATAACATGACCCTTTTCTCTAAGTTCCTCAATGATAATATCTTTGAATGAAGATTCTAAAGATAAATATCCTCCATTAATCATAGATTCTCCAGTCGGCTGACTTGATCCAGAGTGAACTATTCTTGGCGCATCACCTGCCTCCTGAAGATTTAAATCAAAATCAATTATATTTATAGCAATCTGTGCATGAGCTTGTGGTTGGGTGGCACCACCCATAACTCCAAAACTTACAAAAGGTTTATTATTTTTAGTTATAAATGCTGGAATAATAGTGTGAAAAGGTCTCTTGCCACCAACTAGTGCATTCGCATGATTTTTATCTAAATTGAATAGCTCTCCCCTATTTTGTAACATAAAGCCCAAGCCCGGCGGAACCATACCTGAGCCCATTCCACGATAGTTACTTTGTATAAGAGATACCATATTACCCTCTTTATCTGCAGTGGTGAGGTAGATTGTGTCTCCTTCAATTAGAATGCCAGGATCATCCGTAAGAGAGGCTTTTGTTGGATGAATTAATTTACGCCTTTTTTCAGCATATTCTTTTGAAATTAAATAATTAACATCGATATTATTAAAATTAGGATCAGCATAAAATTTGGCTCTATCTGCAAATGCAAGTTTCTTTGCTTCTGTAAATAAATGAATATACTCACTACTTTGAAGACCCATACTTTTAATATCATATTTTTCTAATAAGTTTAGAATTTGTAATGCAGCTATTCCCTGACCATTTGGTGGAAGTTCCCAAATATCATAGCCACGATAGTTAGTTGATAATGGCTCTACCCACTCTGAGTGAAACTCAGCTAAATCCTCTGTGGTCAGGAAACCTCCATTATCAATAATAAAATCACTCATTATTTTTGCTATTTCACCCTCATAAAAACTTGATCTTTTATTTTTTGCAATATTTTTTAAAGTTTTTGCCAACGCTGGATTTTTAAAAACATCTCCTTTTTTTAGAGTTGAATTGGATGGCATCCAAACTTTTTTAAAATTTGGGTATTCTTTAAACCGCTCTGATGACAGCTCTAAATAATATGCAACCGTTTCAGTTATTGGGAAGCCATTTTGGGCGTATTCAATCGTAGGTTCAAATAATGATTCGAATTTAGTCTTTCCAAATCTCTCATGCAATTTAATCCAACCGTCGACAACACCTGGTACAGAAACTGGAAGTGAACCATACGATGGAATTTTATCAATGCCTTTATCTGTAAAATATTTAATACTTATATTTTTTGGAGCTGGTCCACTAGCATTTAACCCATACAATTTTTTAGTTTTTGCATCCCAAATGATTACAAAAAGGTCTCCACCAATACCATTACCTGTTGGCTCCATTAAACCAAGTGCGATATTTGCTGCAATAGCAGCATCAATTGCATTTCCACCATTTTTTAAAATATCTAAACCAATTTGTGATGCTAGTGGATGACTTGTGGCAACCATTCCGTTTTGGGCAATAACTTCTGATCTACTTGCAAATTCTTCACCAGCGATTCTATCAAATGCATATAAATTAAAAGACATTAGTAAAAAAAGTAATTTATGTTTCATATAAAAAATATTCCTTATAGACTAGGTTCATTCAGAAAAAAATAAACTAGAATCGTAACCACTGCAATTAATACAAATTTTAAATTGTTATTTATTTTTGTATTTAATATAAACAATATTGAGGTGCTTATAAGTAATAGTGCAAAAAAATAGTTTACTAATTCTAAATAATACATAAGGTTCTTAATAATATTAATAACTTTAAGTTATTATTGTAAATATGGATATAATTTTGGTAGTAATGTTTATTGCATTTATTGCTGGCATCTGGGTAGCATCTGAGGATTTAGATTTAAAATATAGATTGTTAATAATTCTATTAACATCAATAATAATCCTCTTGTTAATTTCAGATGGCTATTAAATGAAGTTATACCTATGCTTTATAATACTAATTTTCCAATCTTATGTATCTGCAGAATTAAATACTTTTCACAATTGTGCTTTATCTGCTAAAGATTCTTTTTTCTTAACTGACAATTTTAAAAATAGGCCTATCAGCTTCTCAAATAATCCTATTGATGTTGAGGTTAAAAATTTACTCGCTAATAAACTAAATAAAAATGACCTTTTTTTGTTAAAAGACCTAGACAAACTTTTTGACTGGGATAGAAGAAATGGAATGAAATATATATATAAAATTTTAGAGGTAATGGATAACAACTATAAAATCAATGAGAATGATGATATTGAATTTAAGCATTACAAGAAAAAACATACCAATATTTGCATTACAATAGATTAATATGAAATATCTAATTCTAAAAACTGTACTTATCCTTCCATTTATTTCTTATGCTCAAGATAGTTCAGACCTAAAAATTAAAGAAAATATAACCCATAAATGTGCTGTTGTAATCACTTCCAGAATAAATGACAACCAAGACCCATATCAGTATGCATTAGATAGAATTAGGATGTGTAAAAAAGCGGATATCCTCTCTGTTAATAGCTTTCTAGATTCACTCACTACAAAAGTTTATTTCAATGATTTGATGAGAGGTTTTTGTGATTTTGAAAAACAAATCATTACAGATGTTAACAAAGATTCATCTAGCTTAAGTTGTGTTCATGTAGGTAAAGAAAGACCTAGAAGAAATTTAAAAATTCCTTTAAGCCTTAATAAAGATAATAAAATTACCTATTACATACCTGACTATATAGGCGGTATTCATAATCAATTTAAACCCGGTTAGAATAATAATCCAACTCCACTAAAAGAACCTGGCCCACCTAGAACAAGACCTTAAAGTTTAGTCTAGATCAAATTGCAAGCCATCCAGGCAATTGCAGCAATGGATGGAAGCCATACAAGCGGTCTGATCAAAGGTATTGTATATATATTAAATAATGATCCCAGAAGATAAATTATTCTAGAAAAAAGCCATACATGCATTGGCAATGAATTATCAACACCCATCTGTATAGATAGAATTGATAATGCCAGAAACAAAGGCAGTGTTTCTTTAAGATTGTCAGCAGATAAAGCCAATCTTTTTGAAAGCTCTGTTTTACCTGATACATCGCCTCCAATATATGTGAAGTCCTTAAAAGGTACTTTATGCAATGAAAAAATCATTGGTAAAAAGAGGTTTAACAAAGAAAAGAAAACAACAATAATTAATATATCAATCATAATATTTAGAAAATTTAACTAGTGATTAATATCTTAATGAATATTTAAATTTTATAAAAGCCTAATTATTGATTGATCTCATCATCTAGAGATTTTAACTCCTCGTCATCCATATCTTCCTCATAAACAATCTCAGAATTATTTTTAGATATTAAGTAGGAGGCTATTAAATAAACCACTAAAACGGTTACAAAAATTCCTATTAGTTGAAGCAACATATAATCACCTTTAATTATTGTGTCTTATAATGATATATGAAATATAGGATAAAAAATGAATAAATTATTACAAATACTTCAAAATAGAACATCTCATAGAAACCTTATAGAACCTTATCCAGCTTCTGACGAGATGGCAGAAGTATATAAAACCGCATTAAGATCACCAGATCATGCTTGGTTAAAACCTTCTAGGTTTATAGAAGTTACTGGTGAGGGATTAACTAAGCTATCTAATATATTTTATACCTTTGCTAAAGATCATCTTAATATTTCTGATCCAGATATATTGAATAAATATAAAAATGCGCCTTATCGAGCTCCGATGATTGTTATATTGGTTACTAATCTTAAGGAACATCCAAAAGTTCCATATATTGAACAAAAACTATCTACAGCCGCATCCGGTCAAAATATATTAAATGCATTAGAAATTTTGGGCTATTCAGGTATATGGAGGACAGGTAAATTGGCTTTTTCCTCTAAATTGGTAGATATGCTTGGATTGGATAGCAG
>Ga0181607_10003459_pt1 | contig 13741 bp, 8 predicted proteins | sample 041ome_9_FD_132420 | JGI IMG/M metagenome (GOLD analysis project Ga0181607, IMG submission 132420) | Coastal salt marsh microbial communities from the Groves Creek Marsh, Skidaway Island, Georgia - 041413US metaG (megahit assembly) | ecosystem: Environmental > Aquatic > Marine > Intertidal zone...
TCATCGATCAAAGATAACGCCACGCGTTCTTGTTTCTTATTTACCGCAAAAGTATCCTCGTTTGCTTCTTCTCTTCCTTCTCGTTCTGTACTTCCTTCTTTTTTTGGTGTTGTTGTCGGAGTGAGCGCTAAGATTTCAGCCACTCGTTGCACGCGTTCGAGGACATTCTGCCGTCGCAACTCGCGCTCTTTTTCCTTCTCGACGTCGAATCCAGACTGTTTATCTTCTTTCGTCGTGTGCTCATTTTCTTCTTCTTCTTCCTCGCGAAAAGTCCTATTTTTGTTCCTATTAATTTTTTGGCCTCCCGTTGCTGAAAATGGAGAGGAGGAAGAGGAGGAAGAGGAGGCTGCAGATATTTTCTTCTCTGCCTCTTCGGAAAAAATATTTGTCGAGTCAGCGACTCTTCCTTCCTGTTGTTGGTTGTTTTTTTCCTCCTCTTCCTCTCCCTCTTCTTTTCCATCCTCGAACGACGAGGACAACGACGAGGACGTGGATATAAACACCGACGATGGACTCTTCTTCCCTCGCTCGTGCTTGCACAACACCGATGCTCTTCTCGTCGCTTTTTCTTTTCCTTCTTTCACTTCTTCTTCTTCTTCCTTCTCTGCGATCCTTTCCGGGGAGATATTATTCGTATTGATTGTTTTTGGTGTTGTTTCAAAGGGTGGAAGCGTGTCTTTTCCTTTTTCTTCTTCTTTCGATGACTTTTTGGCGCCAACTCTTCTTTCCGTCCGACAGCGACGACTTTTCTCGGCCGCTGATCGGTCGCAATCTTCCTCCCTCGTGATCATCTCCTCGCACGTTTCGATACCAAACTTGGAAAACGTGACGCCACAATCCTCCTTCTCGTCGAATTCGGTCCACAAAGTCCTCTCCGGATTGTCTGGACGACGGTAGGAGGACATGTTTACCGAGTCGAAAATCTTTTTTTTCTCTCTTTCTCTCCCAAAGAAGATGGGATCGGTTTTCTTCTGATGAGCGAAAAAAAAAGAGCTCTCTTCGCTTTCAAACGAAACGACACTGTTAAAGCTCTCTGTTGTCTTCTCAGGAATCCGGTAAGGCGAGAGAGCAACACACACACGCACTCAGAGAGAGAGAGAGAGAGAGAGTCTCTCTTCTCTTTTCTCTCCTCACGACGACGTGATGAGAAGACTTTTGTGTTGTGAGGAAAAGACTGATGAAAGAAGTTTTTTTGTGCACCTTTTTTGCGAAAAAGCTTCGTGCACGCCCCACTTTCAAACAACCAACAACACCAAGAAAAAAAGAAAGAATACTACGAATACTACGAATGATATCGTCGTCTCACCTCCTCTCCGGGTCGTTCATCATCGTTTCTTCAACTCCTCCTCGAGGTGGACGAAACGTCAGCAGCAGCAACAGCATCAGCAGCAATAATAATAATAATAATAATATTAATAACAACAACAACAACACTCTTTTGAGGAGAAGGATTTCAACGAAAAGTAATAAAAAACAACGACACCAAAACCAAGGACGATCATCGAAATTCTTCGTCACCGAAGCGGGAAGAAGAGGCAAAGCGAAAGAGGACTTATCATCTTCTCTGAAGGTGGGGGAGAAGATTAAAATTCCAATCGTTGGCGTGGAAGTTCCGAAACCGAAACTGCCGGCGAAAGTGGAAGCGATGGTGAGTGGGAACGAGCGAACGATTGGTATTGTTCTCGCGTCGTTGGCGATCGTCAAGGTGCGCTTTGGCGGGAGAAATAGAAGAGGTTCGATGGGACGATTGGAAGAGAGAGGGATGTTGGACGAAAATCGAGAGGTGGACGAGGAGAAGTTTTTTAAAGGAATGATGAAAACGGTCAGGACGGTGGACATGCCGGAACTTACAGAGCAGCAAATCATGGCGGCGAGGGAACGACGAAGAGCCTCGAGAGCCGGCGACGCAAACTTAGCGAAGGAGTTGGAGACGGTGGAAATTCCCGCGAACCATCCGTTCGCGAGTAACGAGAAGCTCGACGCGACGCAAGAGGCTGAAAGGAAGAAGAAAATAATAGACGCAAACTCGCCGAGACGAAGGACGAGACCTGCGGCGCCGAAACAGAAGTAGAGAGAGAAATTTAAGAGAGAAGAAGAAAGTTGGGGGATTAGAGGTACTATGTGTTAATCAAGCTTTTGTTATTGTATAAAACTATTTTCTATGAACTAAGTTCCTACTATACTATACTATACTATACTATACGAATGAAGTTCATCACTAAAGCTCGGCGTTTTGGTTATACTCGTCGTCGTTCATTGTCGGTTTATACGCGTACTCTTCGCGTCTCGGCGGCGGCGGATTTTTTCCGCTCTCGCTCTCGCTTTGATGATGACTTTTTTTCTCATCGATATCAATCTTTTTGTGATGATGATTAGTATCGTTATTCTTGGTCTTCGAGAAATACAGTCGCGGGTGGAATCGCGCTAGAACTGGCGTTCGCTTTAGAACCACGTGCAAACACGCCGTCACGAAACAGAAAAAGCCGAGCCATAAAACGATTCGTTCCTTCTTCGCCTGCTTTTCCAACGTCTGAATGAGTTGCGATCCATCTTTCAACGTACCCGAGTGCGTGTCGTATTCCAAGTCTGTTTTTTTCATCGTGTTACTACTCTCGGTCATTTGCATGAGCGTTGTTTCCCCTTTCTCGAGTTCTTGGTGCATCATTTGTCTCGCTCTGCGTAACGCGTCCGTGGAGTCCTTCGCCGCTTGGACGGACGTTTCTTCGCTATCGGGAAGTTCTCCCGCCCGTAATTGTCGGCGCTTTTGTTTACGAAGCAACAACTCGTCCCGCTTTTTCGTTTCCTCTTCCACGTCTCTCCGTTGTTTCTTCGCTTGCGCTTCGCGAAATAAGCTTTGGACTCTTTTCATGGCAAACTTTCGCTCTCGCACGATGTTTCTGATCTTCTCCTCGCAGTCGTTGTTTTCATCGAAACCGTCTGTCGTCGTCGTACTCCTCCTCCTGCTGCTGCTAAAATTCGTTTCCACGTTCATCAGCACGTCTTCCGCCACAGATTCTAAATCCTGAACCATTCCTTTCAAAGCCTGCACGTATTTCCGAGCGCGTTGCAAAGCAGCTTCTCCCTCTTCTCCTTCTTCTTCTTCTTCCTCGGACGAGACCGTTGTTGTTTTTGTCTTCGGTGTCGTCAAAAATTTCGAGTTGAACGCGTCGATGTTTGAGAGGATATTCCGTTCGCACTTTTTGCACTTCTCCGCGGACTCTCTGACGAGCGCGACGATTTCTTCTTCGCCTTGGTTGTCTCCTTTCTTTTTTTTCCCTCCTTCTCCTCCATCGTAGGAAAAGGAGTTTGTATTATCGCTCGTCATTTCGTCGCCAAAGTGGAAAGAAGGAACGGGCGAAAGGTGGAGAAAACGACGATGGAGAACAAATTTTTGACAAAAGTCTTCCTTCGAAATTTAGGTCGTGGGGCGAAAAACGCAGCTTTCTCCCAAAACTCAAAATCTCTCTTTCACACACTTCAACAAGACATCATCGCGTAAGAAAATCCTCACAACAATAGATACGCATAAGGATTCAAGATGTCAACTTCTTGCACCTTACGAACGAGGAAATTCATGTCCAACCGCTTGTTGAAGCGCAGACAATTCGTAAGTGTTCGCATCGTTTAGATTTTTCCCGCTTTTCGCGGAAGCATTTCAACTTTCACAGACCCGCCGCTTACGCGTAAAGGAAGAAAGGAGAGAAATTTTCGCCCTTTTTTTGTTTGGTTGCGAATTGCGCGGGAATAGGTGCACTCGCGAAGTGTTCACTCCAAATCAAACGCTCTTACTGACGACTCTATTCTTTTTCACAACAGATTCTCGATGTTCTTCACCCAGGACGCGCGAATGTCCCGAAGGTACGCACTCAATTTCGTAGATTTTTTTCCCAGCTCGGGAGACCTAGTCACAAGAGCAGAGTTTCTGGCTTGCGTGAAAATGATACATGTGTTTCATCTCAACGCTCCCTCTTTCTCTTTCTCTCTCTTATTAGCCTCTTTCGTTTCTTTGCAATCAACGTCACCGTAGACGTGCATTGAACGCGCTCGATTGGCAAAACGGCGCGTATCGAAGACGATCCGAAACTCACCTCTCTTTCTTCAACACTACAGTCTGAACTCAGAGAAAAGTTAGCCAAGATGTACGACATCGCCGACGCGACGCAAGTCTCGTTGTTTGGCTTCAGAACGGCGTTTGGTGGCGGTAAATCTACTGGATTCGGCTTGATTTACGACGATCTCGACGCGATGAAGAAGTTTGAACCGAAACACAGATTAGTCAGAGCGGGTTTGAAGGAAGCTTCGCAAAAATCGAGAAAGCAAATCAAGGAAAAGAAGAACAGACTCAAGAAGGTGCGCGGCACGAAGAAGGCCAAGACGATGTAAGTTAGGTAGATTTGTATTGGGGAAGAGAGTGATAATAGAGGAGTGCGGACGTACAATGTGTAGCCAAATTATTTGTAAGTTTCGCTTTTTACTTTCATATTAAAAGAAAACAAAAGTAGTTTTGTTGCGTTGGTGGTCGCGACTAAGTATTTTATTGATTCGTGTTTTTTATTCGTAGCACTCTTTTTTTCTTCATTTAAAACGCAAACCCGCCCATTTCCGCCGCTCTTTCCTTCTCAAACGTTTCAAAGTATTGGTAGATGATGGTCACCGCCAACAAAATACCCGTACCACTTCCAATTGCGCCCATAAAATCTGCAATAATCGTCAACATTCCGATGCACATGCCCCCGAACGCCGCCGCCGTCGGGATGTATCTGTTCAACTCTCTTTGTAAACTCGACTCACGGTGACCCGTCATAAACATTTGCTGTTGCTTCAACTGCTTCGCAACGTCACGAGCGGAAGACCCAGAAACTTCGATCCACGTCTTGGAAAACAACGCGCACGCGGAGAGCATGAAGGTGAGATAAAACACCGCGTGTAACGGGTTCGCCGCAATATCCGCCAAAGACGTCGGCGGCGAAATGTAATACACCAATCCACCGACTGGCATTAACTGACCAGAACCTTCGGAGGATTCTTGCCATCTCCCCAATAATTGGACCAGGAAGTTGCCTCCGTATCTTTTGTACAACAACTGCGAGATGAAGTACATGTTGGACACCAAAGCGGATTGGAGGATGATTGGCATGTTCGACGTGTAGAACAATTTGATCGGGTAGTTCGAGACCATCCCACGGTTACGCTTCGATCGAACCGGTAAATCCACGCGAAAGCCTTGGAAATAAATCACGCCGAGAAAAATCAAAACCGTGGACATCAAGTTCGTGATGTTTGGTAAGTTTTGACGGTAAAACGCTTCTTTCAACGCTCTCACTTTGTCCGTTCTCGTGAGCAACAAGTGAAACAAGGCAATGACTGCGCCTTCAAATTCGGTTCCTCTGCCACTGTTAATAGTCGTCGGCGAGAACGCTTTCCAGATGATCGATTCGCACTGGTTCGTCGCGATAAACAACGAAATACCTGAACCCAGACCGTAGCCTTTTTGTAACAAGTCGTCCAAGCAAATGACAATCAAACCAGCCATGAACAACTGCAAAACGATCAAAAACGCGTTACCCATGCCCATATCACGAACATCGCCGTAAATACCCGAGGCTACGTACGCCACGGCTTCACCGATGGTGATCAAAATCCCGAGGAGTTTTTGCGCGCCGTCCAACAAAGCTCTGTCCTCTTTCAAGGAGTGATCGACATCGATAATTTTACTCCCCGTCAACAGCTGCATGACGAGACCGGAGGTAATAATCGGCGATATCCCCAACTCCATGGTTGTTCCTCTGTTTGAAGCCATGATAACCCGCGCCCAATACAAAGGATCCGCCCCGCTCGTGTTTGAAATACCATACAAAGGTAATTGCGAACACACTAAAAACACGAACAACGCGACCGTTGTGTACAAGACCTTCTCTCTGAATGGAATCTTTCTGTCCGCCTGTTTCACCTCTGGGAGGAACGGAAGAAACGGTTTGACTAAATTCAGCAATCGAAAGTTGGAAGACATCTTTTAAATATAATATTATGTTCTTAATATTACGACGACGACGGGGAAGGATGGGGGGAAAAATGTAACGCGCGTGATTCGATGAGAATTATTTTTTCGATCGAGAAATCCATTCTGACGGAAATTTTTTCGATTCGAAAGCATGCAGCTTTAGAGTCTTCATTCATCAGTTTCGAGCGTGGCAACCCATCACACAAAACACATCATTGGACGACAAATAACACACACTTGCAACGAGAAGACAACAACAACAATAATTAAATAATAATTGAAATACAGAGTATATTAATAATAATAATGTCGAAAGCGTTCGCAGGTCTCAAAGCGGTGCACGAGTTGCGGTTCCACTTATGCCAAACGTCCAAACACTCGGAAGGGGCGAGAAATTTCCTCCTAAAATCGTACGAAAAGTTAAAAGCTGCGAGTCCGACCACGCCGGTGTTGATCAGAGAAGCGCACGGGGTGGAACCGAAACTGTTCGCGAGATACGGTAAGAAGAAGAGATATTTTGTGTTATAATTTGTATCTGTTTGTTTGTTTGTTCGTTCGTTCGTTCGTTCGTTCGAGTAAAAAGAAAAAGAAGAGAGAGAGAGAGATCGAAAAGAGACCTGACTGACTGAAATCCGTTCTTTTCTCAAAACATCAAAACAGATTTCGGAGAGGAAAAGAGCGTGGCTTTAAACGATATGAGCGAGAAAGATATCGAGAAAGCCGTCAATTCATTGTTAAAATAACACTTTAGTTTCTGTAATTCTACACTATTAGCTACATTATATAGAAAGAGTTGAGAAGCACGACGCTGGGGCGCAGTCTCTCACGCGAGGCGCGCGCGCAGACACACACACACACACACACTCTCTCTCTCTTTCTCTATTACTATCTGCTACTTTATGCTCTTCTTCTTCTTCTTCGCTCCACTTCCTCCACCTTCACCTACTCCGTCTGTTCCTAACTTTAACTCTGCGTCTGCCAACTGTTCAAACTCTGCGTTCACTTTGTCCAGTTTCTCTTTCGCTTTTTCCAACTCTTTGTTTAACTCTTTGGAAATTTTCTCGTGCTCCTCTTGTAACTCTTCTATTCGTTTCAGTTGTTCTGCCGGGGTGCCTTCCGCGTCTGGAAGCTGCTCCGCTAACATGTCGATAACTTTCGAGCTCTCGACGAGTTGTTTCGTCATCTCTTCAATCTGTTCCTTCGTGACGCCTTTTTTTATGTTTTGATTTGGAATCTCAATTTGAGGAGGAATAGAATCGCTCAAGGCGTTCGTCGGGTTGAGTCTTTCAGCCGGAAGTGCGTCTCTTTGCAACGTTCCTATGGAGTTGAACATGAGCATGGCCATGTGATTGACTTGATCTTGAAGTTGGGTGACCGTGTCCGCCATCTCTAAATTATTGCTTTTATGTTATAACAAGAGAGAGAGAGAGAGAGAGAAGAAGTTGTGTCCTGATGTGTTTGAAGAAGAAAAAAAATGAAGAAAGAAAGAATTGGTTTTGCGTTTTGTTTTCCTTTTCTTCGCGCGCGTGCTGCGTTCTATGTGTTATCAAATGATAAACTCTTGCTAATAATCTCTCTGCTACATGTGAATAAATATACACATCAGGTGTTTCCGAAGAAGCACTCGCGTAAACTCGGCGGTAGTTCATCCGCTTCGACTGATAAGCTCCCGTATTTTTCTAAACTATTCAACGCGTTTTTATAGTACCTCCGAAACGTCAAGCACTTGTACACGCCTTTCAAACCTGCCAAGTGAATTAAGAAATCTCCATCCTCGTAAAACGCCAGTTGAGAATTAAACACGCACGCGTTGACAACTTTAGTCCTCGCTCTCACCGTGTTCGCTTTCTCGAACTGTTCGCCTCCAACTTTTTGCCTCCATATGTTCGTCTGGTACAAATAATGAAACGCCCTTTGCTCGAAGTGAAATAGCATTTGCCACGGCGCGGCACCGACGAGTTGCGATTGGGACCACATTTCGTCCAAGAACCACAAGCTCCACTCGGTATTTCTGATCATCCACACTCCACAATTCAAACCGTTTCTATCTGCCGCTAATATTTGATCGTACTCGTAATCGACGATGTCTTCTAATTGCACGTCAAAGTTTACTATAACCGTATCCACGTCCAAGTATAACAAAAAGTCATACTTTGGTAGATACTTTCGCATGGCTAATAACTTACTCCAAGACGCCGGACGACTCGAGTCTACTATTTTTTCGTCATATATCATGTCGTATCCGTGTCTATCCGCGTACGCTTGCTTATTCGCGACAGAACTCGCGCAAATCGAGTGCACGTTCCCGTCGCAAATAACAATAATACCAACTTTTGGATGGTGCACTCGTTGGCCTGGCAAATTAGATAAATCGGGATCGTCCAAGTTTGGTAATATCTTTGGTTTATCGAGTAAATACTCCGGCGCTAACTGTTCAGCTTTACACGGTGTTGGCCTTTTTATGTACCCCCCGAAATATCTTCGTCCGTGCGCTTTATACATTCCCGTGAACACGTGTAAAAAACCAGGAAGGAAATTCCAAATTCCAATAGCCACGAGCATCAGGAGAAAAAACTGCCTGCGTCTCTGTCTCTTCAAAAAAGAGGATTTCCGTCGCAACCGGTGACGAGGCGTCAACAGTTGCGGCATGACGACGTAAACGATAGACGACGATTCAGTCTTTTTCTGTCGCTCTCGTTTGAGTCGTATATCTGCGCACAACAGACAGACAGACAGACAGACAGAGAGGAAGAAGTCAACAAGAAGAAGAAGAATCGGCCAGTCACTTAAGTTTTTATGAAGGAAGATGAGTGAGACCACACACGTACAAGTATTAAATTTTTGTCATGCCAAACCAAAGGTCGGTCCAGGCTCTTCTTGCTTTTATTATTGAGGGAGAGAGAAGAAGAAAATGGTTGAAATTTAGGTCGCGCACAAAAAACAAGAAAATTTCTTTTTCGGTCTCTTCGTCCAGTGTTCGTCAAAAACTCTCTTCGAAGCTTTTTGGAAGTTGACAGAAGAATAATACGTTACAAAAGGAAGGCATTCATTTCATTCCGTTCTTAATAACACGCGGCATCATCACTCTCAGTACGTAAAAAGAAGAACACGACGATGGACGAGAATCCGTTCGGCGGCGACGAGGACGATCTCGCCCCAAAAATCGTGAACAAGAACACAGAAGAAGAAGGAGTTGAAGAAGGGAAGAGAATAATTGGCGAAAAGACGACGACGACGACGAAGACGGAGGAGGTGACTTCTTCCATAACTGAACAACCGAATAAAATTCCATCGTCGTCGACGAAGAAGACCTCCTTGTGGGGCGACGAGGACGACGAAAACGACGTTCAGATAGAAAAAGCGACGATGAGTAAGAGGACATCTGCAACAGGAGGAGAAGGAGGAGGAGGAGAAGGAGTGAAAAAGAAGAATTTCTTTGGCGACGAGGACGATGACTCGGCAACGACCAACGTGATGTCTTCGTTTCTTTCGTCAAAAAATGACGGCCCAATGTCGCAAATGGCCAGTTATCACGAACAAACGTCGTATTCATTTCACGGAGGTAGCGGAAATGATGAAATGGCGTCGCCGTTGGCGGCGTTTGAGACGGTTATTCCGGGAAGTAAAACGGCGCTGTTGCGAGAGCAAGAGTTGGCAGCCTCGTCCTCGGCCCAAAAGAAGAAAGAGGAGGAAGAAGATACGACTACTTATAACAACAACAGTAACGAACCGGCACGAGAAAGATCAGAATTCAGGCAAGGAAACATGAACAACGACAGAAAGCAAGTGGAAGACGAAATTGTAGAAATCCAATTAGGGGACGACGATGATGCCACTCATAGTCAACAACAGCACGGAGTCGCGGAGCAGTTTGATTCACCGTTCAATAAACCAGTAGCACCTCCAGCGTCAACCACGAGTGATCCACCACCCCCTTCATACCAGGACTCGGTAATGTACGCAAATCCAGCTATTCAGCCAGGAAATTCCATGATGATGAATTCATCAGCTCCAGCGGTGATGAGGGCCGAGCAGACATTTGAAGCATCTTCAATGCAACAACAACAACAACAACAACAACAACAACAACAACAACAACCACAGTATTATCAAACAGCGCCGCCACCGCCAACATTACCTCAGCAGACGTTTAACAGACACGAACTGAGCGGTGCTCTCTCGCCGTCGTTCCAATTTTATCCTCCTTACGATCCAGCCAAAGACGAAACTTTAGTCAATCTCGGCGACGAAAAGAAAACTGAGCTCGTCGCGTACATCACCGAGGCAAAAACGGAACCAGAATTTAATCAACAAGGTGGCCCTGGGCTTTCGAAGAAAGTAACGCGGTATAAAATTAATTTCAAAACGAATTCAGATAAGTTTATGCAAAAAGAAGCGATCGTTTGGCGCCGTTTTTCGGATTTTGTGCAGTTACACGATAGACTGTTAGAATCGCATCGAGGATATTTCATTCCTCCGAGACCGGAGAAATCGATAAAAAGACTCGGCGACGAAGCATTCGTGCAAGCGCGGAAACTCACGTTGCAAAACTATCTCGAAAAGTTGATCAAACACCCATCGCTTCGCACATCTATGGCATTAAAAGTGTTTTTGACGCAGCAAGATTTACAGCAGTCGCGAGAATGGCACGCACTGGCAGTTCCCGCCGCGGCATCTTCAACGATGATGTCTTCTCCGGCGGGTTACCAGCACCAAGAACAGCAGCAGCAGCAGCAGCACCACCACCACCAAGAAACACTTCAACCATCAACTCCAAGCATGCAATTTGCGCCGGATAGTCACATGATGGCTTCTTCTCCGATCGGAGGGGTGAATCCTGCTTCTCCAGGAGGCGCCGCCAACGGAGGGAGTGCAATTTTTACGCAGCAAAATGTATCGGCTTCGTCGATGATGACGTCTCCATCCGCGACTTCTCCAGCAACGCCAAACCGATCCTCGGTTGGTAAATTCTTTCGAGAGCTCCGTCAATCAATGGCAACGTCTTCGGCAGTTGCTGCGGTCGGAGGGGCATTTGGGATCGAAGCCGCAAAGCCGAAAATCGTCGAAGAAGATGCAAAATTTTTGGTGGACAAGGAGAAATCGACTAAGTTGGAGACCGAATTGTGCGGTCTGAGCTTGAAAACAGAGAAAATATTGCAACGAGAAGAAAAATTCGCCGATTCGTTGGGTGCCTTTGGATTAGAGTGCATGAAGTTCGCCCGTGTTGAAGAAGAGGCTTCGGGAATCTCCGGTCGATATTCCGAGCCTGGCACTCGACTAGCGACTGCCGCCCAGTTTTTCCGCAAAGTCGGCAATGCCTCTGTTCGTGCCTCTCGTATTGCACGCGCTGCTACTGTGCAATTAGCTAAAGCGATGGATCCGTTGCACGCGCATTTGAACTTGATGCCGTCGGTACGCAGAGCCACGCAGCTCAGAGCGGACACGTTGTTATCGCTGCAGACTTTGCTCTCAGATCAAGAAAGACTAACGAATAGAATTAACAAACTCGCTCCTGATATCACAAAACATGTGAAAATAGAACAGTTGAAGCGAGAACTCGAAGAAACAAACAGATTAGCGGAAAATGCGAAAAGAGAATACGATTGCATCCGCGCTAGACAAGCGAATGAGTTCGCGAGATCAGAGAAAGAGCGCGTCGAAGAGTTTGAACAAATGCTTTTGGGATTAGCGCGAGTGCAAGTCGCCCAAGCAGAAAGAACTTTGAGCGTATGGCGCAGCTTGGCAGAGGAGCTCGGGGCATCCCCTCAAGAATGGTCTCAAACAATCTCCGTAGAAGAATCACCTCCTGAAAAGGAGGCCGTTAACAATAGTGAATAGAAGCGCACGTTGTAATGATGAGGAAGAGAAGGAAGAAAAATACATCCTATTTTATAAAATTTTCAGCATTACAACGCTCCTACGTATCTATTATCTCTATTTATGTCCTCACATTGCAACCTTGAAATTTGGCGTTAATAAAGTGTCGTTATCGGCCATCATTTTTCTGACGCTCACAACTTTTCCATGGTCTAGTATTGGCGCTTCATCTTCACCCTCACCCGCATCTTTATTCTTTCCTTCCTGCTGGAGTTTGCGTTGCTTCTCTGCAATCTCAGTCGCCAACATTTTCACGCCCCAGTGATGCAATAACACGCCGAATAACAGTTTTACGACGACTAATATAAGAAATCCTAACACACTGACTGCTAAAGACTCTGTTGTCGTGTATGTTGTCTCTTCTTTGGAGTCGCGCGATTGATATGAATCTCCAACGCGTAAGGTTTCATACAACGGCGGAACGACTCGCAACAACAGAGCCGCCGGAGCGAGAGGGACAAAACCAACTACTCGGTGTATTTTGTACGACTGCGCCAACTTTACATGTTCTCGACAGAACTGTCTAAAATACCGTCTATATGTCGCCGGTCGTAAGCTGTTGAATTTTGCCATGAACGAATGCTTGACGATATCCACGAAGACTTCGCTTCCCAAGACCAAGAGGCAGTCGGTGGCAAACTTTTTAGTCAAACCACCGGAAATGGACCCGGCAGCGATTATTCTTTGCGCGGCGACAAAGAGCAAGCACACGGTCAAATGTACGCGTTCAATGATATCCAATCTCGTCACTCCGAACAACTTCGCCTCGTCTTGCTTTTTGAAAACGTGGCCTTTCATTTCCGAAAAGTTATTAGAAATTAAAACCAACAACATCGCGTTGGTGTGTGAATTCATTGCCACGGATAAAGTTACCGCGTGGAGCAATAACACAAACGTATGCGAAGCCGTGGCAAACGTCGACAAGATCACGTCCACAAAAAGTTGTAAACCGCAGACGAAAACGTCCCTTCTTCTCGAAAACTTGTGCTGCGCGGTGTCGACAATTTTATCCACCGAGTGCGTCAACGCGTCTAACACGTTGCCATTGAATGAGCAACATAATTTATCAAAGCACTCTAACACGGATGCTGCCATATAAAGTTTGATAACTTCTTGGCCTCTAACATAATGATACAAAACGGAAACATCCAACGAATAGCTTAAAAATACAGCCGCGGCGAGCATGGAAAGCCAGAGTAAATCGCACAGTTGCTCTCGCGCGAGAGGATGTTTCGCCCACGACTGTCGGCGCGTCATTGGCGATGGCGGATCGCCATCGCCGTCAACATCTGGCGAAGAAGCGTCCATTTTCTTCCTCAATCCAACAGCCGCGGCGTACTTCGCAGGATTGAAAAAGTAACTCGAAATAAGCGCGAATAAACCCCGGGATGTTAACACGAACACTCGCACGGGAAGCGAAGTCAAGATGCCTAAAATCGCATCGCCGCACAACAAACAACCATAAAAACACAAGCGCTCCAACTCTCTCGGCAAGTGCCAGAGCAAATCAAACACTCTCTGCCGAGCGTTTGCTAATTCTGCGTTGCTTTTTTCGTCGTTTTCTCTGTTTGACGGCGCCAAGCCCAACTCGGCTAAAACGTATTCCCTCCAAAAGTAGTTTCTCTTCGCGTTCGATTTCTTTTCTTCACCGTTTTTCTTCTCGTTATTACTGCTCGTTGTATGATTATTATTATTATAAATGGTAGTAGCACTGCTACTACTCGCACCATTATTGGGCAGATGTTGATGCAAAGACCTCGCTATGGTCTGAATATCCGCCGGTAAAACCGGCGATGTCGTTTCCGAACCTCTCTCTTTCTGCAACTCCTCCTCATCCGTCGTCGCGTCCAATTCTTCCTGAGA